>Ga0233432_10002562_pt1 | contig 16853 bp, 17 predicted proteins | sample SI_122_August201_6_FD_179870 | JGI IMG/M metagenome (GOLD analysis project Ga0233432, IMG submission 179870) | Seawater microbial communities from Saanich Inlet, British Columbia, Canada - SI_122_August2016_10_MG | ecosystem: Environmental > Aquatic > Marine > Inlet | place: Canada: British...
AACCATCACTTCTGCGGGGCAATTGCTGAATGAGTGGCGAACAAGATGGGGGATGGTCAAAGGCGAAGTGCATTTTTTGGATAACTCCCACACGACGCGTGATGAAGCGGTCAGAGTACATGAACTTGTCAAAAGCAAGAACTGGGAAACCCTTTATCTAGTGACCTCTGCCTGGCATATGAAACGGGCCGAAGCCGTTTTTCGAAAGCATGGTGTCAACGTGCAGCCAGTGGGATGCGATTTCAAAGGGTATGCAACGACTGCGAAAAAGCGAGGATGGAAATTGTTTCCTCAATCCGGTAACTTTCAAAAATTATATGAACTTGCCCATGAAATGGTAGGTTATCAATTTTATCGATGGCGGGGGTGGATTGAATGAACTTCGAAGAACTCGATAAGTTGCCTAAAAGCTCCTTGCTTGCCTTGTTGCAGGATGCTTTGGTGAAAAACGGAAGCGGCCCATCACTCACATCGTTCAAGCGACCTGCCACCCATCAACTTGCTGAGTTGATTGAGGCAGACAAACTCAAGCTTTCGCGCGAATTGCATGATGACCTTTGTCCTCATCTCACCTGCCTTGAAATGGGGCTGCACGCCATTCAAATCGATGCGTCCATGACGGAAGAGGAGAGAAGCGAAAAGATAGGCAACCTTCTCAAAGTGGTCCAAAATGCCCTTCTTCAAACTCGAACGATGATCGCAGGGGCAGATCTCTCCCATATCGAAGAAGCGGGTTTGCCACAAGCGATCTCCAGTTGGGTGAATCTGATGAACTCTGTGCTTCCCATGGAATTGAAATCCGTTGTGTCTCATGATGACATTGCTCTGCATTCGCCGACGGCGGGTGTGCACATATATCGCATCGCACAAGAATCCATACAAAATGCGATCAAGCATTCAGCAGCTTCGCTCGTTGAAGTGCGGCTTGAGGTGCAGGGGGAGGATCTGTTATTGATTGTGCAGGACAACGGGAAGGGGAAAGTTGAGGATGGGCAATTGGGTGAAACCGGTTGTGGTGTCTCCAACATGCGATTTCGCAGTCAATTGTTGCATGCTCAACTGAGTTTTTGTGAGAATACACCCCAGGGTGTGAAAGTAATATGTCGCATTCCATCGGTGATATTACACGCCAATTAAACGAACCAAGCCTCACTTTGAATTCAATGCTTTGAACCATGGTCAAGACCGAATCAGAACCCACCCGTTCCATTTTTGTTGTCGACGATCATCCTCTGATTCGTGCCGGAATCAGGGAATCGATAGATGTGCATGCATCATTGACCCTCATAGGTGAGTCCGACAATGCGGATGATACACTGGAGAAAGTTCAAAAACTCAAACCTGATTTGTTGATCGTTGACCTGACTCTGCGCGGACGCAGTGGTTTGGAACTCATCAAGGATTTAAGGAAAGTTCAGCCTGAAGTGGAAATACTTGTCTTTTCCATGCATGAGGAAACCTTTTATGCAGAACGTGTTTTGAGGGCAGGTGCCCGTGGATACGTCATGAAATCTGAAGGAGCCAAACAGCTGGTTGAGGCCATTCAAACCATATTGAAAGGCGAAGTCCATGTAAGTGATCTTGTTGCCAGTAATTTTTTAAATAATTTAACTGGACGGAAAAGGAAGACTTCATCTTCACCCGTGAGCCACCTGACAGATAGAGAGCTGGAAGTCCTGGCCCTCGTAGGAAAGGCGCGTGAAAGTCGTGAGATTGCCAAACTTTTGAGTATGAGCGTCAAAACAGTGGAAGCCCACAGGGCAAGCATTCGTCAGAAACTCGATATCAAAACAAGGGCAGAGCTCGTTCGATTTGCGGTGCTTTGGGGCGAAGACACCAAGATGGATGGCATGAGTCAATCATGATGAATATGCTTTTTGTTGATAGTAAGTGTTAACCCTTGGTTTCAAATAGTGGTAACACCGATTGATGTTCATAGGCACATTCATGCATTGTCTTTCCGAGCAACCCAAAAACTCATTACAATATCTCAATATATAATAGTATGAACCAACGTTTGAAAAAAACGAAATTAGGTGCTTTCACGCTCATCGAGCTGCTGGTCGTGATTGCAATCATCGCCATTTTGGCGGGCATGCTGTTGCCGGCATTGGCCAAAGCCAAAGCCAAAGCACAGAAAATCAAGTGCGTCAGTAACCTCAAAAACGTGGGACTCGGATTCCGCATTTATGCAACGGATAATGGTGATCTTTATCCAATGCAAGTGCCTGATGACCAAGGTGGTTCTGCCAGTGCTGTCGATCGTCGCACAGGTACAACTCAGGTATGGAGGCATTTCCTGTCTCTCTCCAATGAGTTGCAAACTCCAAAAATCGTGCTTTGCCCCAGTGATGGTCTAGGTCGTGTTGAGTCCACAACTTGGAACACCAACCGTATTCGTTCTTCACGCGACAATGTTCAGGAAGCATTCAGTGCGAACCAGAATATCAGTTACTTCGTAGGATTTGATGCAGACGAAACCCTGCCACAGAGTCTTCTGTCAGGTGATCGTAACATCACAAACAGTGATCGTGCTCAAATTGATGACGGCGTTGTTTTCCAATTCCGCATGCGCGCTCGTCGCACAGACGCACGTCCATTGCCAAATCCAACTCCTGGATATGACAAAAACATCCATGATCTAGCCGGTAACGTTGCAATGGGTGATGGTAGTGTTCAAGGATTCAGTAACTCCAAGCTTGGTGTTGCCATCCGTGACGTAGGTATTGAAACTGTCCAACTCGCCGTTCCTGGTGATGAAGACTTCCGCGGACGTTGATCCAACGTAATCGCAAAAATATCTTTCAGGGCGCTTCGGTTTTACCGAAGCGCTTTTTTTGTCTGGTTTCCCGGCAGATACGATGGTTGATCGCGCAAAAGAGTTATCCGTTGATCAATCGGCGGAAAGTTGGTTCGATCAGAGGATCCTCAAATTTGAAGCCGCTTTCCAGTAGTTTGGCCGGGTTTGCTCTGCAGCTTGCGAGAAGGGTTGCGTTTCCCATCTCTCCAAAAAGAATCCTGACCGCAATAGAGGGAATTTTAAAAAAAACGGGTCGCCTAACCACTCTGGCCAATGTTTTTGCAAATGTTGTAAATCTGACTGGATGAGGGCTGGTGCAATTAACCGGTCCACTCAGATTGGTGTTGGTTGCCAACATCTCAAGACACCTTGTCACGTCATCCAGAGACACCCAGGAAACCCATTGTTTGCCTGACCCTAGAACAGCACCACCCCCGAGCTTGAATATGGGAAGCATTTTCTTCAATGCTCCTCCATTTTTTGAAAGCACGAGGCCAAACCTCAATGAAATGGTTCTCGTTGAACTTGAAGTCAATGGGCCAAGTGCTCCCTCCCAATCTAATGCTAGATTACCCAGGAAATCTGTAGCTGCCGTCGAAGATTCGTGGACAATCTCATCACCGCAATCACCATATATGCCTACTGCTGATGCATTCACCATCCAGGATGGTGGGGAAGAAGACGAAAGAATGGTTTTTACCAGAAGTTCTGTGGATTTTATGCGGCTTTGAACCAATGAGTTCTTTTTTCTCTCCGTCCACCTGCCTTCTGCAATATTTTCTCCGGCAAGATTGATAACACCGTCAACGCCGCTCAATGCTTTGGGGTCCAAGTTACCTGTCAAAGGGTCCCAGTGAAACAATCTTGTATTGTCTGCTGCTGTGGAGTCCCTTGTCAATCCCACTACTTGATGTCCTCTACGCTGAAAATGAGTTTGTGTGGCAGAGCCAATCAAACCAGAAACGCCTGTGATGAGTATCTTCAAATGTCAGTTTGCATTTATCATCGATACCGGCTCAAGGCATCGACAACTCGATTGGTGGAGTATGATTTGTTGAGGCAGTAGAAGTGAAGTCCTGGAACTCCTGCGTCAAGAAGTGCCTCACATTGTCTTACCGCATGCTCAATGCCGAATTCTGTGGCAGCTGCATCGTCTTCAGCGAGATCATCCAAACGATTCATCATGCTCTTGGGTATGCTGGCACCGCAAAGTTCAGTAAATCGCTTGATTTGCCGTGTTGTCAGCACTGAAAGGATACCAGGAATGATCGGTTTGGTCATTCCTGTCTTTTTGACAAGGTGATCACGAAACCGGAAAAAGTCATCATTATCAAAGAATAACTGAGTGATGATGAAATCAGCTCCGGAATCAACTTTTTCTTTCAGCCTGTCCCAATCAACCTCTCGACCTTCCTTGCAGGCAATATGGCCCTCAGGAAAACCAGCGACACCAATGGAGAAATCAAATTCGGAACGAACAAATGCGACCAGATCTTTCGAATAAGTAAATCCGCCCTCAGTGGCTTCAAAATCTCCTTTACCACCCGGTGGATCTCCACGCAGGGCAAGGATGTTTTTTATACCTGACTTGTTTGCCTCGATGAGAACCTGATTAACATCTTCACGTGTGGCATTGACACATGTGAGATGACTCATGCACGTCAACTGAAAGTCCTTCTGGATACGAGACACCATTTCAAGGGTTTTCCCGCGTGTACTTCCACCTGCCCCATAAGTAACTGAACAGTAATCCGGTTGAATCTTCAACAATTCAGGGAGTGCCGTATGAAATAACTGCGCTTCTCCTTTTTCTGTTTTAGGAGGGAAAAATTCAAAGGAAATAGCCGGTTTACCGGTCGCGATCTTATCCCTGTGAATGTCCTTGATATATTCCATGCAAGTTCAGACTAAATCCGTCCTCAAGCTCTCGCAAGTATCTTTCAATGCAAATGCAATTTGTACATGATGGAAAAAAGCAGGAAAAATCCATGGCACTGAAATAGCACCTTCGATGAATCATTCTGACGTAAAAAGCGAACTCACACCGGCTTATTCAATTGTGCCTTTGCCGCACGGAAGACACTCAGTCCGCTCGGAGGCACATGGAGAGACATTTCATCCTCAAGTTGGACCGGAAGTCGAAGCTCGCTGTGTTTATTTCCATCCCATGCGTATTGAAGAGAGAATAAAGAGTTCAAGGAAACCGCTTTGCCTTTGGGATATTGGGCTTGGAAGTGCAGGGAATGCCATCCACTTGATTCGTGAGCATGAGCATATCAAGGGTGGCATCGAGTTACACAGCTTTGATGCTTCGCTTGCGCCCCTGAAATTTGCATTGGGACATTCTGAATTGCTTGGTTACATGTGTGGTTTCGAATCTCTTGTAGAACAGTTGATTCAGGAAAAGGTGATCCAATTTCAATGGGGGCAGCTTGAAGTTTGTTGGCATTTGCATTTGGGAGATCTCAGGGAAGGATATCCTGATGACTCGATTTCAAGCACCTGCCCGGAGGCGGTTCTTTACGATCCTTATTCACCCGCAAAAAACCCGGAACTCTGGTCACTGAAAGCCTTTCAAACGATTAGAGAACAACTCAAGGCTCCATGCACATTGGCAACCTATTCACGCAGTACGAGCGTGCGGGTCGCCATGCTCTGTGCAGGTTTTTTCGTAGGGAAAGGAGGGGAGGTAGGCGAAAAGGAAGAAACGACAGTAGCCGCCACTCATCCGGAATTAGTCGAACCTTTGCTGGATGCGCTTTGGTTAAGGAAGGTCATGCATTCCACAAATGCGGAGCCCATCACTCATTTGCCTCATAAAAGATCCTTTGTTCGTCCGTCGACATGGTCCAAGTTGATTCAGCATCCACAATTTGAGCAATATTCATTTGCGCATGACCTTCCCGTGAGGCATTGATTTATCGTCGCGAATATATGCCAAAACTCGAAAACCCACGGAGTCATTACTCCCCTCGATGTGTCTGACCTGAATCTCAGTTTTATCATTCCTGCTTTCAATGAGGAAAAATTACTTCCTCAAACATTGAAATGCATTCGTCAATCCGCCTCTGTGCTCACAGACAAAGGACTTGAATGGGAGATCGTGCTCTGTGACAACAATTCAACGGACCAGACTTCAGTCATCGCCAGGGAAAACGGAGCCAGGGTTGTTTTTGAACCCAAAAATCAAATCGCGCGAGCTCGTAATGCGGGTGCCTCCATTGCGAAAGGGCAATGGTTTGTATTTATCGATGCAGATTCAATTCCTTCTCCTGCTCTCTTCAAGGATCTTGCAGATACAATTGCAAGCGGCAGCGTCGCAGGTGGAGGCTGTGTTCTGGAGATGGAAGGCGATATTCGCTGGTTTTACAGATTCTGGTTAGGGATGTGGAATCGAATGAGCCAGATGATGTCCTGGGCAGCCGGATCCTTTGTATACACTCGAGCAGACGGATTTCGAGCCGTTGGTGGTTTCCCCGAGGATTGTTATGCCGGGGAAGAAATTGGGTTCAGTCGCCAATTAAAACGCTGGGCCAGAAGGTCTGATCTTGAATTCCGGATACTTGATAAACATCCACTTTTAACTTCACCGCGCAAAATCTACCTGTATTCAAAATGGGAACTGATCAAAACCTTTCTCATTTCGTTTTTTTGCTATCCATTTGTCCGTGGCCGTCGAAGCGCCTGGTTCATGTGGTATGATGGGCGAAGGTGAGAGTTTAACTGGAGCATGGAGCGATGATAGCGTCTTTCATTCCGTGAATGATTTTCTTGTCTGCTGGACAGATGGTTGCCATGACTCCCCTTAAATGTGGTCGTGCTTGATCGCCTTCTCCTTTCACGAAATAATAAGGACAGAGCCTGACACGACCCTTCATGGGAACAATCGTATCATTAGATCTATCATGGTAGCGGGCTTCTATCGTTCTGGGTTTGTGATAGTCCTGAAGGACATAGTTTTGTTTCCCAAAACTTCGGATAGCTTTGTCCACAACCTGTCCCCAATCCTGTGCAGACAAATCACTCCCCAGAAACACGCCACGAGCTCCCCATGCCTGCTCTGAAAACCCGGAAACTTTAAGAATCAGATGGCGTTCTTTTTGAGACAGGTTTTTCAATTGATGCCAGTTGGTCAGACCTAATCTGGGAATGGCGCCTTGAGGGGGGAGGGGGGCCGGGTCAATCATCCATGTGTAGGGGACATGCTGCAGAAGTGTCTTGAAAAACCCACCTCCCAGATGTTGATTCCAAAAAGGTTCGAGATTGCGATTGTGTAACAATGCGAAAGAAGCCTTTTCTTCAAATACAGGTTTTGGAGGCGGTGTGAGGTGAATTCGACCGGCCTCTGCCTGATCTAAAATGGCGTTCGCATTGGAGACATTATCCAAATCAAATAATTCAAAAAAACGATAGATCGAATCTCCCTCATTGAATCTGGTGAACTGATCATCATGGACTTGAATATTTCGATTCAGGGTGTTCGCTGCCAGCCATTGCATTTCAGGTCGATAGGTTTTTGCCTCCTCGGAAACGATAACATGAGCAACACTGTCCTCCTGGAAAATATCAGAAAAACCTTCCAGCATGCCTTTTGAGCCTCCAATGACCTTGGGTCCCTCTTGGTTTTCCAAATCCGAATAAGTCTGGTTGAGCCAGGCAGTGAGGCCGATACCACCAGGGACACTATCGAGTTCACTGATCACGAATCCTTCATCGGTCAAGAGTATGTCAGGCCTGATAACCTTGGGTAAACTCTGTTTGAAGGTCTTTCCAAGTCCTCGTTGAATCAACGCATCGGGTTTGCCGGCATCCATCCATTCTGCAACCCATTCAGGGGCAGCTTGCTCATGGCTCTTTCGGTGGAGAAGGTTGAGTGCTCGATAAAACTGAAGCAGTACGCGGCCTAATTTTTCGAGCTGTTTGACGAGTCGCGACTCCAGTGGGAATGGTTCCGGGCTTATGCGCCAGGTGTGCCCCTCAAATAAACCTTCTGCAGGCAGGCTTGATCGCACTTGTTGGGCATGGTGGATGGCTGATTCGATATCGGTCTGATTCAAGAGATTGATTTTGTTAACTGGATTAACGGACTTGTCCCGTGCCGAAGCACAGCCATTTGTAACTGGTGAGCTCTTCCAGTCCCATGGGACCACGTGCACCGATTTTATCAGTGCTGATCCCGATTTCTGCCCCCATCCCAAATTCGGCGCCATCGGTAAAACGTGTTGAAGCGTTCCAGTAAACCGCGGAAGCATCCACGTCACGCATGAATGCCTGGGCAGTGGATTCGTTCTTGCTTACAATACAATCTGAATGTCCGGAGCCGTAGGTGTTGATATGATCAATTCCCTGCTGCAAGTCTTCAACGACTCTGATCGAAAGAATCAAATCCAGATATTCAGCATGCCAATCTTCCTCTGTCGCCTCATCCAATTCCAGATCGAGTTTTTTCGATTCAATCAGGGGAGTCAGTATGGACCTGACCTTTGCATCTCCTTTTACAGCGACGCTTTTGGCTGAAAGCTCAAGGGCCAATTTGGGAAGAAAAGATTCCGCAACGTGTTGGTCGATCAGGAGCGTTTCCATCGCATTGCAAACACCTGGCCGTTGTGTCTTGGAATTCACGGCGATCTGGACCGCCATCTCAAGGTCAGCATCTTTATCCACATACACATGACAAACTCCTTTGTAATGCTTGATCACTGGTACTTTGGAGCACTCAGCTACAGCTCGTATCAAGCCTTCCCCCCCGCGAGGCATGCAAAGGTCGACATCATCGGTCAGAGAAAGCAGTGCTGGCACAGCAGCGCGATCGGTGGTTGGAATGACCTGTATCGCATCAGCGGGGAAACCAGGCTCACATGCCTGGGCTGCCTCTACCATGAGTTTGGCAATGATCTGATTGGAATGAATGGCTTCTTTGCCACCTCTCAAAATGGTTGTATTGCCAGACTTGAAACACAAGCCTGCTGCATCGGCAGTGACATTGGGGCGTGATTCATAAATGATCACGATCACTCCGATCGGGGTTGCCATTTTACGAAGCAACAGTCCATTAGGGCGCTCTTTGCGGTCAAGCTCCCGACCGACTGGATCTGGTAAAGCCGCAATTTCCCGAAGTCCCTGAGCCATGCCTTCGATGCGGGATGTATCCAGTACAAGGCGGTCTGTCATTGCTTTTGAAAGCTGCATGGTCTTTGCCGTTTCCAGGTCTCTGGCATTCGCCTCCCGGATCTCGGCTTGATGATCAACGAGTGCCTGAGCCATTGCTTCCAGACAGCGGTTCTTCTGCTGAGTGCCAAGTTGTGTCAAACGATGAGCTGCTGACTTGGATCTTTTGGCCAACTGCTGCATTTGTTCGGTTAAATCCATAGTGCGAACAGTTAAAAACACACCTTCCTCAATGAAAAGGCAGAAGTTCTTAAGTTACAGTATCAGATGAATTGTGAGATGGAAAACCATTGCTTCAGTCTCGAAGGGAATGACAGTACCCATGTGGCTTGTTTCAGCTTTCTCATCGATTGTGACATTCAATCTTTGAATCAAGACGAGTGGGTTCAATGCATATTTTGTTGCAGCTTGGATTTCGGTATCATTGAGATCACCCAGGATTGTCTGCCGGATGAGTGGCATATTCGTAATCATCAATCAATTTGAAGTTGGGGATTTTACCAGGCAATTGAATCATGGCCTGGTAAACCACATGCTATTTCGTATCAGAGAACAGGGCTATCGAGCGGCAATTCAAATGGGAGTGACTTTGGCGCAGATAAAAAAAGGCGGCAGTGGTATCACTGCCGCCTTTTAGTTAAATAGCTTTTATGGTTTATCCCAAAGCCATGGCCGCGGAAGTGATTTCCAAAAGCTCATTGGTGATCATCGATTGACGTAGCTTATTGAACTCAAGTGTCAAATCTTTGATTAATTGCTGGGCATTATCGGTAGCGCTCTTCATGGCAACCATACGGGCACTGTGTTCACTTGCCTTGGATTCCAGAAGATATTGATACATCTGAAAATTCAAGTAGTGAGGCAGCAAGTTGCTGAAGACGTCCTGGGGATTGGGCTCGAAAAGAAATTCAGCACTTCCGGCCTCTAGTTCTTTTTCACTGGATTTACCTTCTACACCAGCTTCGATGCCTTTTATCTTTCCAATGGGTAGAAAAGTTTTGATTTCCGGCTTTTGCACCAGCGTGGAGATAAAATTAGTAAACAGGACATCGACACCACTTACTTCTCCCTTCAAAAACATGTCCTGAGCCATTTTCGAAATAGCGCGTGCCTCTGAAAATTCAGGGGCATCCTTGTAGCTGAATTCCGCTGCGAGATCCCTCTTGGTTCGGGCGAGGAATTGTGAAGCTTTGCGACCTGCAGATATGAACACAGTAGAATCTTTTGGAGCTTTCCCAGCTTCTCGAAGCAGGTTTGAATTCAGTCCACCACACAGGCCCTTGTCCGAACTGATAACAATCAGCGCACGTTTCTCACCGCTACCCTCCTGGATCAAAGGATGGCTGAATTCTCCCGCACCTGCTGAAACTTCTGCCAAGACTTTGTTCATCAATTCCGCGTAAGGGCGTCCAGCAAGCGCCGCCTGCTGTGCCCGACGCATTTTGGATGCCGCAACCATCTGCATGGCCTTGGTGATCTGAGCGGTGTTTTTAACGGATTTTATCCGCCTGCGAATGTCGCGTGTACTTGGCATGAGACTTTATTAGTTTTCTGAAATTATTGATAAGTATCAGCAAAATCCTCGATTGCTGATTTCAGATCTGCAGCAATCTCATCTGAAACTTTCTTTTCAGCTCGGATTCGGCTGAGCAGGTCTTCCTTGCGAGTGGACAAGAAGTCGGTCAGCTTTGCCTGGAAGTCTTTGACCTTGTCGACGTCTACCTTGTCGAAGTGGCCATTCTGAACTGCCCAGAGGACGGCGACCTGAAGCTCCACGGACATTGGGTTGTACTGTGGCTGTTTGAAGACCTCGACGATGCGCTTCCCGCGTTCCAATTGTGCTTGGGTTTTGGCATCCAGATCGGAGCCAAACTGTGCAAAAGCGGCCAATTCACGAAACTGAGCCAATTCGAGCTTGATGCGGCCGGACACTTGTTTCATGGCCTTGATCTGACATGCAGAACCCACCCGAGACACCGATAGGCCCACCGATATGGCAGGGCGGATACCCTGATAGAATAAATCCGTTTCCAGATAAATCTGACCGTCTGTGATCGAAATCACATTGGTTGGAATGTAGGCAGAAACATCACCCGCTTGAGTTTCGATGATTGGCAGTGCTGTCAGAGATCCATTACCGTAGTTTTCATTCACGCGCGCTGAGCGTTCGAGCAAGCGGCTGTGCAGATAAAAAACATCACCAGGATAAGCCTCACGTCCGGATGGACGTTTCAAGACAAGAGATACCTGACGGTAAGCAACAGCGTGCTTGGAGAGATCATCATAAATGATCAGAGCATCCATCCCGTTGTCCATGAACCATTCACCCATGGCACAACCAGCGAAAGGAACCAGATACTGGTTGGTAGCTGAGTCAGACGCAGAGGCGCTGACAACAATGGTGTAGGGCAGGGCACCTTCTTTTTCAAGCGTGGCGATTACTTGGGCCACATTGGATTGTTTCTGGCCAACTGCAACGTAAATACAATAGAGAGGTCGGTAATCCTTGTCTCCGGCTTCCTCTGCTGCCTTGTTTTGGCGTGCCTGTGAAATAATCGTATCAATACCTATCGTCGTTTTTCCGGTCGAACGATCACCAATGATCAACTCGCGTTGACCACGGCCAATGGGAATCATTGCATCTACCGCCATGATACCAGTCTGAACCGGCTGACTAACGGCTTTTCTGGTGACAATACCGGGCGCAATTTTCTCAACCGGATAAAAGACATCGCTGTCAATAGCGCCTTTGCCGTCCAGAGGTTGACCCAATGCGTTGACGACGCGTCCCAGCATGCCCTTGCCGACTGGAACCTGAAGGAGTTTACCGGTTGTTTTCACTTCGGCACCCTCTTTGATTTGGGTGTATTCACCCAGAATGATGGCTCCTACTTCCGATTCTTCAAGGTTCAGGGCGAGGCCAGTGATGCCGTTGCCGAAATCAAGCATCTCGTTGAGCATGCAATCGGTCAGGCCTTCGATTTTGGCCACACCATCGCTGATTTGACGCACGACGCCCACGTTTTCTTTGGCGACGGTTTGTTTGGCTCCTGAGATTTGTGCTTCAATTTCCTTTACTAAGTTGCTCATAGGGTTTTGAAAAGATCGATGTGTTTTAGGGGGTTCAAAGTATCAATGAATTTACGATAGCCTTTTAGGTTATTTAACAGCGAAGGATTCTTCAATTTTCTGCAGACGGCTTCGGATGCTTGCATCATAAACATCACTTCCAACCTGGATGCGCATACCGCCAATCAACGCTGGATTTACGTCAAAGCTTATCATCAATGAAGTGCCGTAACGGTCCACAAGCAGCTTTTCAACAGATTTTCGAGTGGCATCATCAAGCGAATCGGCGGATTCAATCCTGGCTGTCCGACTGTGAATGTCTGTTTTTACAAGCTTCAGCAAATGATTCAGAATCTGGATATAAGCACGTGGCTTCCTATCCACAACTGCTTGCACTGTTTTTGTGACACTATCTTCTTGCAGAAGCCCATTTTTCAGGCAGCCCTTGTAGAGCAATTTTGCATCGCGACGTGCTTGTTTGGAGACTTTCATGTGTGGTGGCGTTGAATGCTAACCGGTATGCTTGGATCAGGCAGCAATTTGTTTGTTGGCTTCATCAACCAGGCGTTTCTGGTCTTCATCCGTCAATACCTTACCAGTTACCTGGGCGGTGGTCTGAACAACAAGTTTGCCTACTTCGCTCTTCAATTCCGTCAGCATGCGTTCATGGTCTGCTTGAGCCGCTTCCCGCGCTTTTGAAATAATCTGTTCGGCTTGACTGATGGCTTTTTGTGTTTCCTGATCCTTGACCTTGTTTGCGGCCGAACGTGCTTCTTCAATCAGCTGATTGGCATGCGTATTGGCATTTTCCAGTATTTTCTTGCGGGCTGCTTCTGTCTCGGCCAGTTCAGTCTTGATTTTTTCCGCACTTGTCAGGCTTTCCTCAATACGTTTGCGGCGGTCGTCCAAAACTTGAAGGATCGGTTTGTAAGCGAATTTGTTCAGGGCGAAAATGACAATGCCGAAAACAATCAGCTGCGAAAAGAACAGTTGGGGGTGCCAGCCAAATTGTTTGATAATGGCCTCAACCTTCCCCTCTTCGGTGGTGGCTGCGGCGGCTAGAATGTAGTAAGGTGTCATAAAATTATATCAGCAACAGTTTTCCTTCTTTGAAAGTCCCGACCCAGCTGAAGGCTGGATCGGGTTGATTCTTTGACCTTATTAGGCAAGGAAGATGGCGAAGAAGGTGATACCCTCTGCCAAAGCAGCCAAAATAATGGATATAACCATGATCTTGGTGGAGGCTCCCGGATTGCGTCCGGTTGCTTCTGCTGCTTTTGCTCCGACGAAGCCTACGCCAATGGCAGACCCAAGTGCAGCAAGTCCGACGTGGATGCTACCAGACATTTCAGCGATGAGAGGCAATAATGACATGTTGCTTTTCTTTCTTTTAGTTTTTGATGTTGTCTCGACAGCTGTCGCGGTTCCTCCACGATCCAGTTGTCAAATTCTTGTAATCAATTGCTCGCAAGCTTGCGCTCTTAATGTGCCTTTCCATGGTCTTCATCATGATGTTCACACATGAGAAGCGTGAACACGGCTGTGAGCAGCATGAAGACCAGGGCCTGCACCAGACCCACAAGCAATTCTAAAAAGTAAAACGGAAGAGGGATGAGCCAGCCCAGCCACGGCACGATCATGAGCATGGATTCCAAAATATTTTCACCTGCGAATACGTTTCCGTAAAGACGGAAACTGAGTGATACCGGTCGGAAAACGATGGACACGACTTCCAGTATTCCCACAAAAAAGAATATGGCAATCATGAATAGCTTCATGAAACCTGCTCCACCACCCTTGTTACCGAAGATATGGTTGTAAACGCCTGAAATGCCATTGGCCTGCAAAGACCAGACACACCACATCACGAAGAAGAAAACTGCCATCGCTGTCGTCATGTTGAGGTCCGCATGGCTTCCCCTCAGCCAAGGCTCAAAATGACCGTCAGAAGTTTCCCAACCCAAAGTTCCGACACCAGGAACTAAACCGAACCAGTTGGTGGCCAGGATAAAAATGAAAAGCGTGGCAAACAGCCAAAAAGTTTTCTTCACCAACTCATAACCCATGATGGACTCCAGGAATTCAAAAAGACTTTCAATGAGCCACTCGAAAAAGTTCTGGAGGCCAGATGGAACATCCTGGATGTTTCTTGTAGCCATTTGAGCGAAAAAGATAAGCAGCACAGAGACTATAAGAGTCACCAACATGGAGTTAGTCACTTTCAGGGGGCCGATGTTGAAGATTTCAACAGCAGCAGGGGGAAGCCCATGATGTTCCTCATGCGCATGACTTTCAGCTCCAGTAGTATCCAGTTCCGCAGCTTCGAATTCCGTTGCAATCTCTGCAGCCAAGGGACTTGTGTCTGCTGCCTTGAGGGCGCTTGGGATCAGGCTCAGACTAAATATAAGAATTGCCAGTTTGCTCAATAATTTCATGAATTAGACCAATGTCACTTATTCGACAAGCTCACGCCTCTTGGCATGACCCTAAAAAAGTGGTCCACAGACTAGTTATCGTGAATTTTTTCACAAGCATTTTTTTGCAATAACTGAAGCGAACTTGTGAGCGTCATTTTGCGTGTGATATTCTGTTGCTGCGATACGCTGTTTTCACAGGTGCTTGACTCCGTAAGGGTCGTTTCGTTAAGTTTTAATGTAACGTTAAAGTTTCACGGTGAATAGAGCTTTACTTTAACGAGTGCACCTTTTGTTCCCAACTTTTTCACCTCCATCAGTCAGCAAGGTGACGTTTGAGGAATCGCGCATACAATGCGCAACGTGTACTGCATTCGGTCTGGGAATCGCCGTGGATGATGCCGGCACTGCGCAGTCGATAAAAACTCTCGGGCGTTGGGCATGGCTTGCCTTCGGTGACGCCTTTCAAGATCTCAGTCAGATCTGGATCCTTTGCAAGTAAAACAAGGATCCTCCTCAAATGATCACCGAATATTCCGTCGTCCTTATCGGCTTCAGTCTCCAGGGTGGTGAAATCAATTTTTTTCGAGGCCATCTCGTGAAGGCCTCGCCTCACCAAGTAAGGGTGGCCCCCCAGAAGATTCTGAAATTGTTGAACCTCTTCGTCACTTTTCAGAGGGTTACCGTATCGATTGTCCAATTCTTTGATTTGATCGATGGCAAAATCCTCCAGAGAGAGGCGAGTTCCCACGTTGAAAGGGGATTGGTTCATATCACTGATGAACAAATGAGCTTCAGTGGCATAGGCTATGGAAAGAGTCAAACCTGCCCACGGCCCGCTCGGGTCGAGGGCTCGCTCGTTATGCCAGCTGCGGAATAAACCGAAAACCTCACTGCCAAATGAACAACTGAACAACCGATCCACCTCATCCAGTCCCCAGACAAGCTGGGTCCTCATGTTTTTCATGACCTCTTTGCGCACAAAACGCTCAAAATTTACATTCGGGCCGCGTCGTTCATCCCAAGTATCGGAGGGAAGGATACTCAGCTCCAATTGCTCTGCAAGTGACTCCGCCAAGCTGATGTAAAAGCTGGAAACATCAGACAGATTAGCCGCATTAAATTTTTGAAAATCTGTCAGCGCTACCTTGGCCCCACGTTTTCTTGCCATCTGTAGACCTCGAGCCAGGAGGGATGTTTTGCCTATCTGTCTTGCACCTTTCAGGAGGACAATGCTGTCATAACGCGTGAGTGCCTCTCGGAACTCCTTGTCGACACCTCGGCTCATGTAGAAGTCCGAGTGCAGAGGGACAGCGCCACCTACCGGCTCCAAAGGGAGAGGGCCCTTGGGTTTCTTTTGAACTGGAATGGTCACGCGAATGGGTTTTGGGGTGGGCGCGGACCTGGCAACCAATCTCAAACCGGGCTTCAATTCCAGTTTGGTCGGCTTGCTTCTGGACTCAACACGCTCCAGGCGCTCATTTAAATCCGTTATGACATCAACGTTGTCCTCCTCTGTTTCCCATAGCAGGTGCGTGATAGGGGCAAGGATACCTGCTATTGGTTCTGCAAGATCTCCGGTAAACCCTACTCGGCAGGGGATCATGGCGGGTTGGCCATTCTGTTTTTGAGCCGCATCATGGGCCACTTCGATCTGAAATGAAATGATTTCGCTTTGACAAGCTGCATCGGACAGCAATGGCACGATCGCATCCGCGGATTTGATCTGATGGGTCAGATTGGAGGCCCAGGCCATGCTCGTTTGTGATTCGCGATCAACAAAAACGGAATGGCCACTTTTTATCAGACTGGTTTCGATGTGTGTGGCCAGTTTTTGATCCTGTGCCTCATCTGATTTAACTAATATGACTACCTGTTTCATTAATTTTAAAATGGTAAGTATCTGCATCGCTCCTGCCCTTGATAGATCCCAGCTAACATTCGCTGCCCTTGTGTCTGAAATTCAGGTGGAGCTTTTCGCGTTTTGGGCGTTTAGACGCAAGGATCCTTAGCATGTTTTGAGCCAATTGAAAAGACCAGTTCAAAAAGTCTTTTGCCAAATTCGCTTCCTGCGTTAGGCTATGAGTGCTCGCTTTCATGGCGAGTTTCTTTCTCGCTTGCACGCAGTCACCGCACTTGATGAGACAACGGCGGGAGTCATCTCTATATTAAAATCAAATTTATGACCGAAGAACAGATCAACGATCTTTTGAAGCAGGTGAGGTATCCCGGTTACTCGCGGGATATCATATCCTTTGGACTTGTGAAAAATGTGTCAGTCAACAATGGAGCTGTCAGCGTCATGGTTGAACTCAATGGTGGAAACGCTGAAATAGCGGCGCAGATAAAACATGATGCGGAGCAGGTGCTTAGAAATGCCGATGGCGTTGAGCATGTGCATG
>Ga0233432_10002567_pt1 | contig 16843 bp, 10 predicted proteins | sample SI_122_August201_6_FD_179870 | JGI IMG/M metagenome (GOLD analysis project Ga0233432, IMG submission 179870) | Seawater microbial communities from Saanich Inlet, British Columbia, Canada - SI_122_August2016_10_MG | ecosystem: Environmental > Aquatic > Marine > Inlet | place: Canada: British...
TCACATTGTGGATAAGCCTAACCAAGTAATGACCTCTCCAAGAACTAATGCTATCTTAAGCCTTCTCTGGTGACTTGGTGAGATTCTGGAGCCACGGCAGTTCTTCTTACCTTCCCCCAAATCATCTCGTCACTGCCACAATGAAAACCTGCCATTTTCTAACCATCCTTCTCCTGTTGAGTGGATCAGTGTGGGGAGCCGACCTTCATGTTCTCTCCATTGGCATTGAACCGGATATGACCCGAAAAGAAGAGTTCGACCTTTACTCCAATGATGCCCTTTTGGTCAACCAAGCTTTCTCCTCCAGAGCTCCCTCATCCTACAGAATAAAAAACAAATTGCTCAATGGCAAGCATGCGACAAGAGAGAATGTTCTAGCACAACTCAAAAAAATTGTTAGCGAAGCTGGAAGTAAAGATGTCACCATTGTTTTCTTCTCTTGCCATGGAGATATCGAAAAGAATAAGGGCTATTACTTCACTCTCGCACCGAAAAACGGCAACGAAAAGGCCTCGTATCTCTACGCCAGTGAATTCCACAAAGCCCTCGAGAACCTCCAAGGCAAACTCATTGTCATTGCCGATACCTGTCGAGCTGAAGGCCTCCTTCCCAAGGATTCAAAAACTAAGGCCTCTTTTCTTCTCGCCTCAAAAGCGGAAGAAAGCTCCTATGGCCAGGAATTCGACACCAAACGCCCCCATGGTTATTTCGTCAACGCCCTATGTGAAGCTCTAGCTGGTGCCGCCGACTTCAACAATAGTAAATCAGTCACTCTAGAAGAACTCCAAAGCTACATGGACGAGAGGAGCCACTCTCTCTGCCAAGAACAGACCGCTGTGTCCAAAGTTCAGTCGAAACATCGCAGTACCAAACTGAGCGGCATCCGCAATAACAGCCTGTCCTCATCCAAAGGGAAAATTCGCAACCCCTTTGGATGTGCAGATGTGGTTCTAAAAAACGAGAAGGAGCTGAACGAACTCCTCAAAGATCTCACTCTTAAGATCAAGGGAGACCCCAACGAAAAAGATTGGACGAAGCGAGTGGTCCAGGGAAACCCCAGATCCATCGAAGGAGAGTGGGCAGGCCGGTGGCGCGAGGGCAAAGGATCATGGAGTTCGGGAGTCGCTTGGATCAAGGAGAGCCGCGGAAAGACTTATCTCATGTTTAATGGTGATAGCAGTGAATACTTAATGGAACTTAAGTCTTTGGGTAAAAACCGTTACGGGGGGCACTACATGAGCCTTAGCGATCCATCGGATACAGGAGCATGGGCCGGAGTCCAAGTTTCTTCATCTCGGGTTGATGGTTTTTTTCAGGGAGGTCGCTGGGATTTCCGTCGCAAGCTTAAATAGCCCATTCACTCCTAAGGGCGACCGATCACCAGGCCATCGAGTCTGGCACCTCCAATCCTTAAACATTTTCCCCAGAGTCATCTGATGGGGTCCGATGATGCTCAGAATCTTCTATTTGGTCGCTCAGCAACAAGACAGGTCGCCGTAACCAAGGTGTACGGTAAAAATACGAGCTACATTCGGTGGATCTATGATGGTTTTCCTTTCATCACTAATCGACTCAACATTACTCTCTTCTAATGAAATTTAGTCAGAAAGAGGCCACCTAGAGACTCTTTTTTAATTTATCGTGATAATCAATACCCTAGGCTTGATTTTAGTCATAACTTCCTATCTTTTTAATAGAACTCCCTTTCAAATCGAGATGAAGACAGAACCATCCCCGACCATGATTGAGACTCTGCAAAACTACAATCAGAAAGATTTCCATTGACCCTTTCAAAGATCCTATTTTCCTTTCTTCAGGACCTGAAGTCCGCCATCACTGACCTCTCAGTCATCGTCGGCATCATTATCATCTATCAGTTCGCCATTCTCCAGTCCGTTCCCGACAATCTACCCGCCATGATGGTCGGCCTCATGCTCGTTGCCATCGGATTGGCCCTCTTCTTAAGAGGCCTCGAGGTCGGTATTTTCCCATTAGGGGAAGACTTATCCCAACAATTGGCCAAAATGAGCAACAGATGCTGGATCGTCATCTTCGCTTTTGTGATTGGCTTCGCCACAACCATCGCAGAACCTGCCCTCATAGCCATCGCTGCTAAAGCTGAGGTGATCAGTCAAGGAGAAATCGATGCCTTAACCCTTAGACTTGTTGTCGCCTTCTCTGTCGGCTTAGCCATCGTGATTGGAGTTGTTCGAATCATCATCAACCACCCCATCCACTGGTATATTATCGCCGGATACCTTCTCGTCGTCGGCATCACCTTCTTCTCTCCAGAAGAAATTGTTGGACTCGCTTACGACTCTGGAGGCATCACAACGTCGACGGTCACCGTTCCGCTGATCGCCGCCTTAGGCATCGGCCTTACTGGAAGTCTGAAGGACCGCAATCCTCTTGTCGATGGATTTGGGCTCATCGCCTTTGCCAGCGTCATGCCAATGATTTTCGTTCAAGCCTACGGCATTTTGGCTTACTACAGTAAGGGAGAGGTTCACGACGCCGAAATCATGATGGTCACCGCGCTGCCCCAGGACACTGGATGGTGGTTGTATGTCGAAATATTTTTTGCCAGCGTGAGAGACGTCCTACCTGTTATTATTGTTATTCTCTTCTTCTACTACATTGTTTTGAGAAGAAAAATTGAAAATTTCACCACGAGATCCCTTGGCTTTTGCTTGGTCGTTCTTGGCCTCTATGCTTTTGTCATTGGTCTTGAAATGGGGCTCTTCCCGGTAGGTGAAAGCCTTGCGATCGAATTGGCTAAAAGTAATCATCTCGGACTCATCTTCAGCTTCGCATTTTTAATCGGGTTTGCCACAACCGTGGCCGAGCCTGCCCTTACAGCCATTGCCAGAAAAGCGGAAGAGATCTCTGATGGTTCGATCAACCAAGGTTATCTTAGAATGTTTGTGGCCGTTGGGGTCGGCATTGGAATCCTACTTGGATCTTATCGAATCATTCACGGCGATTCCATCGTCTACTACATCATGTCTGGATACTTTGTCGTGATCGTGATGACCTATTTTGCTCCTCGAACGATCATACCCATTGCCTACGATTCAGGCGGGGTTACCACAAGCACGATCACGGTACCCATCGTTGCCGCACTAGGACTCGGACTTGCGACGACCATACCTGACCGAAATCCACTTGTAGATGGTTTCGGCTTGATCGCGTTCGCCAGCCTTTTCCCCATCATTGCCGTTCTCGGATATGGCATCAGCCAAAGGGAAAAGATTCGATATCATGAACGCCTGATCCTGAAACTTGAACAAGAGACCATGGGCAATCTTGGTCGACATATTTCCGAAGGTGAAGTCCTCAGCGGAACTTTCATCGAAAGAAGGACCCTACCCAAGAAAAAGATCATCACGATCACAGGGAAGACAGGCTCCGGAGTTAGCACCGTCACTGATCTGCTCTCTGACTCCTTGAGCTTTAGGAAATTCAGTGCAGGGGGTATCTTTCGAACCCTAGCTAATCAGCACAAGATGTCCGTCAGTGAACTCAATGAATACTCTTCCAAAAATAAAATCGTCGACGAAGAGATCGATGCCCTCATTCGAAGGATCGGCGAAGGCAGCGAAACTGTCCTCGACGCACGATTGGGCTATTACTGGATTCACGACAGCTTCCGCGTCTTTCTCGATGTTGACGATCATGTCGCCGCGGAACGCATCTACCAGCAGATCAGTGGTGGCTCTCGTTCTGAGAATGGCGCAACCAGCCTAGAACAGACCAAGAACAATATCGCTTTACAGGCAAAGGATACGAGGGATCGTCTGTTTAGAGATTACGGTATCGACATCAGCAACACCAACATGTTTGACTTGATCATCAACACGGGAGAAAAACCTCCTGAAGATATCGCCCGTCAAATAAAAGAAGCATTCCGCGCCTGGTTGAAAAGCAATTAATACCGACTGGCACAGTTCGTATGTGAGAGCGAGTCACAAGATCTCAACCTAGTGACATTCTCTCTTACTTTCTAGGTGAAGACTAAAAAACCTTCCGGTATCCGAAGGTCCAACTCGACTCCAACCCTAGCTGAGGCCCCTCCAGATCCTGATGGAGAGCTCCTTTCCACTCGATCGCAAAACGATGACCAGAGAGAATACCCTTCGGCCTAGCAAGACTTAACCCTAAGCCCATATCGAGTCGTTCTCCACGACGTCGTGACGTATCGGCAGTGGGCATCATCATTAGACTTGAAGCCAAGTCTCGGTCGGTTCCGTCGATATTACCCCAATGTTGTTTTTCTATTCTCAGTGAGCTACTGAGACCACCCGTCCACTTCCATGTCGTCCAAAGTTGAGCCCCGAAAGTATCCCCAAGGGTGTAACCCTGCCGATTATTCCCAGATCGTATCTTACCTTTCAGTTGAGCCCCCCAGGAAAACTTCTCACTTTCTAGATCGGAAAGAAAAGTTAGAGAAGGCTCGACATCCCAAGTTCCAGAGCCCAACTGCATGGGATAAGGGAGTTGGGTGAGGTTTCCTCCTGTGGTTGGCGTGTCATCCTTTTCACCAATTGAACCCGTCGGCAAATGAAGACCCACTCCAAAGTGCCAGCTGAAAAACTTCTGAGAAGGCAAGGCTTTCAACCAAGTAAGGCTCGTATCTCCCGGTCCACGACTCTTCGTCTCAAAACGATTACCCATCATGTCCACTTCCATCTTCTGATCCAGATGGTTAAACATGAGCATGAAAGTATTTAGATCATTCGGGGCATACATCACCCCCAGCATTTGCATGCTCATGCTCATTTCTACGGGAACCATCATGTACGCACCCCCTCCTGGCCTCATGGCTCTAGCTTCAGCGATAGAAAGTTTTTGAGAACCCTCGTAATTGTCTTCCATGGACATGTCCATGAATCGGTAGGAAACCATCCATTCACCTTGATGGTGAAGATGCCCTCCCATCACCCCGATTGGAGCGTCAGAGTGAGAATGGCATGTTGTGTCACAGTTGGCTCGAAGGCCACCTGTCGTTAAGCATAAAATGATAAAAATGAATTGATAATAGGGCATACTGCCTCCTGTACGAAAGTTGAATGATGAAGAAATCTCCTTAGGGAGACTCTAAGTGCCAGGGCCATGCCCTGATCAAGCTTAGCTCATCACTCTTGGAGGAGGCACGGAAGGAGACAAAAGAAATTGAGATTGAAGGTTTTTATGACGAGGAAAGAACCGACCCTCGACACCCTTCGCCATTGGAGCCGTTACTCCTAGGAGGCATGGATGCCCAGGGTCAATAAATTGAGACGAGACCTCTTTCTGAATGGGCTTGGGGGTTCTCTGCCCAGGCCCGTCTGAAGATGCCGTTTCCTCCAACTCATCGATCACACAACAAAGCCCGCATGCGTTCTTTCCATTGAAAGTCTTTTGAGCTCCCTTTGCGAAAGATCCCTCTTCGATCGAGTACTCGGTCACCATTCCCAACCAGGCAACCCATTGCAGAAGAGCCATGTCCGTCTGGTGAACGAGCAGGGCGAAACACAGACCCCAAGTCGCTAAATGTTTAAAAATGCCGTTTAAAAAACGCATGCCGAGAAAAATATGGTCAGAAAAAAGAGGTCAACGGTTCGTTATCATAACGATTCTCTCTCATTTTCCTTGGAAGAAGTTCAGAGTCGATGCCGGTATTCTTTCCTAAAGGCCTCAATCTTCTTCTCTATCGCATCATCTCTTTTTTTCAATTCAAGGAACTCCAACGCTCTTCTCTGAACGAAAAACTTTCTGTGACTGAGCAACTTAATGACCTGAGGAAGAAGAACTTCATCGCTCACTTTTTTCTGCTGACAGAGCCGAAAAAAAAGTTGTACCTCATAGAAGGACTCGAGCTTCGGTAAGGTGTCGATCATCCCGTAGATCAGTTCCTCTCGAAAATCCGATTGGTTCTCAAGAATATTTTCAATGAAGGCCCTTCGCTGAGCACTGTTAGCCATCTCAAAAATTTTCGCCAACCAACCATTGCTCTCAGAAGCGTTGCCACCCACTTCCTGCGCATAGGCCATCATAGAAGGAATCACCTCTTTACTTCCACTTGAAACCTTAGACATCGCTTTCTCAAAGAGGTGCTTGTCATTAATCTTTTTTACAAAGAACGCTTCAATAGCAAAAACATTCTCTTCCTCATCTGAAGAATCGAGAAAGGTGTTCAACGTCTCTTGGTTTGCACTCTCGATCGAAATTTTTCGTAGTTGCTCCCCAATCGAACCATTGGCGATACGCCACAGGTGATAACAGGTATAGGCTGCCCCGGGGATGACATCGTTTCTAATCGCATGCACCGTCGCTCCCGTCATCCCATCAACGGAAGAATTTTCACTTTTACTCTGATTCTCCTCCACCTTAGCGAGGCTTTGGATCTCCCCCAAAGCAGATCTCTGATCAAGAAGAATCGCATGAAGTTTCTCGTATTCTTCTGGTGAGAACTTCACATGATCAAGCTTGGTCAGATGAGAACCTTTCTCAAGCACGAAAGCATGGTAACGGCCCAGAGCATCCCACTGTAGTTGAACTTTGATAACTTCGCAACTCTTATCGGTACAAATCACTGAATCCACCCACATGGAAAAAACTTTTTTCACTCTTGCTCCAAGCCCATGCTGTTGAATCGTGTATTTTTTTGGGCGATAACCGGGATCACCTGGTTTGAAAAGGTGAAGGTGGTGCTCTTTGCTAAAAGGTTCTTTGGCTATCGCACGTCCTGAAACTTCAGAAAAAACCAGAGCCAGAACAATGAAATAGAAAAAAATCCTTTCCAAAGTTTTTCCTCGGTAGCTCTCCCTCCAGAGATTTAAAGTCGTCAAAGGTTTTCTCGGAGAATGTGCTTGGCATGCCGAGAGTAATGCCCACGATAGTCTTTCGTATAATCCAGTAGAATCTTTCGACCAAGTCCTTCGTAATCTCCACAGCGATACAAGGCTCTGGCCAGAATGAGTTCTTTCAAAGAGGCATTGCGAGTCGAGGTGTCTGCACGATGGCCAGCCGTGCGCAGAATCACGTCCTGAATATCTAAAAAGCTATGCCCAATCATATTGGACTGCTTCAACAGGCGCATCAGCGGCTCTGTAGCGACTGAGCTGCGGTGAATCTCAAGGGCTATGGCCACAGCTCGACAATGGGAAAACTCACTATTGGAATCCAGTGCTCTCAACTTGGCCAGAAGGACCGGAAGGCCAGCTTCAGATTTGGTTCTCCCAAGAGCAATCACAAGGTTATCAATATAACTTGTTGTCGCTCCGTATTGCCCCAACCCTCTGAAATTCCAACCTTTGTCCCATTCCGATTTTTCGAGAACGTCGATCAAGGTTTGGACACCTGTATTGTCGTAAAGCATTCCTAAAACATGGGCGTATCGCAATTTGGCATCATCCTCTTTTGATTTTGAGTAGGCCTCTCTGAGCAAAGGAAGCGATGAGTCAACATCCGTCATCACTTTGGAGATGCCCTGATAATTAACCCCTATCTGTCTGACCGCATCAGCCAGAACTTCCTTAGAAAAGGGGTAGGTGTCCGTATCACCCAAAACACTCTCGGGGATGACTCCGATACCAACCAAATGCTCTTGGAGTTCGTCAACGTTGATCTTTCTGACTGTGGTGCCATTTTCAGCAGCCATGGCAGAGGCCTTGCCTGCGGCATATCCATGATTCTGCACATCAGCCTGCATTCTCATCACAGGCATAGCATCGCCATGGGCACTCATACCAAGTCCCGTCACCAGTAGTCCATCGACACCTTTTGGCAAAAGAGCCCTGTAAGGCACGTGCCCAACCAGACCTTTCTTGTTGGGAGCCGTGACCATGAAGAGGTCGTGAGAGGAAAACCCGTGATTATCGAAATCACTCTTCGATATGGTGATGGTATCGGGGTAAGTTCGATTGTTTTCGATGTCCATCGGGGCGATCACCAAATCACCGACGATGCGTCGACGAGCTCTCGTGTCGATGAGTTGCCCCAGATCAAAGGCTCTCGAATACTTCGACCTTCCGATCATCGTTCTCCCAACGACCATAATTCTCCACATATCCAAAACGTCGTCGTCATCAACGAAGGTCCAATCAGAATTATATTTGCTCTGACCAGGGTCTTGCTGAGGAAGGCCTGTTCCCTGCACAGAAATATGTTCACCTGTGATCACTTGGGTCTCAAGGCCTGCACAGGCAGGGATGACGGCATTGCCCGTCGAATCGATGACGGTGTTGGCAAGAACAGCACCCCGACCAAATGGTGTCGCCACCACGACACCGACACACCTTTTACCATCCATCAAAGAACCCACTGCCAAGGAACGAAACCAAATGTCTCCGCCAGCCTTGGTGACTTCACTTCGAAGCCATTCCATCTTATGTTCAATATTCCAACCCTTCCGTCTCTGGCCATCGGATTGGAAAGATTTCATTCCCCTCTCGACTTCTTCAGTGAATCCTACCTTATTACCGTGGTAATAACTCGAAATTCGACCAATGGTGCCAACTCCACCAAGACCGTAGAGGTACTCAACAACAAGGGTTTTGGCTCCTCCTCTGGCTGCTCCGATACCAGCAGGGGCTCCACCCGTTCCTCCACCAACAACAACGGTGTCGTACCTTCCTAGAACAGGTATAGATCTGGCAGGACTTTTGATGGTTTTCTGACCGGAAAGAGGTGCCATCGAACGAATGCCCTGAAGTAATTCCCCAACGTCTAGAGCGATGGAGTTTTTTTCGAGCTTACCGAAAACTTTAATCTTATGGATCTCTCCGATCTTCATTTTTAAAGCTTCCTTCGCAGCCATTTTTCCCACTTGCTCACCTAGTTTCATACCAGAGAGAGGCCTCAATATTTCCTTTGCGACAGCACGTGGCACGTCTGCGCACCCGCCCAATACATAGACCAGTTTTCCACTGTCAGGTCTAAGGGCGTTCAAATCAAGGTTTTTAAGCGTCATCCCTTGGTGACGCCCTCTGACTCTAGAACGGATTGTATCCGGAGGCACCTGATGAAGCCTTTCTGAAGATGTCACGTTGTCGTAACTCCAGGTGAGATCCCTAGCCTTCTGATCAGCTTTTGAAAAAGATTGCCATGATCCATCTCCCATCTCCAATTGGAGCGCATGTTCATACATCGCCAGCGGGCGTTTCCCCACTTGCAACCATGCATTAATTTTTCTCGCTTGCCCCTCGCTGTTGCCTCCAATGGTGACCCAACTGAACTCTTGAGTTCCCTTCGGATAGGGACTAAACTCAACCTTGGAGAGCCGGGCCGCCACAGCGCGATCGCTTGCGTCGATGATGACCTTCCCTCGGATAGCTTGGCGACCTGAGCGGTTGGAAATCGTCACCCCAGCTAGCCTGTTTTGATCATCAACCAGAATGTCAGAAGGGTAGGATCCGTAAAGAAAGTTGACTTTTGCCTTCAGAAGGGCCGCATCGAGCGCTTTCTTGATATTCATGGCCGATTGGACCGTGTTAGGGTTAACAACCTCCTCTCGAATATTATTTGGGGTGAGGTAAATCGCTTTGGCTAAATCTGAATCAGGAATTTCTCCCTCTTCCAGCCATAAACGGTAAGTGGAACAGATGTCTTCCCCTAGGTAGGGTCTTTCTGCGGCCAAAAAAACTTTCGCTCCTGACTTTGAAGCAGCGACGGCAGCAGCTACGCCTCGACTACTTCCCCCTATGACAATGACGTCAACGTCATATGCGAGCGGAACCTCTCGTTCTGACTCAAGAACGTACTCTTTGCCCCCAACACCGGCGACCCCTTCAGAAATGAGAACAAGGAGGCTAATGCAAAAGAAATGGAGACGAAACATAGTGTCTTTAGGTCAATTCAACGTGTTAGAAATGGTGGATTCCCTAGCTCTAAAAAACAGGGATGCCCTCTGGGCCGAAATTAAAGGATATATATAAAAAACCCCACTTGGAAGGTCCTTTTGCCCTAAACTTTAGCCGACAAAGCTGAAGGGAGGAAGCTCGCCTCAGATTCCGTCTCAACATGGTCATCAAAATGCCTCTCAGCCTCAATGAAAAGTGCCTACTGAAATAGCTGTTTCGTTCCAAAATTGGGGTCGCAACTAGACTGACGCCTTTTTCGGCCCGCATGCCTTTGACCCGCTTCCTCCTCCTCTTCCTCGTTTCACTCTCCCTTAGTTCTGAGCTTTTCGCTTGGAGAAAAAACCAGATCGTCGAAGGCACCCTCACGGACTCCATCACCAATGAACCCATCGCAGGAGTTCAGGTCCAATTTCATTGCCATGTCGACAGCAAACAGTATTCGGCTACGAGCAACGATTCTGGGAAATATCGCATGCCAGATGACCTTCTAACAGAGTCCAGTGACAAAAAGTACTACAAATACCGAATCACTCTCACCAAAGATTATCACATCACTCGCACCGAAGAAGTTACCGTTCCCTACCGAAAAGACACCAGTGTCATTTTCAACTACTCCCTCGATCGATCCTATGTTGAGACCACCGTCCAAGGAACCCTGACTGACGAAGGCGGACCCATTCCGGGTGCGAAAGTTTCCGTCTCCAACCCAGTGACCAAGCAGGATCTCTCGGGAATCACATCGACCGAAGGAACCTATTCCATTTCGGGCATCAAGGCCCACGAAGACCCAGAACGCCCAATCGAAGTTGGAGTCACCCTAGAGGCTGACCACCACATCAACCAGAAACTGACGGGTAAGCTTCTCGCTTCAGGTCTTTCTTTAGTTGCCACCCTCAAAAGAGACCTTCGTCAACAGGCGGTCCAAGGTGTCGTGAAAGATGCAGCGACTCAGCAGCCCCTCGGCGATGCCACTCTCACCTTCACCCCCAAAGACCGAGGTGAAAAAGTTGAGGTGAACAGCGATGCCAAAGGAGCCTTCATGCTCCCCAAAGGTCTGCTCACAGACATTCACCCTCAGCGTGGATACGTCTACAAGATCGATCTCTTTCGAGAGGCTTACCTAGCTGGAACAGCAACCGTCACAGCGACTTATGGAAGCAAAGCTCTCAACCTTGACCTCACAATTGCCAAAGCGCCTTTGGCTCCTCCCAAGATCACCAGCCCTAGGAACCGAGTGCTCACACTCCGCCCCAGCATCAGCATCGAACTTCCCGAAGCCGAAACCAAACGAGCCAGCCAAGTTGAAGTTCAAATTTTCGAAAAAGACGAGAAGGAAGCCAGGGTTGACCTAAAATTAAAGGACCCCTCCTTTGACCAGAACCATCGCGTTGAAACCACTCTAACCAAAGCTGACGCCTTGCGCGATGACCGCAGTTATCAGCTGAAGATTCGTTACCTCACCAGCGATGGATTCACCTCTCTGTGGGCGGAAATGAGCTTTGCCATCCCCAGCTCCGAAAGTCTTTCTCCTCCTTTTTCCGAAAAGAAAGTCAAAGCCGATGAATTCACCAACACCCAACCAGCTTGGATGAATCTTGATGGACAAAGTTACGTCGTCTTTGCTTCAAATCAGGGAGAATTTGGCCCAGGGCCGTTTCGCCTCTGGAGAGGGAAGTCAGGCTCTAGCTCCTACTCTCCCCTGACTCGAGATATTCAAGAGTGCCAGCACCTCTACCCTGCCACCCGCTCTGGCGGAGACTTCATCCTCTTCGCATCTGACCGCATCGACGCCATGAACCTTTGGTCCGTTCCGATGCAAGGCGCCCGTCTCTATACTCAGAGAACCTCTTACACCCGTGGCTCCATCTCCCACCCGAGCCTCTCGTCTGACGGAACACTCATCACCTTTTCTCGCTCCACCCGCCAACCCAAGGAAGGTCAAGAGAACAGAATCCTAGACACCATCTGGATGATGAACAGCGATGGCAACAACCTCACCCGCCTCTGCCAAGGCACCATGCCCCGCTTCTCACCCAGTGGCAAATTCCTCCTCTTCGTTTCAGACCAAACCGGCAACCGAGAAATTTGGCGCATCGGTATCGATGGCACCAATCCTGTGCAGCTCACCAACTCTATCGAAGCTGAAAACAATCCTTCCTGGCTAGATGAGAACAACATTGTCTACGACTCCCCAAAAGCTGGAAACTTGGACCTATGGTGCTTCAACCTCAAGAACGGAAAAGTTCAACAGTTGACCAACAATCTCGCCGATGACTACATGCCCGCATGCTCCGAAGACGGCCAGGTGGCTTTTGTCTCTGACCGCGAAGGTGGCGCAGACCTCTACGCCATGGACGTTTCTTCCATCCTGCAGGGAGCCAGCACCAGCCGACTGAGCAAATAAAATCATGGCGAAGATCCTTTTCCTCATTCTGATTGCACCCATGGCCTTACTTCAGGCCGCCGACCGGAGCATCACCATCGGAAAGGCTCCTCCCAAGCCGGAGTCAGTTGCTCTCATCATTGGAAATGGGGATTACCAAACGGTCTCACCCCTCGGAAATCCGACCAACGATGCCAAGGACATCTCCCGCGCCTTAACCGCCTGTGGCTTCGAAACCATTTTGGTTGAAGACGGACTCAAGAACGATATCGACCAAGCCATTTTTCGTTTCTCTAGACGCCTCGAAGAAGCCAAGGTTGGGCTCTTCTATTATGCCGGTCACGCCGTGCAGGTGGATGGCCTCAACTACTTGATTCCCGTTGACGCCAGCATTGAAAAGAAGTATCAGCTCAAGAGCCAGTGTGTCCTCATCGACGACGTTCTGGGTGCCATGGAAGAGGCCAAGAACCCCACCAACATCATCATCCTCGACGCCTGCCGTAACAACCCCTTCAAATCGGCGACCCGAGCTGCCTCGCGCGGGCTGGCCAGAATGAACAGCCCCAAGGGAAGTCTTCTGGTCTACGCCACCTCTCCAGGAGATGTGGCTAAAGATGGAGATGGCCGCAATGGAGTTTTCACCACCGCTTTCCTAAAACACGTGCTCACCCCAGGCTTGGAAGTATCAGGTCTTCTGCGAAAAGTACGCGGGGAAGTCCTGTCATCCACTGAAGAAGGACAGATGCCTTGGGAATCGTCCTCCCTGGTTGGAGAATATTACTTCGTCCCCGATGGCTCCTCTACTCCACCGGCCCTAGAAACCTTCGCTGCCTCTCCTCCGGAACCCACCACTTGGGAAACCGGCAACTCCATCTCGGAAGGCCAGCTTGATCTCGCCTTCCTCCCCTCGTCCACCTTCAGCATGGGCTCGGCCTCCATGAATATCGATGAGCGTCCTCAGCACAACGTGATGTTGAGTCAAGGTCTCTGGATGGGCACCACCGAAGTCACCCAGTCCCTCTATACCGAGATCATTGGCAAAAACCCCTCAACCTTCAAAGGCGAAAATCTACCCGTCGAAACCGTCACCTGGAATGAGGCCAACAGCTTCTGTAAGAAACTCACCGAGAAATACGCCGAGCGTCTCCCCGAAGGCTACGCCTTCAGACTCCCCACCGAAGCCGAGTGGGAATACGGCACATCAAAGGGTGCTGGCCACACCTGGCACCGAGGTAATGCCGGACGAAAAACCCAACCCGTCGGTTCAAAAGAAAAAAATGGTTTTGGCTTGGCCGACATGACAGGCAATGTCTGGGAATGGACCCTCGATGCCTACGACTCCAACGCTTACAGTCGCTCCGAAAGGAAAGACCCTTGGGTCAAAGAAGGCAGACGACGCGTTGTTCGCGGAGGAAGCTGGAATGACCTCCAACGCTTCTGTCGCCCCACCAATCGCGATCACCACGAGGCGGACATCAAAGGTGACATCTTGGGATTCCGAATCGTTCTAGCCCCGACCTTGCCATGAAATACTTTATCACCCTATTCCTTCTAAGCTCGCTGTCTCTCCATGCTGAGAGCAAGAGCATCGACTTCAGCTGGCAACTTGTTGCTCAGAACAGCGATGGTAGCGAACGCCCCATCCACTCCCGCAGAAGGGTCAAACTCAAAGGTGGTGATGGAATTCGTTTCATCTTCGAGAACATCGACAAGGAACGCGTCTTCCTCTATCATCAGGGTCAGGAAGGAACCCTATCCATCTTTGAGCCCACCCCAGATCAGAAGGGAAAGGCCTCCTTCCCTCCTGAAGGACAGTGGATCTTCCTTGGACACCAACCATCGGAAGAAGTCTTCTCCCTCGTCTCTATCCTCCCCAAAGACAAAGAACTCCTCACGCTCCACGAAGCCTTCAGATCAAAGCCTGACCCCCAACACGCCAAGGCTATCTTTGATCTTCTAAAAGCACGAAAAGAAAAGGGAGACACCCTCGCTTCCGATGGAGAAAAGCCTCTCGCGATTGCCGGCTCCCTTCGCTCCATCACTGCCAATGAGAAAAATAAACTTCCTCTCAGAAAGGTCGAAAAGGACGCTTTCTTCACCCAGACTTTGAAGGTGAGCCACTGAGACCTAGGCCGTGAAGCGGCTCTCCCTCCCCTTTCTCATTGTTGCCCTCCTTCATGGGCTGGTCTTCTTCTTCATGGAGTCCAACAGCTGGAACTCTCGCTTAGAGGACCATTGGAGCAGAGGCTCCTCTCAAGAGTCATCCCCCGATCACACCTCAGTCGTCCACCTCGATATCACCGACAAAGATCACCAGGAAAGGAATGACCTCACTCAGCGAAAGACTTATTCCAGCACCCTAAATCTGTTGGCCGAGACCGATGCTCGAGCCTTGATCTTCGACATGATTTTTCCCAACTCCGAGGGAGAAGAAGCTGATCTGCCTTTTACTGGAGCCATCTCTGGTTTTGGCAGGACCTACCTATCCGTCGGACTCGAACCTTCCTCCAGAAAATCTAGCTCCAATTTAGCCATGAATGGGCTGGTCACCCCCGCCAAGCTCAGTGCTGGTGGCATTCCTTATATCGACCGGCTTCTCTCCAATCCATCCCATTTTAATTCAGCGGCCAAAGGCGTGGGGCATATCGCTGTTCCAGCTGACCCCGATGGTATCTACCGCCGCATCCCTCTGATCTTCCTCGCCGGCGAGGGAAAAGTCTTACCCGCAACAATCCTTAGGGTTCTACTCGATCATTGGAACATAGAAGATGAAGGCGTCTCCATCGTAGCTGGAAAAGCCATTGACCTGAAAAAGCCCGATGGATCTAGCCTTTCCATTCCCATTGATGAACAGGGAAGAATGGTCCTCAATTTTCTAGGCCCCTGGACGAAAGGCTTCCCTCACCTCTCACTAGCCAAAGTTCTCAAGGCCGAAGAGGACGACTCTATCTTCGATTACTTTGCCGATCTGGTAGAAGATCGCTTTGTGATTTTCGCCGATGTTTCAACATACAGTCACGATGTTGGGGCAACTCCACTCGAAAAACACGCACCACTCCCAACCCTCCACGCCAACGCTCTTCAGCAGATTCTTGATGGCCGTTTTTTCTACCCCCTCTCTGCCCTCAGCACGTTTTTCCTTTGGGTCCTTCCAGCACTGGTTCTTCTACTTCTCGGGCAAGCGCGAGCCAACTGGCTTTACCTGCTGGGCTCTCTTTTCCTTGGCCTCATCCTCTACGCCTTCCATCGACACGCACGTATCGAAGAGCATTGGCTCAGCCAACCTCTGAACCACCTCTTGGCCGTCGCCATCAGCTTTCTTGCTCTCTTCATCCATCGACACGAAAGTGTCTTGAGAGCTCGGCGCCGACTTCGACAACAGTTCGCCTCCTATATTGCACCATCCATCCTTGATCGTGTCGTTGAAAACCCCAACTTTCTCAACGTTGTGGACAGAAAAGAGATCACCGTGATGTTCACGGATATTGCTGGATTTACTCGGTGGAGCTCCACCCAAGACCCCGTCTCGATTCACCGCTTTCTCAATGAGTATTTTGAAGCGATGACCGACATCGTGTTTCAACATGAGGGCACCATCGATAAATTTATCGGAGATGGCTTGATGGTTTTCTGGGGAGACCCCGTGACCCAAGAAGATCAAGCCGATCGAGCCATCAGGACTGGCCTGGCCATGCAGAAAGCATTGGACGGGCTTCGAGATACATGGAAAGACCGTTACCAACTAGATATCTCCCTCAGAGTGGGCATCAACACAGGATCTTGCACCGTTGGCAATCTCGGTTCATCGAGACGTCTAGATTACACCACCGTTGGTGCCAATGTGAACCTTGCCCAACGCCTTGAAAGCCAATGCCCAAACGGAGAAATTCTCATCTCTGCCAGGACCTTAGAAATCCAGTCTTCCCTTCAAAGTGAGTTGGAAGCCATGGATATTAAAGCCAAGGGTTACGATCAGCCTATCACGGTCTACCGCGTCGACCCCTCTTCAACGGCCATCTCTGACTAAGACAGGATTCGTCAGTGACGGAATTCAATATGCCCTGATCCAAAAGGATATGGTCTTGGAAAAAATCCTGACTATCTTAGGGACACTACAAACGGATAGAAGGTGTTCCCCAACCATTGAGTCCCAAGTCCAAATACTTTTTCTGGCTCACAAGAGCCAAACTGCTGATCCTCTTAGGCCTCGCCCTCACCTTCTCCACTCACACCCTTTCGGCTGATCAGAATTTCGAGAAGACCATCAGGCCTTTCTTCAAAAACTATTGCATTCAATGCCACGGCCCGGAGAAAAGTAAAGGAAAAATAACCTTACACACTCTTACTCCCGAGATCGGTGATGATGTCAAACATTGGGAGACCATTCTCGACATCCTCTCCCACAAGGAAATGCCTCCGGAAGACGAAACGCAACCCAGCGATGCCGAGCGCGAATCTATCGCTACTTGGATCAATCAAGAACTCAAGGAGTACGTTTCAAAACAGAGTGACGTAAAAAGTGAACCCACGACACGACGACTGACCAATTTCGAATACGAAAACACGGTTCGCGATCTGATTGGATTTCGAATGAAACTCAAGCAACACTTACCTGAAG
>Ga0233432_10002577_pt1 | contig 16813 bp, 12 predicted proteins | sample SI_122_August201_6_FD_179870 | JGI IMG/M metagenome (GOLD analysis project Ga0233432, IMG submission 179870) | Seawater microbial communities from Saanich Inlet, British Columbia, Canada - SI_122_August2016_10_MG | ecosystem: Environmental > Aquatic > Marine > Inlet | place: Canada: British...
CAAGGGAAAAGCGGTGATTTATTTTCTGCTGATTTGTCTTTGCTGATGCGCGGTTTTATTGCGAAGGATGAAGAGTGGTTGTGTGATACTTGTTTCATTCAAATCGTGTTTCACAGAACGTTTTTTGCTGCCGTGTTTTTAGAGTTACGATCCATGTATTTGCTATAAACCGTACTTTTCGACAGCTGGAGACGCCTGTTTCTATGATAAAGCGAGATGAGTGACTGAGTTTATTTGCATATGAAGCCTGATGAGGGTATCCCCGAAGAACACAATGTGTAATTCAGCATGACATTAAAACGCAGGTTTGGCTGCCTGTCTTAATTGCACTTCGCCTGGAAATACGGGTGGATGGCGGTGCTGGAATGGCTTTTCAAACTCACGCCGTGCACGGAAAAATGATGCAACTTGTGAAGGAACGTTCTCCGCGAAATCCAGTACTGATTGCCCTCGTTACGATGTCATTGTTACCCCTTGGGGTTCTTGGGATCGCGATGTATCAATCAGCGCTCTCTGCAATTAAGGCCGCTGCATTTCAGCGGGTTGAATTAGCGTCTGATCTAACAGCGAACACTATGGGTCTGGGATATGCGGAACTCGCTGCAGAACTTCAGGTGACGGCATCTCTTCCTCGGATTGAAACCAGTGCCGCTGAGATGATCACAGGATTTCGTGAATTCCAGGCGAATCCATCAGCCGAAGAGAATGTTCGTAAGGGACTGCTGAGCTACTACGGAACTACGCTGGACACTGAGGACGATGATCAGCAGGAGATCAGAAATAAGTCAGAAGGTTTTGTCAACGAGTTGCAGGGCCCCGGCTTGTTTCTCCACGATCTCTATGTGCGCCAAAATACAAATGAAACGGATACGAAAAAGTTATTAGATGATGCGGGAGATGGATCATCGTACTCAGCAGGCCATATGGAACTCCATCCAGTGATGCGGAGCATAAAGGAGAGGTTGCGGCTTTATGACATATTGCTCGTTGATGCGGAGACGCGAAATGTGGTTTATAGTACAAATAAAGGACTGGATTTTGGCGCAGATTTTACGTCGGGGTTGTTGCAGAAGAGTGGTCCGGCGGACGCAGTAGATACGTTGATAGATAGTTCTTCAGTTGAGGGCTTTACATGCGTTGACTACATGCCGTACGGGCCAGCAGGAAACTCAGTGCTGAGTCTCGCTACCCTCGTTCAGGTTGAAGACGAGGTGGCTGGGGTTTTGCTTTTTCTTGTTTCGTTTGAACAATTAGACCAAACAATTTCAAGTAACGGTGTCTCTTCCGGTAATGTGTCATACGAAGTGTACGGAGATTCTTGGACGCGTGGGTCTGAGGGCAGGTCTACCAAGTTACGGCCCCATCTTTTCGTCTCGGATGAATCGCAGGAAAAGTTTACTACGTTCACGAAGTCAAAAAGCTACTCTCTCGGAAGCGATGAGGAGAGCCGAGGCTTGCTTTGTGCTTCAGCAAAAGTTTCAGTGTGCCCACAAGCGACTGACTCAGATATTGTCTGGATGCTCGTTGCGACAACACCTGAAACAGAGGTTATGGCATCTGCGTTTTCGGTGAAGGTATTTGGCCAGACCGTTTTTGGTATTACGGCTGTTGCGATTCTTTTGTCAGCCTTTATTCTGGCCCGATTACTGACGAAGCGACACGCAGAGCAACTACGGCTTGCTGAAATGGTCACAAATACATCCGTTCAGTTGGTGCAAGCGGATGAAAATCTCCACGTTGTGTATTCAAATCCGGCCACAGAACAGGCACTGAAAATGCATCCTCAGATAGGTGGTGAGGGGGTAGGTGGCACGCTCGCAGAATTATTCGGTCAGGTTCCGGAAGATTTTGAATTTATGAAAGACTCAGAGAGTCTTCCTCAGGCAATACAGATTCATTGTGGGACTGAAGAATTAGAGCTTCACGTTTCAGGGATTTCAGGCCGACACGGTGAATTTCTTGGGCCAATGGTTACCTGGAGCATTGTTACGGAAAAGGCTCGTGCAGCAGAGCGTGAGCGGGAACTGTCTTCACAGGTGATGGCCTCGAAAGAGTCTCTTGAAAAGTCACAGCGAGTTCTGCAACAGGGTGTTGATTCATTGTCTGGGTTGTTTGAGGCGGCTTCGGATGGAGACCTCACGAAGGAGGTTTCTCTTGAAGGTAGTGAGCAGCTTGCCGCATTGGGTAGAAATGCACGAGATATGCTCAAAAATCTTCGTGAAGTTATTTCAAAGATCGCAGCAGCTGCCGAGCAGCACGGTGAGGGGTCGAGGATGATAGCGGACAGTGCTGCTAGTCTCAGTGAAGGAGCACAAAATCAGGCGGCGAGCATCGAGCAGATTGGTTCCTCAATGGATGAGCTGGCGACTTCAATAGTCGATGTCTCGGGCAACGCAGCAAATTGCCAGAAAGAGGCCAATAAAGCAGTGAATCTAGCGCAGGCTGGCAGTCAGGCGGTACGAGATGCCGTCGACTCGATGAAAGCAATTCATAGTTCTTCTGAGCAGATTCGAGACATCATTACAATTATTAGTGACATTACCTCACAAACTAATTTATTAGCCTTGAATGCAGCGATTGAAGCTGCACGAGCGGGCGAACATGGGCTTGGCTTTGCTGTTGTTGCAGAGGAAGTTCGTAAGCTGGCGAATCGTACAAGTGAAGCTACTGCGGATATCACTCAGCTTATTAACGAATCCTCTGCGAGGATTCAAAAGGGGGCATCACTATCTGAAATTGTTGGTGGGTCGCTTGAATCGATTGTGACCGCAGCTGATACTACAGCCAATGCAGTTGGTGAAATTGCTCTGTCAAGTGAATCACAGGCGAGAAACGCAGCAGAGGTCAAACGGGCAATTTCATCTGTATCGCAAACTATCGAAAGTAATGCAGCGGCATCAGAAGAGCTGGCTGCGAGCTCAGAAGAACTCGGGGCGCAAGCACAAGGTCTCTGGGAATTAGTCAGGCAGTTCAGGCTCTAAAGCCGGTGATGGTGTTTATTTGTTTACCTCAGTTCGAGCGGAGTTCTCACGCCCTGAATGAGGTGATGTAAATGTCAGGATTAGAACATTTAAGGCTATCAACTCGTGTTGATCGACATCGTTTCCAATGAGATTTTTCTGTACAGTCGCTTTGAGCTTTTCTCGAATCCGAAGAAACCCTGAATATCTGAAATGCCTGACTACGTACATTTTGACTTTACGACATGGTCTTCAAAAGCTGAGCTTGTGGGTGATGTTGCAGCTGCACTTGAACCGGAACTCGTTAAGCAGTTTTCAGGCTTTTCCCTTGAGCGGCCGGGCTATGTCTTTTGTGATGGTCCTGGAGGCTCGTATCGATCCTTTATTATCTCGGACGATGACCGCAAATGGTGGAGTATCTTGTGGACAGGAGAACGAGTACAGGCTGATAATCTGCTAGATGTTGCAATCGACGTCTGGCAGTCTCGCCTTCGGAAGGCAACTGAAGATACGTGACCATGAAAATTAAGACGTATGTTTGAGATTCAGCTTTCGAGGCGGCGGAGTAGTTTGAGGTTGCGGATATCGTTTTGTGGATCCGGCTTGCCGTCATCACCCTCTTTGGGTGTTTCAAGAATAAAAGGAACCTTTTTAAGTTTGGGATGGGTGACAAGAAGTTTAAAAGCTGCGCGACCGATGGCACCTTGTCCAATGCCTTCGTGGCGATCAACACGAGATCCTTGCTCGCGTTTGGAGTCATTCGCATGAATCACTTTGAGCCGGGCGAGCCCGATCGTTTTGTCAAATTGTCGAATGGTTTCGTCAAGTGATTTCTTCGGGTGTAGAGGGTATCCCGCAGCAAAAACATGACATGTATCAAGGCAGACGGCGACACGCTTCCGAAGTGTTTTAAAGGTGTCAATGCGTTCAAGCATCGTAGCGATTTCTTCAAATGTATGGCCGAGGCAGGTTCCTTGGCCAGCCGTCGTCTCGATAAGAATGCCACTACTGAGTTTCTTTGTTCGGCGAAGTGCTTCGATAATTCCATCAGCAGCACGTTGCACAGCGATCATTCGGTCTTGTTTGCCAGCAGCGCCTGGATGTGCAACAACCCAGGGAATACCAAGAAGATCTGCCCGCTCCAGTTCGGTAACAAGTCCCTGTATCGATTTCTCCCGGAGTGTTTTGTCGGCGGACGCTGGGTTAATAAGATACGAATCGTGTGCGACCACAAGTTGAAGACCCGCTTGATCGACTGCTTTCCGAAAGGCCGTTGCAACATCAGTATCGATTGGTTTTGCCGCCCACTGGTTTACGTTTCGTGTAAATATTTGCATGCAGTCACAGCCGGTTTCAATCGCTCTTTCAACCGCTTTTGGGAGGCCTCCAGAAATTGATTGATGTGCCCCGAAAGGACGGACGCGATTTCCTTTTGGGGACGACGAACGCTTGGAGGGCCATTTTTTCTTTGCTATTTTGGAGTTCATTGTTCTCAGGAAAGGGTGGATGAAGCGAATTTCTTCGCAGAAAAAGCTATCTTTTGCATCCGTGACGCAAGAGGGCTTACACTGTACTTGAGCTTGAATCAATTGGAAACGTTCTTTGAAGCCGAAAGGAAATCCGGATGGTCTCAATCCTATCAGTTGTTGTCATCATTCTTGGTATTGTCACTGGGCTCATAATAACGGTCTCGGTGATACGTCCTCTTCAGGTAGCGAGGAAAGCCAGAAAAATTGCGGAAATCCAACGAGATTTCCGACGTCAGAGGGAACAGCTTGAAGCGAAGTTTATTGACGAAGTATCAGTGAGCGGTAAGCCTCGCGGCCTGCGATGGTCAGATGTTGCCTTTGATGATGACATTGTTTTTGCACGTAATCGTAAGACAGGTGATCTTCGAGCTCTTGTTGCTATTGAGGTCTGTTTTGAAGCGATCGAAGGTGGTGGCATGGAAGAAGTTGAAGCAGTGTCGAATGTGCGGGCAGCAACTGCCGAATTTTTTTACGACGGTGCTCGTTGGTGTACGAGGGGGCGAGTATTTTTCAACCTCGGCCCGAAGGGGCTCATACGGTATCTGCATGCTGATCTTGAATCTGTGGAGTGTGGACCTGCATCGGGAATGAGTTCACAAGCAACCGAATCCTCTGCTCCTTAGAAAATCTGCGGCATCGTGGAGCGAAAGATGGGCGAACAGCAGTGACTTTGCGTCTTGCTATCACAGAAATCTTCTACATTCCTGCTGCTTTATGAGGATGCTTTCCCAGATTATCTCTCAGGATCCAGCTGAGACTGTGATGCGGTGACGTCGTCCGCCGATACATCTAGAGGAAGACTCCAGAAGTTTTTGCTGGGATGTGATGGGGAATATGCAGACGCCGGTACTCGATCGATCGCGACATAAAAGGAGTTATCTTTGCATTACGATAGTAATGCTTTCTTTATCATGCGCTCGTGCCGCGGAGCCTGTACAGGTTGTTCGAGAGCCGGCGCAATCACAGAAAGAGCGATGTGCCGCGGCGGAACGATATCTGTCAGACAGTTGTGAATATTGGCAAGCGGCCAATCGTATGCGGAAGAGCTGTTCGCATCTAACCGTTGAAGCGTATTACGCTTCCGCTGAGGCAGCCTGGAATGCTGTGTGGTCTGCACCAGAGTCACCCGCTGTTGTTGAAACCGCTACGAATGCGTACGGCGATGCACTTCTGGGCCTTCTTCAGACGGCACGAGAGCAGGGGCGGCTCCGGCCAGATGGTTTGTGGGTTGGGTCACCCTATAGGCCAATACGTATTCCAATTGTTTTGAAAGGGGTGCCCGTTTCTGTATGTGATATTGAAAGCATTGAACCATGTCAGCCTCCCAAAGATAAACGGCTTTCTCGGCGGTATTACCGGCCAGGATTTGGTTTGCCTGTGACAATTCGTATCAAGCCAGGGAAAGAAGGAACCATTCAGGGAGATTTTGACCCACCGAGGCTTTCTCTTGTCGTCACCGCAGTGCTCCGATTTCGTGTTCCAGGAAACGAAAAGCCTATTGTAAAGTTTGTTGGTCCTTTGGCGAGAGAGCCTGCTCCTGCCTTGCTGGACTTGGTTGAGCCATTATCGGTATCGAGTGTTCATATTGGCGATGCCCATCCTCCTCTGGCAGCCGATCTCAGTATGCCCATGCTTGACATGCTTGAGGGCATGCCAAAGTCAGGACTTGAGGGTTTTATTATGCCTTTCGAAGGAGGGGTCACTGAACCGCGGTTGGAATTTCTTCAGCCACATGTCAAGGGACGGATTCCAGTGGTGTTTATCCATGGACTAGCCAGTGATGAAGGCACGTGGTTCGACATGATTAATGATTTGCGGGCATGCCCATTTTTTCAGCGGTACTATGAACCCTGGGTGTATCACTATCCAACCGGCGCTTCGTTTCTACCTGCTGCTGCCGTTTTGCGACAGAGCCTACGTCGAATTGTTCGGGAACTTGATCCGGATGGTGAGGAAAAGCAGCTTCAAAACCTGGTGCTTGTTGGTCATAGCATGGGCGGACTGCATGCAAAACTTCAGGTGGTGGCATCGGGAGACCATCTCTGGAATGCAATGGCGAGAGTGCCGTTTGATTCAGTACGTATGCCTTCGAGCATACGAGCCAAAATTGAGCCATCACTCTTTTTCAAACCGGTCACGAATGTCACTCGAGTGGTATTCATTGCGACACCGCATCAGGGCTCATCACTCGCCTCATTAGCTCTTGGGAAAATAGCATCGCTTACCGTTGAGCGGCCACCAGAACTCACTGCTATTCACGATCAGTTGGTTGCAGAGAACCCGGGCGCGTTACGGCCGGAGTTTGAAGAGGCGCTACCGACTACGATCCAATTGCTTGCACCAAACTCACCATTACTCGATGCATTGTACGGCCTTCGACCTCCTTGCTGGGTCACAATTCACAATGTTATTGGCGTGGCTCATCATACGCTGCGCGGTGAGCGGACTGATTGTATTGTCTCGGAAACGAGTGCTCGGCATCCAGGGGCAATAAGTGAACTCGACGTCAAAGCAACGCACACAGGTGTTCACCATTCATTGACGACTATCGCTGAGATTGAGCGAATCTTACAACTCCACCTGATCGAAACAGGGCTGCGTACAATTGGCAAATAATGGCACGACGTGCGGAGTCTTGGTCTGGTGGGCTGTCTAAAAGGCTTTTCTTCTTGTGCCTTTACGACATTTTTTGGTACGGATAATGTGCTGAGTTAACCATTGTTCACACATTCGTTCATAAACGGTAATGTTGGAGTTTGGTATTGAATTTGTTTGGGTTATGATCAGGTGGGGTGGAAAACATACATCATTTACTACGGGAGTTTTCTTCTATGAGTTATGTAAAAAAACGGGTGGTAAGCCGGAAAGCATTTACGCTTATCGAACTGCTTGTAGTTATTGCGATTATCGGTGTTCTTGTTGGCCTACTCCTGCCAGCAGTCCAGCAGGCGCGAGAAGCAGCGAGAAGAAGTCTTTGTACTAGTAATCTCAAGCAGTTGGGCCTTGGGCTTCATAATTTTGCCGATTCAAACAAGGAACGGTTTCCGGCTCAAAACGGTGGTACATGTTGCTGGACAAGTGGGCTTAACTGCAATAATTCAAACAATGCGAATCGGAGAAGTGTTTTTCTCGAATTGTTACCGTTCCTTGAAGAGGCCTCTGTGTATGAAAAAATGATGGCCGGCTATGGTGGTCGCACCGTAGGCGGTGTGTATCCGTGGTGTCGTTGGGATGATGTATGGAATGTGTCTCCTGCGGCATATCGTTGTCCGAGTGATCCCGCAGATGGATGGGAAGAAGGTTCCACAAATCCACGTCAATCTGGAAATTACGTTGCATGCACAGGTGACAATGTGCATCAGCACAATGGTCGAGGAACGGTTGGCAACTGGAATGCTGATACGGGCAGGGGAGTGTTTTATCCTGCTACGTACGATTCGAGTAATAAGATTTCCTCAACTGGCTGCAGGTTTGCAAAAATCACGGATGGTCTCTCGAATACAATCGCCTTGAGTGAGGTAAGGCATCATCTTGAAACCAGTGGCGCTCCCACGGCGGCTGGGGAAAAAGACAGTATTTTTCAGTACGAGGCAGTTGGTATCACCGGAATTCGGAATAATCCGAGTCTCTGTCTTAGTTATAACTCTGGAGGGTCCTTACCGGCCGGGACGTCGAGAAAAGGGAAACGAGGAAATTGCTGGCGAGATGGCCAGGTTGGTCGATCGGGATTCAACACGGTGTTGCCACCGAACTCGCCATCCTGTTCACAACAGAACAACCAGAATGCCGATGCTACAACTGTTGTCTACCCGCCAACAAGTGGTCATCCCAGCGGTATTGTTGTTGTCATGGCTGATGGGGCGACAACCTTTATCAACGACAATATTGATTACAATGGTGGGTCTTCTCAGGCCCCTCGTAGAGACGCAACCGGTGCAAGCCCGTATGGTGTCTGGGGCGCTATGGGAACCAAGGCCGGTGGGGAATCTGTTTCCCAGCCGTAATTGGCTTAGTTTATTTTTCATCAACAGGATCGATCGTCGATCCTGTCGACCCGTTGGTGCCTCTTAGGTGTGCCAGAAATTTGGGAAGGGAGAAGAATTGTGGAAGTCAAATTTTTCGGACCACGAGGCTTGCTACTACTCACCGCGTGTATTCTCGGTCTGGCCTCAGGCTGTTCTCGAGGGCGGCAGTATCCGCCAACACATTCTGTCAGTGGTGTGGTGACGGTCGATGGCCAGCCAGTCGCGGATGCGATCGTTTCTTTTCTGTCTGACAATGGTCAGTACCCGGCAAATGGTTCTACGGACGCTTCGGGGCGATATGAACTTACTTCGTTTACTCGTGGTGATGGTGCAATGGAGGGTTCATTTCGGGTAACGATCGTCAAATACGAAAAAGAGGGTGGAGACAAGGCTGCAGGCAGTGCAGAGAAGCCAGCAGCCGAAGAAGCTGAGGCGGAGGAAACAGGAAACGAGGGCTACGTGCCGGCAGGTATGGTTGTATCGCAGCACGACACAGGTCCAAAAAACCTTTTACCGAAGCAGTATGCAGATCAGCAGGAAACGCCTTTGACTGCTGCTGTACGTGCAGAAGAGAATTCGATCGACTTCGACCTGTCCAAGTAAGCCGAGTTTTCAAAACTAGGAAAGGCTAGCGTGCTACACCTGCGGAATCAGGTTTTCATATTCTTCGACAGATGCATTCTCGATGCATGCCTGAATGATCTTGCGTCCAAGTGGTTCGAGTTCATTATGATCGAAGTGATTGAGGTGCTCAAGGAAGAACGTTCGCAGAATATCTGCACCCTTGTCGTACGCATCAGTGCCAACTTCCGGTTGCTTTGAAACGTCAAAGAACAGTGTGCCTATGGTCTGCCCTTCAACCTGCATGGATTCTCGATGATGGCCGAGAAGCGGGCAGCGTGCTGGTTTTAATTCCGTCGGACGAAAGGTCGCTGATCCTCGTCGAGCGAGGTATTCACGAGCCACCCATTGCGGTGCAAAGCCAGTGTTCCAACAGCCAATGTGCTGGTTTGGAATAAGAACAAACAAAGTGCCAGCAGTTTCTCGAATTTGGTTTAAGAGAATGTTCGCTTGATCGACTCGTCTGCCGGTTGCGAATGGCCAGTAGGAGCCAACACCCTCACTCTGCATGCCACCTTCATCAACAATTGATGGATTACCATGACCGCGAGGTGCGACAAGTCTCCAGAGCCATGCGAGTGCTGGTGGCAGAACATGAAATAGTCCGATGATTCCGTATGTTGGATTCTCACGTGTGCACGGTGGGCATCGAACACCAAAGCTTCGGATATCCACAGAAACCGGTTCGTCGATTACATCACTCACGTACTCACGAGGCATGACAACTCGTGGGTTTGGGCAGCGTTTGCCCGGCTCGTCTTCAGTGTGTTCCCAGATGAGTGTTGTGGCGTTGGGCTGGGCCTTCAGGTTCAGAAAAAGAAGTGGGCCGGGTGGTGATATTGTGAGTTTTTCAAGTTGTGGGTCGATGCCGTACTCCTCAATGTGGTTTACGCGAATAAACCAGGCACTTTCTGCATCCATAAGGCTCAGTGAACCGGGTTGAGAATCTTCCCCCTTCAGTGCAGGGTGGCAGAGGGCCATGTCATCAGTGACAGGGTGAAGTTCACAGCCTCGAGGCAAGGCAAGAGACCGCGAGTCATTGGTCACTGTATTGGTCGCCAGTTTGAGTTGCCCGTCAGCTTCGCGGTGCATGTGTTCGAGCATCTCACTTTTGCCGCCGCCACTGGCTCCCTCGTGCATGATCGTCGTGACATTCTCATAAGGAGTCACAACTTGGACGGTCGAACAATGAGCTGTTGTCCATGGTGTTTCTGCCCGTTCTCCCATGGTCAGCAGCATTCCATAGACACCTTTCTTCGCGGAAGGGCCCGGGTAGAGGTTATAGCTGAAGAGTTCATGAAGGCTGGTGCTGTCATCAAAACGTCGATTGTGAACGACCACTTGTTTGCCGTCGAAGTGTGTGTGGCGAAATGGTGGAGCGACGTAGACAACAGCCTCGTGATAGTAGCTGTCAGCCTGGTCTAATACTTGCTGGACAGGAGTAATGCCTTGGAGTAACGCCAATCCGAGAGCAAAGAATCCGGCATTCGCTGGACAGATCGCTACTGCGTCGAGTGGCTTGTCCGGCACGCCGGACTTAAAGAAAAAACAGCCAATTGGTTGTGTCTTCAGCCACTCGATGGTCTCGTTCCGAAGGCCATCAAATTCCTGCCCAAATCGTTTTGAAAAAGTAGGTTTGTCCGTGTTCTGATCGTCAGCGATGACCATGCATTCCGGGTCGCGACGACGCATATATGCATCAAGGTAATTTGCTGCAATTCCATTGGTGGTGTTGCATACTTTCGCTTCGGGTACAAACCCACGGTTCGGAACGTCGTAGCCCACCGTATAGAAACCATCTTCGCTGCACTCATCAGCCGGGGCGGCTGCGGCGACGAGCTGTTCAACAGAGTCGAAAAGCGTGAGTTGGCCGGCCGCGTCGGCTGCTTCGAGAATCGACATGGTTGTCGAGGAAAGCGTAAGTCCGGGAAGTCGTGAAATAGGCATATGTCTGTTGATAGTTTCTGGTCAGTCGAGTGGTGGAAAGCGATGCCGCCTGTCTCATCGCAGAATTTGATTAAGTATAAGCCTTTTTTTCTTGAGTGATGAATATCAGCCTTAGAAGCCCGGAATGAGGGCGTTGTTTGCAAATTTTTGCGAAAATAAAGATAGAAAACGGAATAATGTGCAGTCTGTCGGCCGAGGCTTATATCGGCCGACAAAAGGTTGTTGCTACTTCATTCGTGGTTGCTAGAGGTGATTGTCTGTCATGGTTGAATTTCCGAAATTACTCGTTGTGCAACGTGGCAGGGAAGAAGAGTCGTTTCATCGTGGCAGGGCGGTCGTTGTCACTGAAGCCGGTGAGCGAATCCTGAGCATGGGTGATGTCGAAGCAACAGTGTTTCCAAGGTCGTGTCTCAAACCAATCCAAGCCTTGCCGTTGGTCGCAAGTGGTGCCGCTGAAAAATACAGCCTCTCCGATGCTGAAATAGCACTTGCATGTGGTTCACACGGAGGGTCACCGCTTCATGTGGCAACAGCACAATCAATTCTCAAAAAGATTGGCTTATCTGCTGATGCACTTGAGTGTGGTGTTCACTGGCCGCTTGACTCAGTTGAATCCCGAGTACTCGCTGCGCGTGGAGAAGAGCCAACTGTTCTTCACAACAACTGCTCTGGAAAACACTGTGGGTTTCTTGCAGTTGGTGCAGTTCGTGGTCTTGATGTGGCTGGCTATATAAACGCAAGTCACCCGGTCATGCGTGAAGTGACCAGTGCGATCTCTCTACTGACAGGTGTCGAACTCCATGAATCACAGGCGTGTATCGATGGGTGTGCGATTCCGGCGTTCTCAATGCCCCTTGTTTCAATTGCCACAGGTTTTGCTCGCCTTGGTACAGGGAAAGGCTTGTCTCCCTCGCTTGCAAGTTCAGTTTCTCGTATTCGGTCGGCAATCGTACAGAACCCAGCCATGCTGTCTGGAAAAGGGAGAGCAGACACCCGCATTTCAGAAGTGTGTCAGGGCGAAGTCTTCGTAAAGTCGGGCGCAGAGGGTGTCATGGCTGCGTCTATCCCCGCACTTGGCTATGGACTGGCGGTCAAGATCGATGATGGTGCCCAGCGTGCCGCAACGGCAGTCATGGCGAATCTTCTTTTACAGGTGCTTCAAAAGCACGAACTCGCTACCGCCAAAGCCATGGAAGTGCTTCAATCGTATGCACGTTTTCCACTCAAAAACTGGAACGGTACAACGGTCGGCTCTGTTGAACCGGTGTCATGTGCTGGCCGGTGAATTGTCTACGGCTATTCTGCCAGCTACTCTGATGTCAGTGAGATCGCAAGCGGTTCCTGCTGCTTTGTGATAGTCACAGTGATATCTGTTGTGTCGAGTTCGGCATATTTTTCGGGCAAGTCGTTTCTGTACGCATTCTCGCCAAATTCAATATCAACTTCTTCCGGTTCTTCGCCCGGCTCAGCTTCTGCTGCCGCCCGTTTCACTTGTCGATCGTATCGTTCCTGAAATTTATCTTTCAAAATAAGTTTTGTTGCGGTCACTCGATAGTTTCCAGCTGGGAGGCCATCATTCCCACCAAAGCTTGAAGAGTTTCTCACCATCAGCCGGTTCGGTTTTTCGCCGAAGCAGGCGACTGTAGAACCCTATTTCTTGGATGAGCCAGAAAAGTCAGAGGACAGTTTCAAGACAATGTCATTTTCCCCACTACTAACCGTCGCTGTCAGCCCGGAGGTCTCTTCATCACTGTACGCTCGAGGAGTGACGTAGGTCGGCTTTGCTCGCTCCATCTCTCTTTCAACTTGTGCCATCTTCTTTTCGTAGTTCGGATCATCGTCTTCTGGCTCCTCAAATTCTGGCCATTCTTCTTTACTAACCGTGACTACGTATTCACCAGGTGTAGCCCCAGCGCCGGAGGCTGCACCGAATGTCGTAAGCCCAAAGGTGCCGTCTAAACTTGTTCTTCCAGATCCGGCGAGACCAGATGAAGATGCTGGGTGGAAAATTACCGAGGCACCGTCGAGCGGTTCGCCATCAAGCAGCACAGTGCCACTGACAATAGCTACAGTGGGGCCTTTTTTTCCGCAGCCAACCACTGTGAACAAAAAAAGCACTCCAACAATGAAAACTTTTAGAAGATGAGAATTTTGCACAAGAGCCCTCACTGAAATTAAAAATGAATTGGGAAAAAAATTGAAGAAATGGATAGCTCATAACGGAATGAACAGCAAAAAATGACCAACTCTGCGGCGGGCTTTAGAAACCCGCCGCAGATGCCAGAGAAAACAGAAGCTTAAAATTTAGCCACTTCGCCACCATGAATCGTGCCAAGTGCGCCCATAACGCCACCGACACTTGGCCCTGTTCGATTATTATTTTTCCGATTCGAACTCACGTCATGTTCGATGGTGTCAAGTATCAACCGGACAGAGCCATCACACATTGCTACATTCGCACCACCTTGGTGATAACTACTGATGCCTGGCATCATGTTGCCGCGTACGTTCGAACCGCAGCGGGCGTAGTTTGGCGGCATGCCAGTCTGGAAAAGAGAGTCCACTTCATCTGACTCCATACCACGTCGGCCAATGGCATTAGCGGCTGGAATTGTTTTGGTTGAAAGCGAATACTTCATATCCGCATCAATCAAACTTTGACACTTAATCGGTTCCGCATTTGCATTAATGCCACCCGTTACACCCTGCCCACCTTTCCGGCTATCCTGCGAGCCGTCTCCCATTCGCACTTCGCCGAGCGATATGGTGTTCGATAGCCCATCGGTGATGTCTTTCAGTCTTACGCTGCGTTTCTTGCAGGTTCCAGCGGTCCAGTCAGCGTTTTTACAGTTAAAGCCTGACACGAAGGCACCCTGCGTATCAAAGAAATCATCTTTTGTTGACTGGCCAAAACGGTCACCGCTACACGCAGCATAATTTGCACCTGCACGAGTATTCGCGCCGTTGATTAGGACCGTATTAAAGAAATCTGAGGGGCAAAGCCAACCATCAACATTGTTATTGAGTTCAGGTATATTGGAATTTGGCGTGATACCAGCTCCACCGCCAGCCGCTGTCTGTATCTTTCCAAGGATCGTTTCGTGACGAGAAATCTCTTCCATGAAAGGTAAAAGGATGTATCGCCATCCCCATCGAGCACTTGAATTAGCAGAACCCATGATCGAGTAAAGATCGTGAGACCGAGAGTTTGCCGGTAGTTCTCGCTTCGTGCTCTCGTAATTTAAGACGGCAAGTTGAAGTTGTTTTAGTTTGCTGACACAGGAAGCCCTACGAGCAGCCTCTCGAGCCTGCTGAACAGCTGGCAGCAGCAGGCCAACAAGAACACCAATAATTGCAATTACGACAAGCAGTTCAATGAGAGTGAACGCGTTTCGTTGGTTGACTGTAGAGAACGCCCTCTTGCTCAAATTTAAAGATCGCATGACTTACTCCTCAACGTAGAAAAAACAAAGATGAGATAACTAGAAAATCAGTCGGCCGAGGAGAGGCATGTTGTTTTCAGCATGGTGTAGATCATTGGCTGAAGCGATGCACCTATAAAAATATCAATGTGCATCACGACCTCACTCCCCCCCCTCGACATAACCTAATCCTATTCTAGTTGGCATTCGGCTACAACATCGAGGGGAGAGAGACCCCTCAGGAGGGGGTTTTTGTTGTCGGTCGATGCGCCGTGCGGATCGGTGGGTAAGAACAAATTACGGACTACATTAAGTGTTAGAATCATGCCAGGCAGTTCGAGCTGTTACGTCAATTTGGCGGATAAGGGAATCGACAAATGAATTGCGTAGCTGTTGATGAGCTCTGCAGGCGTAGGCATTGAAGAACAAGTACCTGATGCTACTCACGCGTTCGAATACTGGAAAATAGGGGTTGGTTATGCTTCGGTTCTTCCACATTGCTTTTGTTCTGCTTGGCTTAACGATGAGTGCAAGTTGGTCAATGAAAGCGATTGCCGCGACCGAGTCACCAAATGTGATTGTTATTTTTGTTGATGATCAGGGCTACTACGACCTTGGCTGCTACGGTGCGACAGAGATTGAAACACCTCGAGTCGATGCAATGGCAAAAGAGGGTGTTCTCTTTGAAGATTATTACGCAGCTGCACCGATCTGCAGTCCGTCGCGAGCTGGTTTGCTGACTGGCTGTTACCCTCGCCGTGTAGGTAATCACATCTGGGTGCACCGCGCTGACTCAACAACGGGCATTCATCCAGATGAGCTGACGCTTGCAGAACTCTTTCAGTCGAATGGCTATGCGACTGCCTGCATTGGAAAATGGCACCTTGGTTTTGCAGAACCATTCCTGCCGAAAAATCAGGGTTTTGATGAGTACTTTGGACTCTTACATAACCTTGACCCGGTTGAAGTGGTCTACTTTGGCGACAAGGGTGTGCCGCTCATGCGGAATGACAAAGTCGTCAAGCAGCCGGCAGACCCCTCTGAGCTTACGCAGATCTATACCGATGAGGCGATTGCCTTTATTGAGCGAAACAAAAAGAAGCCATTCTTTCTGTATCTTCCTCATACGATGCTTCACAAACCACTTGGTGTCAGTGAGCCGTTTCGAGGAAGTTCGAACTGGGGGGAATATGGTGATGCAATCCAGGAGCTTGATCACAATGTCGGTCGCATTGTTGACACACTGAAGAATCTGCAGATTGATGATGACACCATTGTTGTCTACGCGTCAGACAATGGTCGTGGCCCTGGGCGAACGCCTGAGCAAAAAATTCAGGGCCGAAAATTATCGACTTATGAGGGCGGTATTCGTGTTCCTGCCATTGCGTGGGGGCCTGGCGTTGGTGTGCAGGCTGGTACACGTTCGAAGGCCGTTGTGCGGGCGATGGATTGGTATCCAACACTTGCCACGCTTGCGGGCATAGCAGTTCCAGAAGGTCGCGTGATTGACGGTCGTGATATCACGTCGTTGTTGAAGGGTGACACGCAATTTGTTCCAGCTGCCGGCTTGAAGAAAACATTAAATGCAGCGGTGCCGTTGCGCAGGCGATGGGAACCACCAGAGGAATGGTCTTCGCTGATCAAACGGCATGAGTTCAATGATGCGTTTTTTTACCATGGAAGTGAGGGTGAACTAGCTGCTGTTCGTTGGAGGAATTGGAAGCTCCAACTGACTCCTGCACCGCAGCTTTATGATCTTGCCACGGACGTTGGTGAGACAAAGCCAGTTCGCAATGGTGAAATTTCTCGTAAGCTTCGCGGCATGGCGATACTCTTTCAGCACGAGATGCTCGCTGATGCACGACCACAAGGCGTGGTCAATAAACCAACCGTTAATGGAAAAACGGTCATCCCTCGATTGATGAGTGAGAGTCTTAATGCTTCTCTCGGTGTCACCTATGCTCGGTATGGTGATCGAACTCTTGAGATGGACATCTATCGTCCGAACGATGCATGGGGGAAACTGTCTGCAGTTGTCTGTATTCATGGTGGTGGTTGGGCGAACGGCAGCCGTGAGAGTCATGGGGCCATGGCCCAAGCGTTGGCCAGCAGGGGATATGTTGCGGCAACGATTTCCTATCGACTCAGTGGCGAGGCGAAGTTTCCTGCGCAGATTCACGACTGCAAGGCAGCGGTCCGGTTCCTTCGGTCGCACGCAGATGAGTATGGCATCGACGCAGATCACATTGGCGCGATTGGTCTTTCCGCAGGAGGGCATCTCACCGCGTTGTTGGCAACGTCGGGTGGTG
>Ga0233432_10002578_pt1 | contig 16811 bp, 17 predicted proteins | sample SI_122_August201_6_FD_179870 | JGI IMG/M metagenome (GOLD analysis project Ga0233432, IMG submission 179870) | Seawater microbial communities from Saanich Inlet, British Columbia, Canada - SI_122_August2016_10_MG | ecosystem: Environmental > Aquatic > Marine > Inlet | place: Canada: British...
GGCTAGTTGGGGACTGCGATTACATAAGCTGTGCTAATGTTGCCGGAGCGATTACACCTGTTCCTGGTGGAGTTGGCCCTATGACTATTGCGTGTTTGCTTGCAAACACCGTTACGGCGTGTTGCAGGGCGCACAGATTGACAGAACCTAACGGACTTACTGCGTGAAGTGTCATTTTTGAACCATTGGCATAGCATGTGTGAGCCGTCAGGGTATCAAGACCTCCAGAAAGATAAAGTTATACAAGAAGAGTTCCAAGTATTGGTTCAGTAAATGGATAATGATCCGAATGTTGTAGGCATAATATTACCTAGCTTTCGTTTCAAAGTACTTACGTTACGAAGATGTTTTGTTCAATTCCCACCAAATTGGACAAGCCTTCATTAGAGCGGATATTATCGACATATATTTTGACATTTATTAAGTTGAGCCTGCAAATAAAAAAACAAAATTGATAAAGAATCTCAGGATTAATAGTGTAAAATTTTTGACTGGTTGGATTATACCATTGTCCAGCGTTTTACCGCTGTGGCTGGTACAGTTCGAAAACATAAGCGCGTAGTAGCTGGCTCAAGTAAATTAGATGCAGGATGAAGAGTTTGATTTTATACCGCAAGGTAGCCCACCCCTAAAAATGCTACTGCGCAACCTGCCCACTGCAACTTTGTCATTCTTTCTCTCAAGAAGATCCATGCTAGTATGATTGTGAGCATTCCAAATAGCGAAGAAGCCACTGACGCATATTTCGCGTCTGGTAAATCTCCTGCTGACAGAACACACATTAATGCAATGCCGTCAGCTAATCCCATAGCTATAAGCCAGGGTAAAGACTGTCTGTTAGGCCAAATAGGTTGCTTGAGTAAGATTAGGATCGTTGCAAGAAACAAAAAAGCGGTCAAACGCGTTACAAGGGTGTTTGGCATATCATCACTCAGAGCAGATGCACTCTGGCCCAATGCAAAAGTACCAGCAAATCCAATGGCGGCAATAATCGAAAATACAATAGTGAGCCCAATGGGTGGAATGTCATCGTCACTGGAATCTGAAAGAACAGCTACGATGGATACACCGGCTACAATTATGATTACTGCGAGCCATTGAAACCCTGAGACTGGGTCACCTAAAAAAACTGCCCATCCAACAGAGATAATAGGATAGCCGGCGATTAGTGGTGAAACCAGTCGAACGGGCCCACGTTGGAATGCATAGTAAAGCCCAAACGTGGCAATAACAAAGAAGATTCCTGAACCTATTGAAAGGTATACAGCACTTTTTGGTATAGGTTCTATTGTGCTGGTAGTAAGTGTAATAAGCGAATGAAATATCAATCCAATCAATAGTACAGTTGTCTTAGCCCCCTAAAACTGTGCCAGTATTTGTTGACCAAGGGAGTTGTGAAGAATGGCACGGAAACGATATTCGGATGAGGATGCGCTGAAGGTATTGCGCGAGATTGACATTCATTTGCACGATGGCTTGGATGTTTTGAGCGCTTGTCGCAAGGCCGAGATTTCGGACAAAACCTATTATTATTGGCGGAAGAAATTTGGTGGTTTGGGTAGGCCGCAACTTTCGGAAATGAAGGCACTTAAAAAAGAAAACGAGCGGCTGAAGAAAATCGTTGCGGACCTTCAACTGGATAAGCTGATCCTGAAGGAGAGCCTTGATTATTTAAAGCCGAAGGTCTGACGATTGATGGGTTGCGTCAGGCCGTGATCCACACCCGTCAAAAGCTGAACACTTCAGAACGACGTACCTGTGCAGTGCTCAGCGTGTCGCGTTCAAGTTTGCATTACAAAGCCAAGTTCCAAGATAATGATGCATTACGCTTAGCCATGATCCGTTTGGCCAAGCAGCACGGCAGATATGGCTATCGTAAGATTGCTGAACTGCTGCGGATCGAAGGTTGGCGCGTCAATCACAAGAAGGTTGAGCGTTTGTGGCGCGAAGAAGGGCTAAAACTACCTGAGCGACATAAAAAGCGACGGCGGCTGTATCACAAAGACAGCTCGGTCATTCGCCTGCGACCTACGCATGCTAATCATGTTTGGGCTATCGACTTTGTACACGACAAACTGAGTAACGGACGCAGCTACAAAATGCTGACCGTCTTGGATGAATATACCCGCCAAGCGCTTTGTGTTGAGGTGAAAGACAAAATGAATTCAGACAATGTTTTGGAGGTCATGCATCGTCTGCTTTTGAAATACGGAAAACCTGAATTTATCCGTTCTGACAATGGTGGGGAGTTCGTTGCTGAACACCTCCAAGAATGGCTTAGAAAGGTTGGGGTGACGCCGATCCAAATCTACCCAGGTAGCCCCTGGGAGAATGGCTACAACGAACGGTTCAACGGCACGCTGCGCAGAGAAGTCCTCAATGCCGAATGGTTCCACAGCATCAAACAGGCGCAGGTGGCAATCAATGTCTGGCTAAGGGAATACAATCAAATCAGACCCCATCATGCGCTTGGCATGCGACCTCCAGCACCAGAAACCTTATTAGAAAAACCCAACATTACTGGTACTGAAATTGGGGGCTAGACAGTATATTTAGGAATTAAGTATGATCGCAAAAGGGATTTCTGTAATGATAAACAAAAAACCACATTTTAGTTTTTGGGTTTTTGTTGGAGCCGGATTATTATGGAATTTAATGGGATGTCTCAATTACATTACGCAATCTAATCCCGAGACTGTCGCTGAAATGCCTGAAGTTTATCAGATAATTATTGATGGACGCCCAGTTTGGGCAACTTCTGCTTTCGCCATTGGTGTTTTTAGCGGTGCCGTTGGATGTATTTTATTGCTGTTAAAGAAAAATGTCGCCACGACGGCTTTATTGCTATCTGGCGTTGGTGTTCTGGTAAACGCCTTTTTCGAAATTAAGGTTATTGGGTATATGCCTTTTACAATACTTTCTTTGCTCGTTGCAATTGCGCTAATTTGGTATGCAATGATATTAAAACGCTTAGGATGGTTAGATTAACCATCCTAAGAGCTGGCCATAAATCATAAAATAGCATAAATGCTGTTTTTCAAATATCCAGTGTATTGGCTTTTTCCCAGTCGGAAAAATGTGAGACGTAGTCATTCCATTCTTCGTGCTTCATTTTTAGATAGGCTGCTGAAAATTCAATGCCCATTGATTGCTTTAAGCTTTTATCTTTATCAAATTCGCGCAGCGCGTCTAGCATGTTTAATGGAAGTTTGGGAGCGCCTTTGACTTTGTACCCTTCAGCATACATGTCAATGTCATGGCGCTTTCCCGGATCTGCTTTAGAACGAATACCGGACAGACCTGCCGCAATAATTACTGCCTGCAACAGATAGGGGTTTGCAGCACCATCGGGTAGCCGTAGCTCAAACCTACCAGGCCCTGGCACACGAACCATATGTGTTCGATTGTTGCCTGTCCATGTGACTGTATTCGGTGCCCATGTTGCGCCTGACGTCGTCCGTGGCGCGTTTATTCTTTTGTAGCTGTTGACTGTTGGATTGGTAATTGCTGCTAATGCACTGGCGTGTTTCATTATTCCGCCTAGAAAATGCTTACCCCGCTCGGAAAGACCTAACTCTCCAGTTTGACCTTCGCCGGCACCTGCAAATACGTTATTTTTTGCGGCGGCCCCAGGTGCATCCCAGACCGAAATGTGCGCATGGCAACCGTTACCTGTCAGGCCCTCGACAGGTTTAGGCATGAAGGTAGCACGATACCCATGCTTTTCAGCTACGCATTTCGCCATAAATTTAAAGAATGAATGTTTGTCTGCTGTGCTTAGTGCATCGTCAAAATCCCAATTCATTTCCCATTGACCATTCGCATCCTCATGGTCATTTTGATAAGGATTCCAGCCTAGTTCTAACATATAGTCTGATATTTCGCGGATTACATCCAAGCGGCGCATGAAAGCTTGTTGATCATAGCAGGGCTTCGCTGCTGTGTCATACTCATCTGAAATTTGGTCACCGGTGGGAGTTAACAAGAAAAACTCAGCTTCAATTCCGGTTTTAACGTGCATTCCTTCTTCAGCAGCTTGGTCAATTAATTTGCGTAAGACATTGCGAGGCGCCTGTGCGACGTCTTTGCCTTCCATTACGCAATTACCAGGAACCCACGCAATTTCTTTGTTCCAAGGAAGAATAATCACTGCTTCTGGGTCAGGCACGGCCAGCATGTCAGGATGCGCAGGGGTCAGATCTAGCCATGTCGCAAATCCTGCAAATCCTGCACCATCTTCTTGCATATCAGATATTGCGCGAGCCGGGACCAGTTTTGCTCTCTGACCTCCAAATAAGTCAGTGAATGAAATCATAAAATACTTCACACCATTTTTTTCAGCGAATTTTTCTAGATCAATTGCCATTGTGCGTTTCCCTATAGTCTAATAAATAAGGCGCTATGTATAATAGGCTGCGCCATTGTTTTGTTTAGAAAGAGTTGCCGGACTTGCCTGGGTACCAGTTGGTTCCAGCTAAAGGAACCTGTGCCATAGCGGCGGCTTCCATCGTTAATGCTACTAGATCTTCCGGTTCGAGATTGTGTAGATGGTTTTTACCACATGCTCGAGCTATTGTCTGGGCTTCAAGTGTCATGACTTTAAGATAGTTGCGTAGGCGGCGACCACCTTCAACTGGATCAAATCGTGCCATTAAATCGGGATCTTGCGTTGTTATACCGGCAGGATCCTGACCTTCATGCCAATCATCGTAAGCTCCGGCAGTAGTGCCAAGAGCATTGTACTCTGACTCCCACTTAGGATCATTGTCCCCTAGGGCAATCAATGCAGCCGTTCCGATGGCTACAGCATCCGCACCAAGCGCCATCGCTTTTGCAACATCTGCACCTGATCTAATGCCGCCTGAAAGTATTAATTGAACTTTCCTGTGCATCCCTAGGTCTTGTAGGGCTTGTACTGCTGGTCTTACAATCGCAAGGGTTGGTTGGCCAACATGTTCGATAAAGACATCTTGTGTTGCCGCTGTCCCACCTTGCATGCCGTCAAGAACTACTGCGTCAGCACCTGCCTTGATCGCTAGCGTCGTGTCGTAGTAGGGACGTGCACCTGCAACCTTTACGTATATAGGTACTTTCCAACCTGTAAGCTCCCGAAGTTCAAGAATTTTTATTTCAAGGTCATCAGGGCCGGTCCAATCTGGATGACGGCAGGCGGAACGTTGATCAATTCCTTTGGGAAGATTGCGCATCTCTGCCACGCGATCTGAAATTTTTTGACCCAGAAGCATACCGCCACCGCCTGGTTTAGCACCCTGTCCAACCACGATTTCAATTGCATCTGCCTTCCGCAAATCATTAGGATTCATTCCATACCGAGAAGGTAGATACTGATAGACCAACTTGCTTGAATGACCGCGCTCTTCAGGAGTCATGCCGCCATCGCCAGTAGTTGTTGAAGTTCCAGCGGCAGATGCGCCGCGGCCCAATGCCTCTTTCGCTGGCCCGGACAGAGCTCCAAATGACATGCCTGCAATTGTAATGGGGATGTCTAATTCGATTGGGTTCTCTGCATTTAGTCCACCGATTGTGACTGCAGTTTCACACTTTTCCCGGTAACCTTCGAGCGGGTAACGTGAGATTGACGCGCCCAAAAATAATAGGTCATCAAATGATGGAACTTTTCGCTTCGCCCCGCCGCCACGAATGTCATAAATACCGGTAGCTGCAGCTCTGCGGATGTCACTATTTATGTCATGCGTAAAAGTTGCAGACTGCCGGGGCGTAGTGTGGGGAATACCCTTAGGATCAAGTTTATTCATTTTAGGTGTCCTTAATATGCGCCAGCATTATCGACGTCAAAGTTATAAAGAGTGCGGGCCGATCCGTAACGGGTAAATTCTGTTGGGTCAGCATCTATGCCGGCCTCATCTAACAATTGTTGCAATAGAGCTAGATGTTCTTCGCGCATTTCTTTTTTCTCACAATCTGCGCCCAAGCTCTTTACTTCGCCACGAATAAAAAAGCGCGCCTCATAACAGCTGTCTCCAAGCGCATCTCCGGCATCTCCGCAGACCACAAGGTTGCCAGATTGGCCCATGAAGGCAGACATATGACCAATATTGCCTTGAACTACGATATTTACGCCTTTCATAGAAATCCCACAACGCGAAGACGCGTTGCCTTTTACGACGATCATACCTCCGTGCCCTGTTGCACCAAGATACTGGCTAGCATCGCCTTCAATAACGATTTTTCCAGACATAATATTCTCGCCAGTTCCCGGACCTGCGGAACCATGAATATTCACTGTGGCTTGTTGATTCATTCCCGCGCAGTAATATCCTGTAGAACCTTTTACGGTTACTTCTATTGGGGCGTCCAATCCACAGGCGATAGCATGTGATCCTTTCGGGTTCACAATTTCCCATGTGGTTTGGTTTGTATGTTCCGACTGTCCGTGAAGCATTTTGTTCATTGCACGTAACCCGGTTTCAGATAAATCAATTTTTTGCATCAGGCCGCTTTCTCTGTGGCTGAGGGAGTTTCTTTGTGGTTCCAGAAATAAACAGTTGCGGGCTCTGGTTCCCAAACTCGCGCATCTTCGATCCCAGGCAAATTAACAAGGGCTCGGTATTCAGAACCAAACGCCACATACTGTTTAGTTTCGGCCATTACTGCGGGCTTGCAAGCGATTGGGTCACGTACAACCCCGAACCCATCTTTAGTGCCTACAACAAAAGTGAAAAATCCATCAAGATCATCAAGACTGTTGGTCAACGCTTCTCCTAAAGTTGCGCCATTCTGCATTTGCCAAGTCAAATAGGCGGCACCGACCTCGGTATCATTCTCTGTTTCAATATGAATACCTTCACGGCGAAGCTTGCGCCTTAAAGAGTTATGATTGGAAAGAGAGCCATTGTGTACCAAGCACTGATCTTCACCGGTATTGAATGGGTGCGCCCCCATGGTTGTAACCGCTGATTCTGTGGCCATGCGGGTATGGCCTATGCCGTGGCTGCCTGACATGGTTGTAATATCGAATTGAGCAGCCACATCTTGCGGAAGCCCTACTTCTTTATAAATTTCCAGATTGTTACCGCGACTCATAACGCGGATTCCCAGTTTTGTAAGCTCACTGCGTACGTCTGCTGTTGATCCAGTTGGGATATCAAGTATCGCGTGAGTGCTTCTTACTTGCATTGAAACGGATGCAGAAATCGCTTCACTCAAGACGGTATCTAAACCTTTAAACGCAGTTTCAGGCGCGTCTGACTGCACAGTCATCTTTGCCCTTCCTATTGTTTCTTCTGAATAAATTGCGATGCCCGCGCTGTCTGGGCCACGGTCAGTCATAGTGATTAACATCTCTGTGAGCATTTTGCCCAGCTTTGGTTCTAATGATTTGTCTTTAAGAAAAAGACCAACGATTCCACACATCATTTTGCTCCCGACTCAGAGTAGTTGGCTTAGATCAGCCTTCACTTGCAAAGCTATCATCAAAATTTAAAAACTCAACCATCAGGAAACTTTTTTTCTTAAAATGCAAATTGGATCAGCGTGATGATAATCTGTGGATGGATGCAGGAATGGTAACCACCCAAGCAGACTGGTCATTAGATTTTGACATTGGAATGAATTTTTTTGAGTGGCACGCACCTGTACCTCTAGCCCATGAAAAGGGTATATTTGTCCGTGCTTTGAAATTTTTGTTAAATATTCAGCAAGGCGCACCTGCGCGTCGGTTGAATTGGACAATGACCGTCAATCCCCTTTTAGATACAAGCCCTGAAAACTATCATAAATGGGGAATTCAAAAAACCACACTGACGCCAAAAAACATTGGAGCAAAGCAACACTTGCGCGTGGAGCTACAAACCTTCTTTCGTCTCCCGCGGTCTAATGGATTAGTTTTTCCGATTAGATGCTATTTGTGCAGCTTTCAGGACATTATGACAGTTCCAAAATGGGGTCGCCGTTTGCACCGTGTTATCCGAGATCTGCCGGAAGAGCTTGCAACGTATAAAGGTTTTATCGATAATCGGCCAATGATGCTGGAATATTTGAAAAATTTTGATGATGGTCTTCCAACATCTCTTGGTATTTGGCCTGAAATCGACACTGAACCAAAACTCCAAAAATGATCAATTTCGTGGGCTAGATAAGCTGATTAAGTCAAATTCCCTGAAATTTCTGTTTTAGGAATTGGTGGTCAAACGTAGAGTGTGCATAGTTTTAAGCATTCAGAACTTTATCTCGTTCTCTATGGTCAATAATGATACGCACTAATGGTTTTATTAGCCGTCCTGAGGATAGCTAATTATAGACAAGTATCGCGCTGGCAGAGAGATAAGATTTTCTGGGCCATGTGGTGCATCGGCGTCAAAAAACAGCGTATCGCCCGGTTGCAAGTTATAAACATTATCACCATGTCGATATTCTACTTCTCCATCCAACATGTAGATCGTTTCTATACCCGCGTGTTGGAATGTTGGAAAAACGTCAGATTTATCCGAAAGTGTTATAAGGTATGGTTCCACGATCACCCCGCTAGCATTAGATCCGATGTGACCAAGTAAGTTGTACTGATGATTTGCTCGAGTTCCTTCTCGTTCTAATTCCACACCAGCTCCTGCCTTTGTATGAACAGCTGTGCGAGTTTCTTCAAAACGTCGAAAAAAGTTTGTTAACGGCACAGATAGCGCATTAGCAAGGCTCTGTAATGTTGTAAGCGATGGGGAAGTGTTGCCATTTTCAATTTTTGATAACATTCCAATCGAAATACCAGTGATTGAGGATAGCTCGGCCACTGTAATTTCTCTTTTGCGACGATAGGTGCGAACTTCTCGACCAATAGCGACTTCAAGAACCTTCTCACGATTTTCATCTATGCGGTGAGGATCTTGTTTTAAAACAGTGTTTGCCATTACCACTTTCGAATTTTCTATGTTCATAATTAAAATGCTTCGCTTTGAGCTAGTGTGCCGATTCCAATTGTTCGAAATCTTAATACTAGTATATCATGAATTTTTCCTGATAGGATAATTATATGTATGCTCATGAAAAAAAAGACATAGGATTTTTAATTTTTCCTGGCTTTCCCATGGCCTGCCTCACATCAATGATTGAGCCGTTACGTGCAGCAAACGAAATTGTGGGATATGAAGTTTTCCGTTGGTCTCTTGTTTCTGAGGATGGAGGCCGCACCGAAGCTAGCGCACGTGTTTCATTTGAGCCTGATAAATCTTTGTGCGAAATAGATAAAGTTGACCAGATTTATTTATTAAGTGATCCGTCTTCAAATTTCAAAAGCTCTAAAAGGTCGCACGGACATTTGCGTAAATTAGCAAAGCATGGTGCTATACTTGGAGCAGTAAGCGGAGGAGTTTTCCCTTTGGCCCGTTCGGGTCTTTTGACTGGATATATAGCGTCAGTGCACTGGTGTTATGAAGGAGCCTTTGGGGAAGAGTTCCCAGAGCTGAAAACTTCAAAAGATATGATCACTATCGATAGCTGTCGTATTACTGCTTCGGGAGCTGCCGCCGCATTTGATCTGTCCTTGCATATGATTGAGGAGGCCTTTGGGGCTGATGTTGCGACGGAGGTCGCCTGTTGGTTTCAACATCCATTAGTGCGAGGGCAGGGGGTGTCACAGCAAAAGCCAACCTTTGCTAACGAAAGTACAAATGACATGTTGCCATCAAGTGTCCGTGATGCTGTGACGATGTTTTCAAATCACTTAGATGATCCTTTAAATATTTCTGACGTAGCGCGTGAGGTTGGCGTTTCTGTACGGCAACTTGAGCGTCTTTTCCAAAAAACAACAGGTAGAACTCCGCTTATTTACTATCGCTCTTTGCGGATGCACAAAGCTCGTCAATTACTACTTTATGGTACATATTCAATATCACAGATCGCGGCGGCTGTTGGCTACTCTTCGTCATTTACATTAAATAAAAATTATTTAGAAGTTTTTGGTATTCTCCCCAGAGAAGAACGCAAAAAAGTCAACATGTTTCGAGTAAGTCAAGAGTAGTAGGGTCCAACAAGTTAAGCACACGATTTTGCAGCTATTATAAATGCATGATGTAATGTTGCAGCGGAAGCACGTGGGCCGAAAATACGTATGTGTGTTTGATATTTCAGACATAATACAAAACAGCTTAATTGGTGTATAGTTGTTCGTCGTGCTTCCCCGACTTCCATTTTTCGAATGGGAGCGGCGCAAAGCCTTTCCATGACTTCTGAAACTCCAGAGCCGGTTAAATCAAAACATACCCAAGCCCCTGATTGTTCAGTAATTGAAGCAGTATTTAAAAAAAATGATTTAAGATTATTGGCAAGAAGCTCATGTGTACTTTTAGGAGCTTTTATCATCCACTGGTCAGGAGCAATCCAAAAACCGACCTCTGTATTATCTAAAGTTGCTTGCCCTGGCTTTGGTATGTCACCAAGTATTTTTCTGATTTTGTCACGGCAATCATTTTCGTATCCTTTTCGCGCGGCTACTGATGCCAGCGCTAAATCATCATTTTCGGTTATGATTATGCGCTCAAATTTATCAATGCGAGTTTCTAGCCCGCCAAGAGCAGTAATTGGTTGAAGATCATGCACGGAGACGCTCTCCTTCCGGATCTAAAAAGTGAGGACTGACTATCTCTATTTTAGTTTCAACTTTTGTTAGTGGACTAACTAGCCTCATGTGCTCTCCAATCCGCTCCGTCCCGTTTTTAAGAAACCCAAGAGCAATCGCATGTCCAAGATTAGGTGAATAGCATGATGATGTTATATAACCTTGATCATGAACAGCAGTTATTGGCCCAGTAATATTCATTAAGTGAGCGCCTGCTGGGATGGATGCTTCAGAAAAAATTGGCTTGATTCCAATCTGACGCAAATCATTGGTAGTATTCAGACCCTCGCGTTCAGATAATATCGATCCAATACTATCTTTTTTCTTTGAAATCATTCGCCCCATACCTAGGTTTTGCGCTGTTGTAGTACCATTAAGCTCATTACCAGCGGCGTGGCCTTTTTCAATGCGCATGACGCCCAGAGCTTCAGTCCCATATGGCGTGATGTTATATTCTGCTCCAACTTGCATTATCTTTCGCATTAGAGCATCACCATATGCGGTCGGAACAGCAATTTCATACGCAAGCTCTCCGCTAAAAGAAATGCGAAATAATCGCGCTCTTAAACCACCACACACGGTGATATTAGCACAAGCCATAAATGGGAAAGCGTCGTTTGAAATATCTTGATCGACAATCTTCCGCAAAACTGACCGACTGTTAGGGCCTGCTACTGCATATTGTGCCCATGCCTCAGTTGTTGAGATTAATTGTACGTCTATGTCAGGAAAAAGGCATTGGCGTACGAATTCCATGTGCCGATACACAGGGAGAGCATTGGCTGTGGTTGTCGTAACTACAAAGTGGTCTTCAAGCAATCTTGCGGCAGTTCCATCATCCATAGCAATGCCGTCTTCACGCAGCATTAATCCGTAACGCGTTTTTCCAACTGCAAGCTTTGCAAACCCATTACAATAGATTTTATTCAAAAAATCAGCGGCCTCTGTACCCTGAACGTCAATCTTTCCGAGGGTAGTAACATCACAGACCCCAACCGACTTTCGTGTTGCCAAAACTTCGCGATCCACGCTTTCTCGCCATGTTGTCTCTCCGTCGCGTGGAAACCACTGAGCACGAAGCCAATTGCCGACTTCAACAAAGACAGCATTATGTTCTGTGGCCCACTGATGGCTGGGGGTTAGACGTTTAGGATGGAAATCTTGTCCACGATGGCGTCCACCAAAGGTACCTATTGCGGTAGGTGTGTAGGGCGGACGAAAAATAGTAGTTCCTGTTTCTGGGATAGATTTTCCAGAAAGCTCCGCCATAATGGCTAAACCGCCCATATTTGATGTTTTGCCTTGGTCCGTTGCCATGCCTAAAGTTGTATATCTTTTGAGATGTTCAACGGAGCGGAAACCCTCCTGATAGCTTAGTTTGACGTCTTTCACTGTCACGTCGTTTTGTTGGTCAAGCCATGCGCGCGAGCAACCCCCTACATACCAAAATGGAGTAAGATTTATGGTGGCGTCTTCTGCTGTTGGCAAATTGAAGTTAGTTTTTTTCAAGTTGAGCGCCTCAATAGCCGCTGTCTGCCCACCTCGTAGAGCTCCAGCAGTAGAAAAGTCCCCATTAGCCGCACCGGCAACAGTCATTCCGGGGGGCAAGTCATGTCCTGGGACGAATGCTGCTAAATCCTTATTCCACTGAGGACGCCCTCGTTGATGGCAGGTCATATGTACATTAGGATTCCATCCACCCGACATACCTATTGCTCCACATTTGATCGACTTAACTGATCCATCTTTCAGCCGCACCTCCGCAAATGTTAAGCCGAGCCTTCCTTTGGTGTTGATAATTTCACCATGCAAAACTTCGTAATCCAAACTGGTGGGCGCATCTGACCGCACATCAACGACAGCAGCGATTTTTACACCTTTGTTATGAAGATCAACGGCAGTGCGATGGCCGTCATCATTATTAGTAAAAATTGCAACTCGCTTGTCAGCTGTTACAGAAAAGCGATTGGCGTAAGTTCGCAAAGCAGAAGCAAGCATAATTCCGGGACGATCATTATTCTCAAATGCGATAGGCCGTTCAATTGCTCCACCTGCTAAAATTGTTCTTTGGGTATATATGCGCCACAAAATTTGTCGGGGCTTATCAATCTCAGGTTGTAAGACATGATCGCTGATGCGTTCGACGGCTCCATAGGTCCCATGGTCAAAAGCGCCTATCACTGTAGTGCGTGACATGACCCGAACATTTGGCATGTTTTTCAATTCACCAACGATTTTAATAGCCCATTCCGAGCCACTACTGTCTTCAAGCAAAAACGTCTCACTGTTTAGGCGTCCGCCCATGCAGAAGTCTTCGTCAGCTATAATCACTTGTGCTCCTGATCGAGCAGCGGTTACGGCAGCAGCCAAGCCAGAAGGGCCTGCTCCAATAATTAACAAATCACAGTGTAGAAATCCTTTATCATAAACATCTGGATCATCTTTCAGCGACAGTGATCCAAGGCCTGCAGCATTGCGAATAATAGGCTCATAAATTTTTTCCCAAAATGCTGCGGGCCACATAAATGTTTTATAATAAAATCCTGCAGTCAAAAAGTTTGATAGACGATCGTTGATGGCCAATAGATCAAAACGCAAAGAGCCCAATCGGTTTTGGCTTTTTGCAACCAGTCCATCATACAGTTCAGCTGTTGTTGCTCGTGTGTTTGGCTCTTGTCTGTTTCCCGCTCTCAATTCAACAATTGCATTTGGCTCTTCAGAGCCGGCGGTCAGCAAGCCACGTGGGCGGTGATATTTAAACGAACGCCCCATGAGGCGCACGCGATTTGCTAATAATGCTGATGCAAGCGTATCACCTGCGTGACCTTTGTATCGTTTACCATCAAATATGAACTGGTGAGATATGTCTCTTTGGATTTGCCCACCTGTAGAAAATCTATTTGTTTGGGTCATTTGCTTCGTCCCCGTTCGCGCGCGACATTCTGAGCAAGTTCAACTGAGGAAATTTCGTGGGTGACAGTATTACGAGTGACAACTAACCAAGATCTATCACCAGCTTCGTGGAACCAAAGTTCTTTATGCCAGCCCGCTGGGTTGTCGCGTAAATAACCATAGTTATAGAAATCTTCTGCGGCTGTTTCAGACTGCCAATTTGGACGATCTATTAGTTTAGCATCCCCCAGATAGGTAAATTCTGCCGCATCTCTTGAACCTAGAAGTGGATGTTCGATAATCATGACATGCGTCCTCTCAGTGCAGGTTGGGTTGATTGCCCATACCTTTTTCATCTATCATTAAACCCCTTTCAAAGCGATCAAAACGATAGGCCTTAGCGGTGGGATGAGGTTCGTCTTTGGCTAATAAATGCGCAAAGCAAAACCCGCTGGCTGGCGTAGCTTTAAATCCTCCATAACACCAGCCCCCATTGAAATAGAGACCTGTAATATGTGTACGGTCTATTATCGGAGAACCATCCATCGACATATCCATAATGCCGCCCCACATGCGCAGTAATCGTGCACGTCCAAATGCTGGAAAAATGGCCATTCCTCCCTCGCACACGTCTTCTACTGTTGGTAGGTTGCCGCGTTGTGCATACGAATTGTAGCCATCTAAATCACCGCCAAAGACCAGGCCACCTTTATCGGATTGACTTACATAAAAATGGCCAGCTCCAAATGTAACGACACCAGGTAAAACAGGTTTCAAACCTTCGGATACAAATGCTTGCAATACGTGGCTTTCCATCGGTAGGCGCATTTCTGCTTTTGCCATCAATCTCCCTGACGATCCTGCAACAGCACAACCCACTTTTTTAGAGCCTATAAACCCTCGTGAGGTTTCAACACCAAGGCACTTGCCATTTTTTATTCGAAAACCAGTAACTTCACAATTTTGAATAATGTCAACGCCACGGCTGTCGGCTCCCCGCGCATAACCCCACGCGACAGCGTCATGGCGTACGGTCCCGCCGCGGTGTTGGGCTAAACCGCCTTTAATTGGAAAGCGTGCGTCTTTTGTATTGAGGAACGGGTAACGTGCTTTTATTTGTTCGGTTGATAAAAGTTCTGCATCTGCACCGTTCAGGATCATTGCGTTTCCACGTCTGATAAAAGCGTCACGTTGCGCATCAGAGTGGATTAAATTTAAAATACCGCGCTGTGATATCATTGCGTTATAGTTTAAATCTTGTTCCAAACCTTCCCAAAGCTTTAGCGAGAATTCATAAAATGGTTCGTTGCCGTCCAGCAGATAATTTGAACGAATAATAGTTGTATTACGCCCGACATTACCGCCTCCGATCCAACCTTTCTCGATCACTGCAATGCGCTTTTGTTCGAATTCTTTTGCGAGATAAAACGCTGTTGCTAATCCGTGCCCACCACCTCCAATGATTATGATATCATAATAGCCTTGTGGCTCTGGGTCGCGCCAAGCGGGCTGCCACCCTTTATGGCCGGTCAATGCCTCTTTGATAACTTTGAAACCCGAGTAGTGCACAATTAGCTCCTATATCAGCTATATTATTTCTAATATATTATAAAAAATATTCATTTGTGAAGTTTGAGATTAGACTTTGACCGTTGCATTTGCGACATCCGTAGCTAATTAAATTATAGCACTGATAAGAAAAAAACTTGATTGACAGGAATAATCTGCGAGACTGATCGTAGATGCATACTGCAGCTTACTGTCCGTTGTCAGAGTATTTGGGTCCAAGGTCGTCTCAAATTAAGAGATGATCTGGTTCATCTTGTTAATGTTATTATGCGGCGATTTTGCTGTGTTGCAAGCGCCGTGCTTCAAAGGTCTTTTGTTTGATCCTTTCTCTTTGTTTTAGAATGGCTTTGTCTCGCCCAAAGTAGACATCAGACGGCGTAACGTTTTTCAGGCTCTCGTGATAGCGCTGATGATTATAATGATCGACGAAGGCTTCGATTTGGATTTTGAGGTCTCCGGGTAGGAAGTAATTTTCCAACAAGATGCGGTTCTTCAGGGTTTGATGCCAACGCTCAATCTTACCTTGGGTTTGAGGATGATACGGAGCGCCCCGACTGTGTTGCATCCCTTTATCTCGCAACCATTCAGCCAGATCTTGAGAGACATAACTGGAGCCGTTATCACTAAGGAGGCGAGGTTTATGAACGACATGAACCTGATCGCATCCTGACGCCTGCAAAGCCAAATCGAGCGTATCCGTGACGTCTTGCACCTTCATGCTGGTACAAAGCTTCCATGAGATGATGTATCTACTGTAATCATCCAGGATCGTACTGAGATAGAACCAACCCCATCCAATGATCTTTAGATAGGTGAAGTCCGTTTGCCAAAGTTGATTAATAGCTGTCGTTTTATCTTTGAACTCGCTGGCAGCTTTCATGACTATGTAAGCTGGACTAGTAATCAGATCATGTGCCTTCAAGGCGCGATAAACTGAAGATTCCGATACAAAGTAGTGTTCTGTATCTGTAAACGTTACCGCCAATTCTCGTGGCGACAGTTCCGTCTGTGTCAGTGCTAACTTAACAACCTTGCTGCGCACCTCATCAGGGATGCGGTTCCATACATGTTTTGGCTTGGGGGATTGGTCCTTTAATCCAGCCTCACCAAGCTGAAGGTACCGGTCGTACCAGCGGTAAAATGTGGTGCGGGGGATACCAAGGCTGGCCAGTGTCCGACGGGTTGATAGATGGCTTTGCTCAACCAGCCGGATGATCTCTAACTTCTCGGACGCAGCATATCTCATTCGTGCTCGCCCCCACCGCCGATCATGCTTTTTTTGAGAAAGCGGAGTTTGAGTGTTTGCTCCGCTACAACCTCTTTCAGGTCACGGGCCTCACGTCGTAGATACTTGACCTCATCGGTCGTGGCTTCACGGGCTGTATCGCCAGCCAGCCGTTTCTTTCCAGCTTCCATGAAGTCCTTCGACCATTTGTAATAGACACCTTGGGAAATCCCCTCACGACGACATAACTCGGCAATGCTGTCCTCGCCACGAAGACCATCCAGAACAATACGGATCTTCTCTTCCGAAGAATATTGTCTGCGGGTCGCCCGCTTGATGTCTTTGACGAGCTTCTCGCCATGGCTCTTACTTGTCTGTCTCATGTCCCACTCCTCAGTGGTTACGATGAGCTAGAAACACTCTCTTATCAAATTATCCTATTTGGACCCATTAGTGCTGACGGCAGACAGTTAATAGTCATATCGCAATCACAGACGGCGTAATCTTATGCAGTCATAATGTAATTTTCTGATGGCT
>Ga0233432_10002583_pt1 | contig 16782 bp, 16 predicted proteins | sample SI_122_August201_6_FD_179870 | JGI IMG/M metagenome (GOLD analysis project Ga0233432, IMG submission 179870) | Seawater microbial communities from Saanich Inlet, British Columbia, Canada - SI_122_August2016_10_MG | ecosystem: Environmental > Aquatic > Marine > Inlet | place: Canada: British...
CTCCTGATCGATTGAGTCAGGTTCTTTCTGTAAAATACTGGGCAGCCCCTAATCTTTTGTTCAGAATGTAATCAGTTAGTCCTCATCTTCAACTTCTTTTTCTCCGATCTTTGGGAACCAACCTCGCATAGCGAGGCCCAAAGATCTTTTCCCAATTTCACATTCTTCGGACTGTCGTCCTCGCCTGCTCGTTGGGGCCCAGGGGTTACACCCCTCCTCGCTCGTTCCTCGCTCCTCACCCCACCTAGGAAGGGCATGGATTTCATCAGGTTTCCTTCATGTTAAGATACGTTTTTCCTGATTCCCATTTCTCGTCCAATGCCTTTAGGTGAGCCGAACAGATCCTCAATAACGATTCCTCATTTGGAAAAATACCTATCACACGTGTTCTACGCTTGATCTCCCGATTACAGACTTCCGCCATATTTGACGTCCTGATCCGCTTCCTGTGAGCAGACGGGAACTTAAAACACGAAAACGATTCGGGAATGTTTTTTGCCATCCAGTCAGACAATTTACTCGCCTTATCTTCATATTTTCGAACCGAAATATTAAGCAGTCGCTTTGCTTCATCTAAATCTGGAGCATTGAATACCGAGCGAATGTCTTCAGCAACCTCCTTGCGTAACTCAATTCGAGGGACATAGCCTGCAGCGTTCTGCTGGAGATGAAACTGACACCTTTGCCAAGGAACGCCACCAAACTCAGTCTTCAGGGCTGCCTTTAGCCCAGCATGAGAATCACTGGTGATCATCTCGATACCATGAAGCCCTCTCTCTTTTAAGCCTCTCAAAAACTCTCTCCAATGAACTTCAGCTTCGCTCAAAGACACGCTGACCCCGAGGACAGTTCTCTTGCCGTCACCTTTAACTCCATATCCGATCAGAACAGCACAGTCTCGCACAAGACCATCAACTCGAACTTTTTCATACCGAGCGTCGAGAATCATATACCGAACCCAATCAAGTTTTCGTTCTCGCCATTTCTCAAGTTCTTCATCCAGTTCAGCAGCCACATCTGAAACTTTCTGTCGGGAAACACTGACGCCGGCCAGTTGCTGAAGAATTGGCTCGACTTTTCGGGTAGAGACTCCCTGAATGTACATCTCGCAAATCGCAAGATTCATAGCTCGTTCAGTTCTGAGTCCTTTCTCAATCGCATTGGGATAGAAGGAAATGTCCCCACGGACCTGAGGTACATCCAGGCTAATCTGACCGACTTTGGTAGTTATCGTTTTGTTTTTGAAACCGTTAGCGTACCCCCTTCTCGATTCATTTCTCTCAAAGGGTTCAGCCTCTAGGACTGCCGACCGTTCAATTTTCATCGCCTCATTGACGATGATTCGCATGGATTCAGCCATTCCCTCAAAGCCCTTGCTGAGGATTGCCTCTACAGCTGGGTGAAGGCCGTTATAATTATTGTGCTGGGGAACGGTGTGACTAGATGACCGAATTATTTTGACCTTTGCTTGTCCTCATCAGGCACTAGGATTAAATCTGAGAGATCTCATTTTTGTCGTTTTCAAAAAGGTCTCCTCAATCATCTGCAACCTGTAATAATGGCACGGGGGTCGAGAAATAGCCCCTTGACACCTCTCGAAGGGCGCGACGAAATTTCACAGTTCACGCCTTTTTGTGAGATCGCTATGTCGAAACTCTATGACCTGTCTTCGGACTCTCCCGTATTCAAAACTCTGATGGCTCCGCTTGAAGAGTGCTTGATCAACAATCCCAAATCACGGGCATGTCAGACAATACCTGATATGGAATGGTTGGGAACTGGAGTGCTCCGTGTACTCAGTTAAGATAGAAAAGGCTCAGTGACGCATTGAACAAAAGAAGCATTGAGATGAATCAGGTGCCGAATCTGGCAGGGCTGGCCCATAGAGTCACCCAGAGGTCAACCATTCTGTGGCGGTGGCTAAAAATTCATTTGCATTTACCCACCACGTGGATCAATGCCGTGTAGGCTCTACGGGCTGGCTACGTTAAGTTTTCGAGAGAAAGGAGTCACACCGTTCCTTGAGGACCTCTGAAGTAAGGTTAAAGATTGACGATCCGCCTTACTTTATAAAATTTAAAGTAAGGAGATAACATGGCGACGATAAAAATCACTTCAAAGCGACAAGCCACTTTCCCTGCCGAACTATGCGGTGATCTTGGCATTGAGCCTGGTGACCAAGTTACGGTAGAGCCACAAAACATCGCAGGAAAAAAGGTTTGGGTTATTCAACCTGTAAAAACAGAAACTGAAGATAAGTGGTTCGGATCACTCTCGAATTATGCCAAGGGTAAATCCCATAACATGGATGACATTAAGGCCAGCATCGTACGGGGTCGTAAAGCCGAATGAGATCAGTAGGGTTAGACACTAGTGTTGTGCTGAGACTTCTTACGGAAGATCCAAAGGATCAGGCTAATCTTGCAAAGAAAAAGTTGGATGTGGCTTTTAAATCAAAGAAGACTGTCTTCATTTCGGACTTGGTCATTTCAGAGGTTTATTTTGGGCTTCAACACCACTATGGAGTTCCTAAATCAGCTGCAAAAAAGGCATTGATCCAATTACTTGAATCTAAAAAGGTGAATCCTGAGAAAAATGGAAAGGCCTTATTAGCTCTCAAAGAAGACGAAAAGTCAGGTGGGGCTGGCTTGGTCGACAGAATGATCGTTCTCCAAAATTTGGACTCCACCCATGAAACCCTTACTTTTGACAAAAAGATGGCTAAGGTGAGTGGTTGTATTCATGTTAGTAAATACGAAGGCAAATAATCGTAGGCCTTTTTTTTATTTAAGGGCAAGTCTTAATTTTTAGGATAGGAGTTCCTGAGGGGGTGAGTCAGGTTCTTTCTGTAAATTCTTGGGAAGCCCCATGATTAACGTTTATTGAAGTATAGTTTTCAGTCTCCGTTTTCCAAACATGCTCAAAAATTTCCGCTAGGGTCGTCTTGCTTCACTTCAGGTTGGGTCCCAGGGAGCTCCACCTCCCCCCAATCTGAAGGTGAGTATCCTTTGTCGAAGTAAAGAGTGCTTTTCTATACTAGCCTGGATTTAGGCTCATGTTGAGGTATGCTAGATTTTCTATTCATCTTTCACCCAAAGCTTTTAAATGTGCTGAGTAGATTCTTAACAGGGATGATTCATTTGGGAATATCCCGATGACTCTCATCCTCCGCTTAAACTCCCTGAAGGCTCTCGGACCGTTCGATTTACATTGCCTCATTTATCAGAAGGCGTATGGAATCGGCCATCCCTTCAAATCCCTGCCTAAGATATAGACCCTACAGCTGGGTGTAGCCCTTTAGAATTGTTGTGCTGGGTCATAAATAACTCCTTTGGTTTGTACTTTGGAGTTTGGCCCAGCAACTTTTGCTCAACTTCGGGTTATGGGCTCAAAGGGAATTTACAGAAATATCAAGACACTACCCTTCCATAAACTCTTAGTCCTCTCTTCCTATTAACATATTTATCAATCAAAAACAAACATGATGCTTATCAAAGGACAGCAAATTGACTACCAGTGGCAAGACAATTGGGGGGGGCTCAATGGTGGAGGTGGAAACTCTCACAACGGAATCGCCATCGACAGCCAAGGGTTGATCTATGCGAGTTTCCCCACAGAGCCTCACCTTAGAGTTTTTAATCCCGAAGGAGAGATCGTTGATTCATTTCCCCTTTCTGGCAAATTTATGCACTGTCTATTCATCTCCAAAGACTCTGACGGCGAGTGGCTCTGGAATGTTGACGTCAACAACAACCTTCTCACCAAGAGCACCTTGAAGGGAGAACTCGTCACTTCCATTGGAAGGGATGCTTTCAAGTTAAACGAAAAGGAGAAATTCAATATCACGGCAGCCACAGCGGACCCTCTCAGTGGGAATATTTGGGTCACCGATGGTTACGGGTGGGCACGCGAAGGAGAGTTCGGTGGGAACCGGGTTTTCTGCTTCAGCCCCGAACTCGAACTCCTCTTCAGCTTTGACGGCAGTGAAGACAAATGTGGTGTCTTCTATGAGCCTCACTGGATCTTTGCTGACATTCGCAAAGGCAGAACAGAAATCTACATCGCCGATCGCCGCAATCACCGCTTGGTCGTTTACAGCGCTAAAGGAGAATTTTTGCGATCCATAGATGAGGGGCTCAACATGCCATCTGGCTTTGCTACCTTTGATGACAAACTTGTCGTTGCAGAACTAGAAGGTCGTCTACATATTTTAGACGCCCAAGACAACATCATCGAAACTCTCTGTGATGGTCGTGAGTATAGTCAACTAGAAGGCTGGCCCAATCGAAAAGATGAAAATGGCCAAAGGCTCTCTCCAGTTCAGGTTTTGGAGCCAGGTAAATTCAACAGTCCTCACGGAATCACAGCCGACCATGAAGGAAACATCTTTGTACACGAGTGGCACCTCGGAGTTCGCATCACCAAGCTCTGTCGAGTGACCTAAGACTCACCTATTAGCTCCATCTGCAAAGAAGATTTCAGTGTAGAGTTCGAATTCTTTCTTTTATTCTATGCTTCAATTTCATGATTAGGGGCTTGATCGATCACCCCGGCCTAGAGTTCTGCCCACCTTTTCTATGGTGAGACCTAACCGATATCGACAGGTCATTCTCTCTTCAATATGAACTCTCTCACAAAAACACATAGCTCAAGTTATCCTTTCAAGATAACCAAACTATTGTGTTTTTTTCTCATCATCATTTTCTCTCATTTTTTGGGACATGCAGAAGAGCCCCTTCCCTTCGAAGGAAAAATCGAACTGGGAACACTGAGCGAGACAACATGGAGCCCACTGCCCTCAGCCAACGCTTTTGTTGTATTGCACCCACTCTATCAATTAGCCACGCCCGACATCCTTCCGAAAAAATGGGTCGTCGACATGAATCAAAAAGAGTTTCTTCCCAGTCATCTATTGGTGAGAGTAGGAGATGAAGTTTCTTTTAAAAACTCCGATCATTTTAACCATAACGTATTTTCCCTATCCAAAGAACTCACCTTTGACCTTGGCTCTTATTCCTTTGGGCAGTCCAGAAAAGTCCTCACTCGGGAAGATGGTCTCGTTCGAGTCTATTGCAACGTCCATGCCAATATGGCTTTCTTTCTATTAGTCAGTAGCTCACCTTGGGCCACCCCAACCAACGCTAAAGGTGAATTTATTTTCTCTCATCTTCCTAAGGGGAAGTATGAAATGCACGTCTGGCACTGGCAGGGGCACCAAATTCACCAAATAGATTGGGCGGGTACAAAAATCAGTTCGCCCTTCCGATTGGACATTGGGAAAGTTCAACATCCACATAAAAATAAGTATGGGCTAACCTACCCTCCCGAAGAAGATGATGATGAAATCTACTGATTCAAGGCCCCCCTTCTTCTCAGGAATTGCCTTTAATCACTTCCTCACCATCAATGCCACGTTTATCGCGCTCATAGCCGGCATCCTTATCTTTATCCATCAGGAGTCAGAAAAACACGCCAACAAAGAGGTTGCCCGAGCCCTCTCCAAAGTTGAAATCATGATTTCTTCTTCCATGGAGACCAGATATCGAGATCTCCATCAATTGGGCAGGGCAATCGTCAAAGACAGTCGCATCTTTCCAATGGTGGAAGCTCGTCGATCAGCAGACCTTTTGGATCTGTCTGATGAGCTCGAGAAAAGGTACACACTTGACCGTATCATCTTTTTAGAGAGAACAGGGCATATTCTCTCTAATCTCCAATTCCCCGGATCCACAGGTAGAAATATGGCGTCGAGGAGCACCCTCGTTCAAAAAGCTCTAAAAGGAGATCCCTCCCAAGGGTTCATGAGGTCCAAAGGGCAGCTCCTCCAAATCATCGCTCAGCCCATCCTTCACAATGCTACTCGTGATAAAATTATTGGCGTCCTCCTCATTGCACGTCATCACGCTCCTGACCTTGAATCTGAGATCAGAACTCTCACTGGCTGGAAGGTGAAGCACAGTCTTTGGAATGCTCCCAAAAAACAATGGCAATCCTACGGAGCAAATGGTGAAGATGAAGATGCCTCGTTGCTAGAGGTCTTCCCTAATGCTGAAGATTTTCTCACACCCTTACGTTTCGACATCAATAACCCTCGTGAACGCCTTCACCTCTTAGGCTTTCCTTTGAAACAGTACCAGGGCCAACTCTTGGGCTCTCTTCTCGTTTTTATCCAACACAGTGAACTGGTTGAAACTTTTGAGATTTTGACAAGAAAAATCTTCCTGGCTGGGCTTTTTTTTTGTGTCGTCGGATCCATCATCTTTCTATGGATTACTCGACGTCTCAACCAACCGGTCTCAGAAATCCTTCAGCAGTGTGAGGCAATTCGCAAAGGACACTATGAACTAGCTTCCCCCACCAAGCGAAAAGATGAGTTCGGGATTCTTGCAAATAGCATCCACGAGATGGGTTTAGACCTGAAAGAGAAAGCTGACCTTGAACACTTTTTCTCCAGCATCTCCTTTGACACTCTCGATGTCGTTCCTCCCGAAGGAGATCAGCTCATGGAGGAGTACAATATGGCTGACGATAGTCAACTTCCAAAAGGCCTTCTCTTTGCAGATCGGTATCTCCTCCAGCAATTTCTGGGGGAAGGTGGTTCCGGAATGGTTTATGGGGCAACCGACTCATTTCTACAAGAAGATGTTGCCATCAAAGTTTTTGAAGGCTGGGAAGGCTCCGAAACCAAACTAGCACCCTTCAAACAAGAAGTGGTGATGATGAGAAAAATCTCACATCCCAATGTGACTCGGCTCCATGAGTTCGGCACTTATGATGGAGTTCACTATGTTGTTATGGAATGGGTTAAGGGGGGGCACCTAAGATCTTTTCTTAAAAACCATGGCTCTCTATCTCCCAAAAACACCCTCATCCTCTTTCGGCAGATTTGCCAAGCCTTAGACCAAGCTCATTCCTTTGGAATCATTCATCTAGACATCAAACCCGAGAATGTTTTGATTGGGCAGGATGGTCGCATCAAGCTCAACGACTTTGGCATCTCTCGCTGGTTCACCTCCCCAAGTGAGATCTTAAATCATTCGGGAACACCCGGCTACATGTCACCTGAGCAAATCCAAGGGGGCCAACTAAGTCCAGCTTCGGATATTTTCTCCCTAGGAGTCATGCTCTACGAGTGCCTTTCAGGAAGACTTCCAGAACCTAACGACAAAAGTGATCTCACTTTCCCTATTTCAACAGACGAAGACCCCTCAGGAAATCTGCGATCTTTGTTAGAAGATATGCTGGAACCTACCCCCGAAGAAAGGCTTCAAAAGGTCAGCGATATTGACCGCCGTATTCGAGACGTTCTCAGTGTTATGAAGGATAACTGATGCCCTTCACAACCAGATTCACTCTACTCAACAGTCTTGCCAATCTTGGGCCCGTAGAATGGGAGTCCTTCTTTGAACTCTACCGCCCATTAATACAGCTCAGAGGTCACGGCCACGGATTGACCAGTACCGAGAAAGAAGAGTTAACCCAGGATGTTATGCTCTCATTTTTTAAAGGCGCACAGTCTTTCGTCTACGATCCTTCCGTGGGACGATTCAGGACTTACCTCCGCACCATCATCGACCGAAAGTCCGTTGATTTATTACGCAAACGCAAAGGAAAAGTCATCTCTATGGAAGTTCTTGAGCACTTTGAACCCGCCGACCCCGAATCCCAAGAAGATAAATGGGATGAAGCTTTCAAGAAACAGATTTTAGACTCTGCTCTAGAAGAACTTAAAGAGAGTTCTAACCCCAACACTTGGGATGCCTTTTACGCCTTAACCTTTGAGAAAAAAAAAGCTCAGGAGGTCTCCGAAACACTGGGCATGAGCGTGAACTCCGTTTATTTTGCAAAACACCGCATCATGACCAAGCTCAAGCGTATGATCGAGGTCATGGAGCGCATCTAACTAAAAGAGCCCACCTTCCATTTTTAAACGGTAACGAATCTGGAACAGATGCTGTCGAGTGCCTGGGGACGAGATTGGCGCGTTGCCTTGCCTCCAATTTTCTAGGGACACCCACTCAGTAATGACTTGATGTTTCCCAAACTCCCGTTGCACAGAAATACGAAAAGCCCTACCTCTAGATGTATTATCGTCAACGGTACCGTCAAGGTCCTCGACTTCGAAAAAATCAACACCTAGTCGACCAGTACAATGCCAACCCAAGTTGGTATTCACCTGCACCATGGCCGCTTGAAAACGGTTTTTAACCGCAGGAGCTGAAATTGGACCCATTCGAGTCAATCCCGACATTCCCTGAGTCTTCAGTTCGAGCTTTGGGGTCCACCTCCACTTACAACTCAAGTTAATGAATTGAGTATCCCAAGCGTACTCGTTTCTTACGTTGAGTTGAGTCGCATCCCCCATCGAATCGAAATAAAATAAGCGCATAGACCAAGCACTCCTTTTTCCCAGGCCCACTCCACCATATACCCCTGGGCGCTGATCGATTTCAACAAAAGTACGACCACTCTCACCAACAGGAGTGTTTTGTGTGGGGATGATCGTTTGAAAGCGAAGGCGGTCATTGGAGTGAGTTAAATGAGTGTGAAGAGCCCAGCCTCGCCAAGCCAAAACCGTGCCCGCCGTATCGTTGAAGCCATGAAGAGCAAAGGTGGCATCCCAGTTCAATTCTTTACCAAAGGGACCTTGATATCGAGCTTCGATAGCCAAAGGTCGCAACTCTTCCCCCACCCAAGTATTGAGCCCTGAAGGCCGGATTCCATGCTCGAGCTCCCAGCCTTTTGACCTGTGTTCAACAGAAATTGACGGGATCAACATTCCCGCCCGCAAGATCAAGCGTTGCTGGGGCCCTAGGTTCCATCGTTTGCGGTACTCCCCCTCAACCAACCCCAAAGGGGTGTCTGAATTGGGCTCATATCTTAAGTGAAACCGAAAACGATTGGATTCTCTTTTTGAAGTCCACAAAAACGCCAAGTGGGGAACCCCTATTCCACTGGGGTCTTGGCGGGCAGTCGAATCACTGAGTAGATAACGCCCCCCTTCTTGCCAAGGCTTGAGATTGGGAGATCCATACGAAAGAGCAAGGTCTGACTGGACGGCAAATCCATGCTCAAATGAAGACGCGAGCAAAGGGGAACCCCCTAGAAACCAACCCCATAGGAGAGCAGAAACAGAGAAATAAAAAAAATTAAAAAAAGTTGATATAAAAAAAGCCCCAGCCACGAATAAGGAATTGAATTCGTTAGCTTACAAGAGGAAATGCTATGAAAACAAACCTTTTTAAACCCTTCGCTCGGAAAGCCTTGGCCTTACCTGCTTTAGTTGGAGGCTTAACTTTAGCCATTGCTTGTGGAGGCTCAAATGGATCTCCTGCATCTTCCGATGGAAGGCTTAAACTCGATATCAGCGGTCTAGAAGATTTGGGAGATGACTACAAGTACGAAGGGTGGATGATCGTCAATGGTCAAGCCATCACAACTGGCGTATTCGACGTTGATAGCTCAGGCAATCTCGAGACAACCGACTTTGACCTGGACTCCACTGACTTAGATGATGCCAGTGCTTTCGTTTTGACGATTGAACCTTTTCCAGACAGCGACCCAGCTCCCTCTGACACTCACATTTTGGCTGGAGATTTCAGTGGAAACCTAGCATCTATCATCGTTTCACACAGTTCAGCCCTTGGAACCGATTTTGGAACATCAAGCGGAAACTTCATTCTTGCCACACCTTCGGATGACTCTACCAATTCGAGTAACCCTGAAGAAGGCATCTGGTGGCTCAATCCAACTACAGGACCAGGAGCCAGCCTCACCCTGCCCACCCTCCCAAATGGATGGGTTTATGAAGGATGGCTCGTTGGCCCTTCAGGACCACAAAGTACAGGTACCTTCACCTCTGTTTCTGGAGCTGATTCCGATGGTGCAGGTGCTACGGGTGGCTCAGACTCCGCTCCTGCATTTCCTGGGCAAGATATCTTAGGAATAGATCTCAACGATGGAAACTATACCGCCGTCATCAGCGTTGAACCATCTCCAGATAACAGCAGTTCTCCCTTCACATTCAAACCTCTCGTGAAGGCCATCGACAATGGCGCAGCAACAGCTCCAACGGCCCACACCATGGGGGTATTTTCTACCAATACCTTACCGACTGGAACCGCTAGTCGCTAGTCTATCTTAAATCATTCATATGGCAGAGGCTTCAAAATGGCGGCCTCTGCCATATCAATGATATCACTTATTCTCAATAGCTACTCCATGTCAAACTCTAAATCATAAGAATTATCTATATTACTCGTGAACTTAGGAATCAGATTTATTCATATGCACTCTAGCCCTAGCGGGCCAACTTCCTAAAACTCCCCACAGACTACCCTCTGCGCGACGAAAGCCTAGGCTGGTAGATAATGGCCAAGCCTTTATCTAAACCGTTACTTCAAATCTGGATATCCCTGTATTCTTCTTTCGTCATGGTCCTGATTGTCGACCTTACTGGCTAGAAGCCACCATACAGCATACTATATATGAAGGTACTTTATTTCATCCTGTTAGCTATCATATCTAGAGCTATACTTCTTCGATGGCTTAGACAGAAATAACCTTTAGTTCTTCTTTTAACAAGCCGGTTTCTATCTTCCCCATTGGATAAGTTCTGTAAAACTTGTAGAGTTTGGAATCATAGGATAGACTTTATCTGCAGTCTCACCGGCAGCATGAGAAAGAGATGACGACAACAGTATCAAGTGCAAAGCCAGCAACCACGAAATAGGTTATTTGTTCATTCTGCCTTTGAAATGGAGATTCTTGTTATCACTCTCCTTTCACCATCACTTCGTAACCAAAAGTTCCGCCACCTATTTTGGTCACCCCCAAACCCACGTCCACGATTCTCGTGAATCCATGGGACCAATTGCTGATGGGCGGAAGGTCGGCTCGGACGGCTAAGACGTTTCGACCTTCTTTAAGTAACTTTTTGGCAGAAGAAGGAAGTTTTATGAAAACTGTTTTTTGACCTAGCTTTCGTTGCGCACGTGAACGGCCACCAATGCATGGGCTTTGAGTGAACTCAATAAAAGCTTCCTCCATGTGTGCCTTCATCTTGTCACATCCGAGATCGCCGTGCCCAACGTATGATTTTGCCTTAAGGTCCATTCCCTCACCTTTCTCAGGCAACTTATTTTTCTAGAGTGAAACAAGGTTTAATTTCACATACCTCCACTATTCCTCCCTATACTTCTTTTTCACAGGTTTGATTAAGACATTCAACTTAACTTCTTTGATCTCTTAAAATTTCTCACGAATTTCCCAAACATTTTTGCATAGATCTGATCCTATAAATCAACGTCAAAGTTCCAAAACTTTTCCATGCAACAACTCAGATACTTTGTTTAAACTCAGTCAGCTCAGCCGGAGCGGCCATGGATGATTCGAAATTAAATCTACTCAACCCCATGACGTCCAGTCTCATTAGCGAGATAAATCATCCGTCCCCCCCTTCGTTCCTTTCTCATGACTTTTTTCTAGTCACTTTTTAGGGTTCTATAAAATAGTCTATGATCTGCTGATAATTCAGATCATCACCTAAAACCTCATGAGCTACTCCTTCACAATCCACCCAGATGACAAAGTCATCATTGTCATCTTTGAAGGTGAGGTCTCATTTTCTGAATTAAACCAAGTCAGAGATGATTTTCACCAGCACCCTGAATATCATGAGTATTTAAGTGGCGTTTATGATTTTAGAAATGCCAAAAAAACTCTCACTCCGCAAGAACTCCAGGCTCTAAATAAAAGAACTGAAACTGAGATTCACCAATTCCCAGCAAAAGGAAAATGGTGCTCAATCAACACCTCTCCCGTCGAAACAGCTTATTCATCATTGTATAAGCATAACCTAAATCTTATTCATCTATATGAAGTCTTCTCTACCGTTCAGGGCGCATCTGACTATTTAAACATTGATCTCAAAAAATACCTCGATCAATAACTTCTGTATCTAACCTCATATTGCTCAATGAAGCAATAGCATTTTATCGACGTTTCATTTACTAAGGTCGGCGACCAAGCACTCTCGCTCACTTCCTAAGTATTTTCTCTCTATCCCAGCGAAGATCTTTCGTTCGACGAATAGAATTAATGGTATGACTATCTATACTTAGATGAACTCCAATCTTTCATTTCTAATCTAAGAACTCAATGCCCTACCCTTTAAACTATTTTGCTGCCGAGCGCTGACGCAATGCCTCGTACAAACAAACACCCGTCGCTACAGAAACGTTGAGGCAATCAACTTGACCCTTCATAGGGATTCTCACAACATGATCACAGTTTTCCTGGGTCAAACTGCGAAGCCCTTTTTCTTCGGCACCCATGACCAAAGCCACGGGCCCAGTGAAATCGACGTCATAAAGGGAGAGCGAGTTTGCCCCATCGGCTGTGCCGATCAATTGAACTCCCTGGTCCCGAAGAACGCCAAGAGTTCGCGAGATATTCACCACTCGAATGAAGGCCACACTCTCAACTGCTCCACAGGAGATTCTCGACACCGTTTCTGTAATAGACACAGCTCGATTTTTTGGTGCGATAACAGCGTCCACACCAGCTCCATCGGCCGTTCTGAGGCATGCCCCTAGATTGTGGGGGTCCTGAACTCCATCTAGAATTAGGAAAAAAGGGTTTTTCTTAGAAGCTAAGACCGTTTCAAGATCGGGTTGGTCACGCTCAACATATCGAACCCCTTGGGAGTGTTTGTTCTCTCTTGCTTCTCCTCGTTTAGACCTTCTTCCCACGATTCATGCTCCTTAAATAAATTTACGCCTACGGAATAAAATCCCTCTCTATATCATTCTGATTTTACACTTTGGTAAAGGATAAAAAAGCTCCAAGTTTAGAGCCCCGCCAACATCTATTGCCACCAAACCCCAAACTTTATACCCTTTTAGTGAAAGGAAAATCTCATCCGATGACCGAGCGTGATGTTCTTTACGAAGACAATCACATCATCATCATCAATAAAAGAGCCTCCGAAGTTGTTCAAATTGACGAAAGTGGAGATGAACCACTTTGCGAAAAAGTTAAACGTTTCCTTAAAGAAAAGTACCACAAAGAAGGCAATGTGTTTCTGGGAGTCACCCATCGCCTAGATCGCCCAGTTTCAGGAGCCATTCTTTTTGCCAAAACCAGCAAAGCTTTGGTTCGGCTAAACAAGATGTTCCAAGAGAAAAAGATCCAAAAAACGTATTGGGCCCTAACGACGAAACACCCTCAAAATGAAACAGGTTCCCTAAAGCACTATTTAGTGAAAGACCGAAGTAAAAATAAAACAAAAGCCCACCTGCAGAAAGTCCCCGATGGGAAATTGTCAGAACTCAAATACAAAGTCTTAAAAAAACTGAATGATAAAGCCCAACTAGAAGTGCTTCCTCTAACAGGCCGCTCCCACCAAATTAGAGTTCAGTTAGCAGCTCTTCACTGTCCCATCAAAGGAGACCTCAAGTATGGAGCCCCCGAACCCAATTCCGATAAATCCATCTGCCTTCACAGCCGAAAAATTGAATTCATCCACCCAGTAAACTCCAAGCAAATCTGTGCCCTTGCTCCCATCCACAAACCAAATTTGTGGAAATAAAGGCTCCTCGTCTCACCTTCAGTAAAATACTGACCAACACTCATTTCTCACCCTAAATTGGGAAAGAGTCAAGCATTTATTTTGCATCTTAGTCAAGGAGTATGGTCGAATCTTAAAGAATCTCTCTGTGATCTCAGTGGCCACTGTAGCAATAAAAATACTCTAAAAAAGCTATCAAAAGGGTGAGAGACACGAGGACCAAGATGGGGATTAATGGTCATACACCTAAACGACCAACAATAAAAGAAGAGACCAGCAAGCCTCCTCGCCAATCATTCCCCAGAATCTGAGGAGTGATTATTAAGGAGTAAAAACCCTATTTCTTAAAACCATCAATGAATTTCTGAAAGTCATCCTTGATGGAGCCTTCATTTTTAGGTGCCTGCTTGTCCTCTGCTTTCTCTTCTTTTTCAGCTGAGAAACTGATCTTGGAGGAAAACAAATGGATCAACTCAGGTTCTGAAAAGTTTTCATTACTGGCATCAACGCCCTCAATGAATTTCTGTTGAGCTTCGGACCACGACGATGGGTGAATATCTTTGATTGAAAAATATTGGTCTTCAATCACTCTTTTGAAGGTCATCTGGTTCTTCTTTTGTAGTTTTGGCAGCTCTTCAGATGCCCAGTACCCATCCAAACATGCCAATAAATTATCGCTCGCTTGAACCTTGTCGTCAAAGAAAACAGATCTCAAATCATTGCAAATTTTGGTCTCAGAAATGAAATAATCACACGTGGAACCCATGCCCACCAAAGTTAGTAACAAACACACTAGGGCTAATGACTTCTTCATAACGGATTGACTCTCTCTAAACCTATGTTTTGTTTGAGGACCTGATCAAATGACCCTGGCCTCTCCCAAAGAAAATTTACTTCACCTCAATGATACCCTGAGGATCCATCCTTCTAACTAGCTCCCTGACTCGTGAGCCCTCAAGAAAGCCCTACCGAGTCTTCCTATTGTTTTTCAATAACTTAGGATGAGGCCTCAAGATCTAAGACATTTTCTGACACAATGCTGAATTCCTGCTGAAGGAACTCCTTCGCATCATTGAGTCCCTGATTGTAATAATGCGCCCCAAGTTTTTCCGTCATGAACCGGATCATCAGTTGAACCTGAAGGTTGTTCAGGGTTTGGTCCATTTCTTCTTCAAAGAATATCTGGACCTCCCTTTCTAGGGCCTCCTGCTCTTCTTTTTTTAACTCAACTTTCTTCATCGCCTTTCTTTCCGAATTTGTTGCTCTTATGATCTTCGCTTCTCAACTTTTTGACACTCACGATCTTTTCACTAGAGGCCTTCCAATCAGATGCCTTCCTTCTCACTCATCCCTAGATCTAGCTTCTTTGAGTGATGAAACTAACCAATTGAGCAAAACCTCTCTCTCTTCTTTTGTCGGCTGTTTCTTGCCTTCAGGTGGCATTTCCTCAAAAAGAAGTAGGTCCAGAGACAATTTCCAAGCATCCATGTCCTCGTAGTCCAACATCTCTTCAGAAAGACCATCGATTCGGTAGTCCCCCTTCTGCTTATTAGGTCCATGGCAACGAATGCAGTATTGATCGAGGAGGGGGTAGACTTCATTCTTAAAACTCACTCCCGCATTATGGTGAGAAGAGTCGACCTCCTCCCCTCTAGCCATTGGAGCCTTTTGCTGACCCAATATTTTCTTCATGAATTCTGGCATCGATGATGTCAAAAAGTCTGACCCATGAGTCAGACTTCCCCCGTGGTGACCTGCCAAGGTCAGAAGTACCATCGTTGTCGCCAGCCCTATTTTATAAGCCCACCTTCCACCAGAAAAAGCCTCTCCTGCTGATTTCAAAGCAGGGAGACAAGACAAAACAAAGCTCATCCACCAAGCTAAATCCTCATGTTTCTCTAGATACTCTGAACCATAATCTCCTTGTGAAGCCAATAAATAGCCTGCTCCAAGACTTGGAATCAATGAAACCAAACATAAATAAAGAAGGATTTTGCAGGCTGAGTCTAGAGGAAGCTGAGGGCGAATCCAATGAATCACCTCCAAACAAAACAGTGCAGCTAAAACGCCAATGGGAACATGAAGGACTGCTGGATGGAATTTTCCAAAAAAGCCCACGTACGGATTTGCCCCGATCACTTCCCAGGGAAGAACCTTCAGCACCACTAGTAGGCACAAAGCTAGTAGACTGATCAAGATAGGTTTTCTTTTCATCATCGTTTTATTCTCATCAATGTCTTTAACTCAACAACTCTTATCACCGCTGACTCAACGGTCAAAGAATTGATCTCCATCATTCTTCTAACGACGACTCGCCATGTATTTAATCATTTTTTCAGCAAAGCGAACCGACTCAATAGGGTGAAACTCTAGAATGACAAGAGATCGCCGATCACTAACGGCGGTCAATCTACCTCTAGAATCTTTCACGCCCAACTTCTCATCAACGTGAAGCTCTTCGAGTTCATTAAAGGCCATCTCTTGAGTCCGTGAAAGAGGCCCCCACTTCCTAATCAGTTTCAAATGAGTGTTATTAAAACTCAGCTCCACTTTTACAAATCCACGGGAGATGAGAAGCTGAGTCAATTTAATCCAGCCGATTAATATAACGATAAAAAAGGAGAAAAGTTTTTCAACAATCGCCAGAACGATATCCTCAATGGGAAGAGCTCTTTGAATTCCCTGACTTATCTTCCCAAAGAAAGCGGGGTCTCCCCAATGCCAAATCAACAACAGAGCCAAAACAGACCACAGGCCAATCAGAGCCTTCGCCAACATTTTGTTTTCAGAGGCTAAGGAAGGGAATTGCAAAGAGTCTTCTTCGCCGGGCATCACCTTTGCTTTGAACTCTAGGGGAGAGTCGAAATCTAGTCTTGGCATCTGCACCCTCCCCTCCTCTTCACGGACAGCACTGCCCAAGGGTCGGTCTAGTTCATCAGCTTTTCTCAACACATCTTCGCCGGAGCTCTGGTCCAAGACCGGCAAATGAAAAAGCTTTGCTATTTCCTCAGCGTAACCCCGTGACTCCGCTTTATCTTTTATTTTCAAAACCTCCTCTTTCTCTCCCCCTTGCATTTCAATCTCCACAAGGTAAACGGTGTAAGATCTAGTGCCGTTTTTAGTCGAAACAGTCTCGATCGTTTTCTTTAGTTGAATCTGAACTGGAGAACCTAAGGCTTGTTTTTTCCAACGTACCGGAAGAAACCATAACA
>Ga0233432_10002585_pt1 | contig 16778 bp, 24 predicted proteins | sample SI_122_August201_6_FD_179870 | JGI IMG/M metagenome (GOLD analysis project Ga0233432, IMG submission 179870) | Seawater microbial communities from Saanich Inlet, British Columbia, Canada - SI_122_August2016_10_MG | ecosystem: Environmental > Aquatic > Marine > Inlet | place: Canada: British...
TAAGATTACCAGTTAATGTACCACCAGCTAAAGGTAGTTTAGTGGCTATAGATGAGGCTATTGTTGCATTAAAATTAGCATCATCATTAATAGCAGCAGCAAGCTCATTAAGAGTATCAAGTGTACCTGGGGCAGAATCAATTAAGTTAGCAACTTCTGTATCAACATAAAGTTTAGTAGCAGGATGTGTATTACTTGTAGGTGTTGCAACTTGAACCGTCTTACTTGTGAGATCCATGTCTGTATGGAGTAATGCATGTGTTACTGCAAGGTTACCAATATTACTTGTTTTAATCTTTGTGTCAGACATTATACACCCACTGTCATTCTTTGAAATTTAATCGTTGTATTATTATTTGATGGCGTACATAAGAGCCTTACATTACCACTGTTTATATCAGCGCTTAATGTAAATAGTGAAGCTCCAGTTTGTACTGTACCATATTCAGAAGTATATGTATTTGTTCCATCATGCATTACCGTTATCTCAGTAGAATGATAAGCTGTTCCTGCAGTAGCCTGAACTATATACTTTGCAGTTCTAATTGTAGTTGTTGGAAATGTATCAATTGACTGATTAGCAGTCGTTGTAGTTAAAGCAGATGTTCCTGGAGTAAGTGAACTATTATCGACAATAGATGCTCGTCCATGTGATTCTACTTCTACAACATCGCCATTTTCAGCTGCTGTTGTTAATGTAACTGCTGTTCCGTTTGTAGCGGTATAATCTGATCCGTTAACAAGACGAACACCGTTTTGATATACATTTACTTTACCAACATCATATGCTAATGTAGCAGAGTTGTCATCAGATCCTGTTACCGAACTTGTTGTACTTGTAATTGTATAAATGTAACTTGCATAGTCTCTAAGTATAACCTCTGCAATTGAAAGGTTAACTACTCTAATTTCTACAAGATCTCCATTAGAAGGAGCAGTAGTAAATGTTAATGAATTACCTGCAAGAGAATAAGTGCTTATGTGTTGGCGTATACCGTTAACATCTGCAAAGACAAACTGATCAGCAGTAGGAACAGATGAAAGAGCATATACTCGTGTTGATCCGTTGCCTGTAAATGTATCTACTGTAATAAGAGTAGACGCAGCAGCGGATCCTAAGGCAGGAGAGAATTTTACAATTGACTCTGTTCCGCCTGTTGATTTTTTAATATAAATTTCACCATCGTTGGTGTTGATGGCTATTTCACCGAGAGCGAGATTACTAGTAGTTGGACTACTACCTCCCGTACTCGATTTTCTATGTCTAATTACTGTTGCCATCGATTATTTGGTCCTACTTATATGATGATTCGTCTTTTTTAGATTTACTTTCTTCAAGTTGTGTAAGCTTAGCTGTCACTACTTCCAAACGTGCATCTAACATCAAATTTTTATTGATCAATTCACCTATCAATTTATTCTGCTTTTGAATATAGGCGTTCATAATCTCTTGTTCCATAATATACCTCAAATGTTGCTGGGTTCAGGACTATTTATCCTAAACCCAGATCATCATATTTTTAGTAAGTGCCGCAATCGATGTGACCAAAGAATGGTGTACCAGCTGAGTTCACTTGTAATACTTGTCCATCAGTACCGTATGCAGATGATGCATCGTCTACCAAGAATCCCATAACACCAGAAGCATTAAAGAATGGAACTGAATTACCACCACCAAAGTTTCCTGTTGATAATGTGAATCCATCAAGTATAGCGTTACCAAATTCTACGTCACCAGCATCTCCCGAGAATACCTCAGAAGTATTGGTTGCATCAGCAATAAACTTAAAGCGTGATGCAGAATCATCGTAACCAAAGAAACCAGTTTTTGCAGCTGAACCATCATGCCATCTAAACTCGATACCACGATCTTTGTTATCATCAGCAGAAGGAGCAGTATCGCCACCAAGTGTGAATACAGGATCATCAACAGTAATTGTATTTGAATTAACTGTAGTAGTATCACCCATAACACTAAGGTTACCATATACAACAACATTACCAGTAGGTGAACCAGAACCAGTATTACCTGGATCAAGATATAGATCACCAGATGTTGTAGCAATTGTATTGTCATCAATGTTTACATTATTCAGTGTCCAACCAGAAGCTGTATCAATTTTACCTTGATATGCGCCACCTGTTACAAAGTACAGTGTATCTGCTTGCTGTGAAGCTGGAACAGAAAGGTTCGATGTAGGTTGTGCAATGATGTATGTGTTTTGGTCAGTATCAATGACACCACCAAGACCTTGCCATGCACCAGATGAATAACCTTCAAACTGAGTTGTCGTACTGTTATAACGAACTTGACCAGTTACAGCTGTCGAAGGACGTTCAGAAGAGTTACCAGCTGGAAGTCTTAGAGCAGATGTAGATGAGATGATTGTCTCAGCATTTGCATTTGGTTGAAGTGTTAATGTACCTGTTAGAGTAGATATTGTATTACCATCTAACTTAACATTGTCAACTTCAGCAGCACCAGCGATTGCTAATGTATTTGTACCAGCGTTGAATGTCATTGTAGAAGCATCTACAAGTGCACCACCTGTACCTGAGAATACAACTCGTGTTGCTGTCAAGTCTTCGATGATTGCAGAAGCAAGAGTAGCTTCACCATCTACATCCAATGTACTATTAAAGTCTACAGCACCGTCAACCTCTAAAGCACCAGCAGTAATAACATTACCACTACCAGCAGTGACACGGAATTTATCAGTTCCAGATGTACCAACTTTAAATGTTGTACCATCGAAAGTAAAGTTTGCATCATCTTCAAGTTCACCAGAAGTACCAGCAATAACGATTCGGTTATTTGTCAGATCTTCGATATTTACTGAAGCAAGAGTTGACTGACCATCAACATCAAGTGTTCCAGTAATTTGTGCGTTACCTGTTAGAGTAGTTGCACCAACAACATCGAATGTTCCATTTACCGTTGCATTACCTGTTACTACAAGTTCACCTGTACCGCCTGGTGCAATTGTTAGATTGCCGTTAGCATTAGATGTTTGGTTAATAGATAACGTGTTACCATTCATTACAAGGTTATCAACGTTCCATACGTCAACCTTGCTATTTGAATCTACGATAACTGCAGATGATGCTGTTAACGTACCATGTACGTGATCCAACATAGTAGTGAAATATTCACCACCAATTACCTGATAGTTTGGTGCAAAGCCTGTAGAGCTATCGTCTCCGATACCAATATAAAGACGTCCACCGTTGTTTGACTGACTTGATGTTGTAAACGACGAATAAGCTAATTCGCCTGTTGCTATTACCGGATTACTGCTTCCGTCTAATGGCAACTTGTTCTGGTCAGTATTTTTAATTTTAATGACTGTTGCCATTAGTATGTTCCTCCAATGATTTTAGTGTTGGGATTTTCCATAGTTCTTCTTATTTCGAATTTTTCTGATGTTTCATTATATACTATAACTGCGCCATCATTTAAATCCACTGGATCGATGTCGCTTAATTCTATCAATCGCCCAGAAGAAAGGTTGAGAGTTTTGACCCTCATATTCGTTGCTGGTTTTATTGCACCTTTAAGTACTGTCATTCATTACACCTATTTATCTAGTAATTCCAGGACCAACATAAAATTGTCCCTCGATTACCCGTGTTATAGCTCCACTAGAATCTGTAACTTCTACATCGTACAGATATCTACCAGACATTGTTTCAGTGATTGATGAACTCATAGACAGCGTTAGCGTCCCAGTTGCTGGCTGAGTAATCGTTGCAACAAAGGGATAAGATGTTGATGATAAATATGTTCGCCTAGCCTGTGCTGCAGCTGTAAATCCTGTTAAGTCTGCGGCGTCGACTCCATTAGCACCAGTTACAGAAATAGTTGCTGTAAATGTTGTACCCTGATCCGCATTAATGTTCGCATATACTGCCATCAACTTCTCACATTTAATTAAGTTTTCTACAACTATTTATACAATTTAAAATCTAGATGATAGATAAATAATTGCATATAATGCTATTTATAGGTGTACAAATATGCCAAAATGTGTTATAATTAAAGAGTACACCGATGAGTGAGGAGGTACCATGTTAGTACAAAAAATAGAAACCAATTTAGACTTAGATTTAATTAATAAAGAACTAGAATGCTTGCCTAAATTTAAAGGTAGTCAAATTATGTTACAAACTGTAGATATGCCAAATCACTTATCTATAGATCCTCTTTATGGCACCGGTAGAATTACCGAAATAGAACATAATGAACCCGACTTTATAAATCCTATATGGCCTACTCCGTACTTAAACGATATTATAAACCGTCATGATATGATTAGAACAAGAGTCATGACCATGAAACCAAAGCTAGCTTATAGAATGCATCGAGATTATTCTATGAGATACCATATACCTCTTATAACCAATGAAAATTGCTTCTTCATTATAGATGAAAATATTATAAGATTGCCAGCAGATGGTTCTTTATATTTAGTGGATACTAACTATCCACATACATTTGTTAATGCATCTGGTGAATTAAGGACACACATAGTAGGTGTTCAACGTGCAAATTACTAATATTATTAATGATTATAAATGGTATGTCAAAGTAGTAGATAAGATTAGATCTAAGGCCGAAACAACACATCATCGCAATCAACCTAACTATGTTGACTTCGAAAAACGGTTAGAAAAATATAATTATTTTCATGCTCTTATAAATGAAGATGATATTATAGCAATATCAGGTATTAACGATTGGTCTTGGCCGGATGGTGTAGCTAGGATTCTAGATAGAACATATTATTTTGACTGGGAAGTTAGATCTAAAACAATGAAAGTTCCGGCTTTAAATAAGCGATGGGCGACCAATTATATGCTACCGCATCAATATAATATATGTAAAAAAGATTTATTTCATACTGTCTTTATGTCGACTGAAAATCCTAAAAGAAAACGGTCGTTGCGAATAACAATGTCTGAAGTAAACGACCGTATTGGATCAAACTTTATTGAGAACAAAGATCTTACTAGAACATGTGGTAATGATAAAAAGGAATGCTGGCAGAACGTATGGATCGATCATTTGTCCGATAATATAATTTTTAAACCTGAGCAGATAACAGTTAAAGAATATGAAAAAAGATATAAAACTTCTTAGACAATATGCAAGACTAAAGAAGCTTCCTTCTGTATTGTATCTAGGTAAAATTAATAATGACGTTAGAAATGACTTATTACAAATAAGCAAGACTACACCAATATCAAACGCTAGAGGAATATCTAATCGTAGTGGCGTATATGATACATCAAGCCCTGTTGGTAAAAGTTATAATCAAAAACATTTAGACAATTTTACTCATAACATTAGTTGTTTAGATTCGTTTATAAATATGTCTGAATGGAGATTTGCTGAGCTAGATCCAGATAGTGTTATACCTATGCACTTAGATGATCCGTATAAGTATCGATTTATGATTATACTTTACGGAAGTCATAAGTTTATAAACGAAAATGCTGAAACTAATATGGAATTAGATGAAGTCTGGTTCATTAACCCTGCGTATAATCATGGCGTACATAACTACAATAAGAGCAAGCACCGAATTGCTTTACTTGGAAAGATTGAAATAAATGAACACAATACCGGGATATTACGAGCTAGAACCTGAGAACAATACATTTCAGGATGTTGTGATTGATGTTACTCATAGATGCAATATGACGTGCAAGAACTGCTATATTCCTAATCGCGATATACCAGATATGAATATGGAACGCATGCTTGCTGCTATCAGTAAATTTCCAAAGAAAACAATGATTCGTATTATTGGTGCTGAACCAACTATGCGCAAAGACTTGTTTGAAATGATTTCACGTATTAAAAAAACACGCAATAGAGTTACACTTTTAACAAACGGACTTCGCTTATCAAGGAATGCCTATGTAAAAGATTTAAAAAAAGCTGGACTTACGCATTGTTATGTTAGTATGAATGGAGCAGATAACGACGATTATTATGAACAAATAGACGAATTACGATGCGCAACTAAGAAAGTAGCAGCATTAGAAAATTTATATAAGAATAAATTTATTATCGATACCGGTACTATTATAGTAAAAGGTATTAATGATGATGTTGTTGGAAGAATGTTATCGTTGTACAAAAGAATAGGTATTGATAACGCGGTATGTCGAATTAAAAATGTAGGAGATCTTGGGCGAAGTATGGCAGATCAAGATAATCACACATTAGAAGAACTTGTTACTTTAGTATCACAACAAACAGGATTAACCGAAGACTACATTTATCAATGGAGAGATCAGCCAATATATCAAAATGATCAACCCGAAATAGATAGCTTTATGTTTCCTCTTAATCCAAATGCTAAGGGACGATTAATGCATCGTAGCGGCATATGGTTTAAAATTGCTAATTGGAAAGGTGAAGAAGGTCAGCATATACCGTTCCCTCTACAAACACGCAGAGGAAGAATGACGCCAGATTTTAAAATAGCGCCATTCTTCGAACATGTGAAAATAAACGAGTTTGGATATTAGGAAGTAGTCTCTGTAACAGTCCAGCCTAAATCATTAATGGCTTGTTCTGCTTGAAGTTTTTCTGGCATAGAATCGTATGTAGCCCAATCAGAGTCTGACCATTCTCTAATTATAGTAACTGTCATAGCATCTAATGAAATGTTTAAAGCGACTGATAACATATTTTCATTAATAAACGCACTAAGTGCTGCAGCACCGGTTAAAGAAGAAACAATTTCTTCCCTTGCTTGCCAAGCACTTGGCCATGGATCTCCTGTTTTAGTAATTGATACAGTTTGAGTAATCATTTACATCTCCTTAATTTTTGTATTGATGCTAACAGTAATTCTAGTTTCATTAATTTGTTTAACATCGTGAATTTCTTGATGATCAAATATATAAAATTTCTTAGGTTCCATATAATAAGACTTTTCTAATATTAAATCCTCTTCATTAAAAAAGAAGTTTTCAGCCGACTCCAGTTTAGACTTATAAAAATTAGTCTGCGAAATATTATCGGTATAGACATAAACAATTGACATATGCCTTTGTTTATCTTTATGAGCTCCAAACTTCTGAGTACCTGGATGGCCATGTATGACGCTAACTAAGTAGCTTAAAGGTATAATCCCTTGTTCGTTTAATATATCTCTAAGCTCTGGATATACTTCAGGTTGTATATCATACGAATAATATGATCCATCACTTGCTTTAGTTCTATATTTTGATTCATCATAACTTGTACACATTTCATCAAGGAAACCCTTAATTTCCTTTGAACGCTTAAGCTGTATTTCTTCTATCATATTATACTCATATACATATTACATAAACTATTTATAAGGAATTATAGTATGAATGCCTCAGTAAAGGTACCAAAGGGAATATCAGGAAGACCCATAGTGCATGACGTTGATGCCATAAGCATAGAAACCATGAAGAATGAATTAGCTCTTCTTGCTTTAGGTGATTTTGAACCTTTAAAAATTGTTGTTAATGTTGAAAAATATAAAAAAGAAATAGCTGAATTTGATAATGATTGGGTAGATTATCTTCCTAGGGTTGACAGACCAAATAATCGACAGGGCTTATCGTTTACTTCTATGCCTGGCGATAATCATAACGATGTGCCTTCACTTGCCGAAATATGTTATAAGCACAATCGTAGAGTATCTGAACTTGAAATATGTGAACCTACCATTCTTTATGAAAAGGTAAAATCACTGCACAAACTATTTAATTTGTTTCCAACACTAGGAAGAACTTTTGTTGTCAAATCAAATGCTGGTGGATATTTTGTACCTCATAGAGATCACCCCTCTTTAAACCGCGAGTCATTTAGGCTTATAGTATTTCCTGTAGGAGTTGGGCCATATGAATATGACTGGTTAATGGATGATAAAAAAATGTTTATTGAACCAGGCCGAGTGTACTATGTGAATACTCGTAAAATGCACCGAACTATATCGTGGATCGATAACTCACAACATATAATACTAAATGTTCCCATGACAAGCGAAAATGTTGCCACAGTTATTGCTAACTATCAGCACAAACATTAATCGGTCGTTGTAAATAAACTTAAACCAAGTTTTCTTTCTATACCAAGATTATGCCAATTATTAGAACAATGTAGTGCTGTTCTAGGAAAAGTAAATGGCTTTCCTGGTTCCCATTTTAGTTTTTTAGCTATAGTTAATCCTTCAAAGTTTTCCTTAGGCAAATGATCACAGTCTTGTATGATATCATCATCTATGCAATAGCCCTCTCTAATATCATAAACCTCACTGTATTCTCGTGTTTCAGTATTTGTCCTGCTATTTTCATTTGTCTTTGGAGAACCTTTCATAAACATTGTACCTTCTTTATACCACCTTTGTTCAAATACATATAACGCGTTATCATCTAAGTCAGCATCAGCTTCGTGTGTCCAATCAATTGGAACAACTATAGTCTGATATGATGATTCTTTAAGTGAGGTATCGGTATGAATTCTATACGGAAAAAATGTTTCAAAAAAGTTACCTATATTGCACTTCCAATTTTCATGCCCAAATTCTTCACTTATATAATCAGTTAACAATTCAAGTGCTCTTTTATGTGAAGCGCCTTTTCTCCACTGAGTTACAATCCTATTATTAGTTTCAGTTTTGTAAATATGTATTAATTCTTCTCTTGTATCCTCTGATAGCGGAGATAGATGTTTTAATATTTCAGTACCAGTAATCATTTATCCAGTCCTCGTTAACAGTATGTATTTGATTATTTGCATTAGAGAAGTGCACCATTTTTATAGTTTCACAAAACTCTCCTCCCATAAAATACGGTTCAGTGGAGTTAACTTCATTGTGCCAGTTTCTTTGCATCTTCCGATACTCGGGTTCATGGTGCTTAGCAAACCATTCCATGGGCAGCCAGGCTCTATTTAAATCTAGGTGAGTATCTATAAAGTTCTGTTCTCCGTTGACAGGTCCTTCTGCTAAACCCATCTTAATATAATACTCTTGCCAATGCTCTGGTGCTTTTTTAAATGTTGTCCATAATTGATGAGTGTCTCCCATATAGAACATTTGAAATCCACCATTAATCTTACATGCATGTCGCATATTTGACCACCATCTTTCGAAACAACCAAAGGTTCTTTTTGGAAGATTGTAGTTTAATATGTCATCCATATTGCCAGTTATAATCCAGTCAATATCTAGAATAAGACATTTATCTCCTGTAGGAATATTAGCAAAATTTATTTTATGGAATTTTACTTTATGCCATTGAAGTTTAAACTCATCTGGATTATCTAAACGAACTACCTTTATTTCTGGATGCAAACCATTACTGTCTTCGGTATAACAATAAAAGTTAAAGTCTTCAGTTGTATTACGTTTAATGCTATTATATAATTTATTAACATATTCAAATGAATATTTAGTATCAACCTTTAATGTTAATATGTGTATCACTTTAAGCTACCTCAGAATTTATTAGATTATGAATATATGGTGCACCACAAAACTTTATGCATTCAAATGGAAGACCTAACCCATGCGGATTATCTTCAAACATATTATAAAAATCGTTCCATACTTCAGACGTTACTATGTCGCTAAGATTTTCATTATTTTCGACCTTTAGTTCTTCATCAAAAAAACCTAAAGCTTCAAATTCTGCATGGTTTTCTTTAGTAGAATCACATAGACAGCATGGTAAAAGAAACCCAGTAGCAGAGTACATTATATGTAAATCGGAACTTGTCCCGCTATTACACTGAGGTTTCATTATAATATCTTGTCTATTTACGCCAGCGAGAGTATTATCTTTATCCATAATGAAGCTCCCTTGCATTTTTTAGTGCAAAGTTTTCAGAAGGTCTTAGAGGATCATACCCGTCATCCCACCTTGCAGATATAAATTGCCAAAACTGTATGTTATTTTCTTCTGCAAGCTGCTTAGCTTGCTCAAGGTTGTCTTCATTATATTTAAATACTATATACTGCCAACATATTCTATTAGAATGTTTAGCCATTCTTTTCATAACTTCCCATACCGCATCACCGTCTTGACCTACTCGATATATGTGGCTCTGATGAGGTAAGCCGTCCAGACCAAAAATCCATTGGAATTTAGAGTTAGTATCTTTATCCATTACTTCAATAACAGAATCCCAAAAAGAATCTTTTTTGCCATGACCGTTAGTATGAATATTAAATTTTTTATCATATTTGTTACACATCTCTAAAATGTCTATAAACTTTGGATGATAAATGCTGTCCCCGAATTGACCACAAAAGTCTATTTCTCTTACATTAGATTCTAATAATACTTCAAGGGCTTTTAATGATATATCTTTACCTCTTTTGTTTAGTCCAGGAAACATACTTCTCATACATTTCGTACACTGCAAAAGACACCGATGCGTGATATCTAATGTAATACCACGGTTGACATTATAATATTCTGGATTTAGCCATGGGTTTGACATATTACTCTTTTAATCCACCATCATATGATCCAAATGCCCAGTATTTTTCCCAGCACCAAAAACATCGTTTACACGGTTCAGTAAACCAATTAGTATAATATGCAAAACCTGTACAACTTTCAGTCATTGGATATAAAGTATCCATAAGACCCTCTTGCTCGTATAGGCCAGCAACAAATGCTTTATCAACATTCATAAACGGATGATAGTGTGACCTTCCAATATGCCTACATTGTAACTGTTTATGATTAACATGAATCTCCGGATTTCTTCTAGGCTCAAAACTTGGAATTGTAGATTCGCCTTTCCAACCAGGTGGACTCCATCCACCTTCCATATCTTTAACAGGAGGATTCATGGTAAGACCTCCTACCATCATTCCAAACATTCCACTTGTAAAACATTTATTATGTTCTCTTCGCATTAGTAATATTTTTACAATTCCCATTGGAGACATTGGATATAGATGCCAGCTAGGAACGTTCATTGCTACAGCTTCTTCATACACCTCAGGATCCATCCTATCATATGTAAATTTATAATGCTCGCCAATATTTGCATCTGGGAATGCATTTTTTACAAAATCTAAAACAGCTTCAGCTGCTTCAATTGTATAAGGCCTTTCTTTTAGCGGATCACTTGATGATTCATATGATGTCCATGGAACTATTTCTATTTCTTTAGGAAGATGCTTAGCCATAAGATAAAATAGTATTGCCGAATCAGTTCCACCTGACATAGATACTGCTATCTTATTGCATCCAGCCCAATACTTATAATCAAAATCAAAGAATCCTATTGATTGCTCACCTACAGTTAGTTTCATGTCTATCTCTTTTTTGTTCCGTGTTTAACTTTAAAAGGTATTTTAGTACAGCATTTTACCTTACATACTCTTGGTGCCATAATAGGATTTTCAATTAAGTTATGAAAAAACTCATCCCATTCATCAGAAAAAAATATGTCATCTAAACTATCAACATTTTCTAATTTAAGGTGATCTTGAACTAATTTTTCAAAGCCAGCCCAGTCTTTATTATCAGCCCAACAACATGGAAGAATCCAGCCTGCTGCGCTGTATGCTGGAGGTTTCCTTTGGTTTTGATCTAAACACCTTGGATATATTTTAACATTCATTTTAGCAATTTCTGCTTTAGTCAATTTAGGAGTCATTAAGTTTTCCCATCATTTCAAATTCTCGACCAATAATTCTATTAACAAAATGTTTACTGGGCCTTAGCGGATCATCTTTAGATAGCCATCTACTAGATTCTGTCATCATAAATGTTATGCCATTATCTATTGCCATTTTTTCAGCTTCTTCAATGTCATTTTCATTATATGAAAAAACAATGTATTGCCAATATACATTGTTACCCTCTGCAGCTCCCTGAACCATTTTTTTAAATACTGCTTCTCCATCCTGATTAATACGATGATTATGACTATCTTTAGGTAATCCATCAACGCCAAAAATCCACCGATGAGTAGATAACTGCCTGGTTTTTTCATACGATATATTCCACCATATATCTTTTTTACCATGTCCATTTGTTGATATTTGTAAGTTAGTATCAGATTCTATTGCAACATCAAGAAGATCATGAAAATTAGCATGATATATTGGATCTCCCATTTGTCCACACATTAATACGTTACGAAAATCTTTACATATTTTTTTAAAATCTTTAGGTGCTAAGTCATGACCTCTTTTATGAAGGCCTGGCTTAAAGTGTCTCATACACCTAGGGCATTGTAAGACGCACCGGTGCGTGATATCTAGATTGATATTTCTATTAAAAAATTCTAAATTATCAGCTGGGTTATACATAATATTCTTTCAGTTCTGGCCATAAATCAAAGAGTCCCGGTTTCCTATTGTACAAGCGATCAAGATCGAGACAGTACTGTAAAGCGGTTTGAAATTGTGTTTCATTTCTTTCTAGATTCAGTGTATTTTCTATTTTATTTATACCGCTAACTATAGATTGAGATCTTTCGCTTATTCCGCTTATTTTATTTTTATACCTATTTAGAGACAATCTTACTGTAGACTTTAAATCATCGGGTAGATGCTGAATAGAAAGAAATACTGGAGTAGTTAAGACGAATGGCTCTATTTTATAATCTGGAAACTTATTAAAAAATTCTTCTAATCTTAAAACGCTTAATATTGATACTGTACACGCTATACTGACTCTGATTGAATTTTTTAGTTTTATTTTCTTTAAGTTCTCATATACTAAATTAGTATCAGTATTTTTTCGAATATATTCATCATACTCGTTATAGCTATCAATGGATACTGATAAATCAACAGATTTAAATTCGTGCATATAATCAACGAAAGATCTTGGTCTTTTATCAAATTTAGTTAGGTTGGTTTGATACTTTAATCTAATATATTTTGCATCATTACTTGCAATAAGAATGTCTAATAGATCATAGTGACTATCAAGCATAAGTGGTTCACCACCTGTAATTTTAATAGAATCTATATTTTTAGATATTTGCTTTATTTGAGATAATGTTTCTAAGAAAGAATCATTTTTATTTTTTGCTAATGTTGATACACCCTTTCGACTGTTACTTGATATACCTCTCATATCAAATTTAGCAGACCATATTGGATTATTCATTTTAGTTATATCAGCTATTCTTGTTGTTGAGTTATGTGGCCAGCACATATAACAAGATAAGTTACATAGATTTCCAAAAATCCTAAGTTTTAATTCAATAAATCTTTCATTGTTATTCTCAAATGTAATATTGTGCGTATCTAAAAACTCTTGAATGGCATATAAAGTTCCGATTCCTTTAGCATCTAATATTCTAATACTTCCATCAAGTTTAGAAACCCATTTTTCACGTGTAGATGTGCCTTCTGTTTTCTCTTGTTTTACACACTTACTGCACATCTTAGATATGTACTCATTGCCCTTCTTTTGTCCAAGCATTTCAAGTCTAAGATTAATCATATCTTTACTATTATACCAGTCAAAAACGCTGGAATTTTCAGTAGTGTACTCGGTTCTATTTCCTAAACAGCAAGTAAGCCATGTTCCACTTGAATTAGAATATATGTGGTTAAACGGCAAAGGGCAAAACCATTCAGCTTCATTAATTGTATCTAAAGCTTTTTTCATTATATTCTACCTATTGCCATAAATCTGTTATACGCTGGAAATTTTAATTGTCCAGAAAACCAGAGCTTTCTTATATTATATTGATCAGCCAACTCTTCAGCACTATCAACACAATTAATATGGTCTTCTACTTCTCTATAGTCATTAGACTGTATAGCTACTATACCTGATGATATGTTAATAGTGGACATGTGTTCAGCTGAACTATTTATTAAAAGATTTTTGCTTCCACTAAATTCTATATCTTGTGCATCTTTTACTAAAAACTTTATATCGCTATCATTAAAGAATATATTTTTTGCTATATAAATTGCTTCTTCATCGATATCAATTAATTTTATTGTATTAAATTTAAGTCCGCTCTTAAGGATTTTTGGTATTAATATGTTACCATACCATCCTCCAACAATAGTGATATTATTAAAAGAATCTATATTCTTTTTAGGCATAAAATGCAGCAATGTTTGTATAAGCCAATCTTTTGATTTGATTTGCTTACTATCGTATGACTGAGCGATATCCTTGGCCCTATGAGGAAACTTCTTAATTGCCTTTTGAGTTGCTTCATCCATACTAAACATGATATATAACCTATGATAAATGTTATATGTGTGAAATGGGGTACTAAGTACTCAGCCTCTGACGTTAATCGCTTAAAGCGTAACGTTGAAAAATACTTAACACTTCCACACAATTTTTATTGCTATACTGAAGATCCTACAGATCTTGAATGTGATACTATATCTATACCTCCAGAACATAACCTAGAAATCTACTGGAATAAACTAGCTATGTTTGAAGATGGTTTTCTTGAGGGTACATGTTTATACTTTGATATTGACGTAGTTATACAAAATAATATTGACAATATATTTGATTATTTGTCTGACAATCTAACAATGATAAAGGCTTATTGGAAAGGCGAAGACTGTATTACAGATGGTTCATCACCTAAGTTTAAAGAGCGTTGGGATATGTATTGCAATTCATCAACGTTGCTTTGGACTGCTGGTAAAACCTCACATATATGGGATAGGTTTTGGTCAGATCCGGAGTATTATGTAATGAAGTATAAAGGGATTGATAGGTTTATATTTCATGAAGGATTTAATCCAGATTTCTTTCCAGAAGGATTAATGTATTCGAGACTATGTGGTATATCAGAAGAAAATGTAGGTCATGCTCAACGAGTGCGTAATAGAATTAAAAGTAAAGATCTTCCTTATGATGAACTTGATTTGTTTTATAAAGAAGATGCTTTAGTTTGTATGTTTAATGGGCCTACAGAAGATTGGATGTACAATGGATTCGAATCGCATTATCAATAAAAAACTTCACATTATAAAAGATAAATCTTTAAAGCTTGCAGAAGACTTTAATATTCATCAGCAGTATCTAGATTCAACTAATATATTCTACCGAGGACTATGTATTAGTTACTCAAGGATATTTAAATATATTGGTGATAGAAAAAGTGTGTTAGACTTTGGTGCTGGTATAGGATGCTCTCAATTTGTTTATGATATAAATCCTCAAGGGTGGGACTTATCATTATCAGACATGGTAGACTATGACTGGCGAAAAAATGAAGAAAACACTTTTTTTAACTCGGTAAGAAATTCTATGGGATATGATGTTATCCCAATGAATAATATAATGAGTGATAACTTTTATTTAAAAACCGAAGATAAGTTTGATTGTATTATATTTTTTAGGTTTCCACCACTAACCGAATATTTAATAAGCGCTAAAAGTATAAAGGAAAAAATGCAACCATGGATTACAGACGATTGCATTTTTATTTACGCTAATTCATATATTCATTATAAAGAAAACTGTAATTTTTTTAAACTTAATAACTATACAATATTAGAAGCAGAAGAACCTCTAGTAATAACTAAGTTCTAGTATTCTTCAATATCAGCAATCATCTCTTCCCACATCCAAGCATCCGGAATAACATATGCTAATGTGAGGCGTGGCTCATCTGTTTTTGCTGCATGCCAAAACACTTGATCTGGTTCGTCATGTCCACCAAAGTATCCTACCTTAATAGTCCAACCACCTGGATCTTGTAATCTAACGATTTCTTTACTGATAGGGTGTTCGTATTCAAAATAGCCACCACCGTTTTCAGTATACGACATAATGATATTGTAACCTGGAGCATTAGCATTGTTATGCCAACCTAAGAATCCTTCTTTTGGATAGTACATCTTAACCGCACCATACTTGGCACCAAGAAAACCTATGAGTTTTTTATCGCACTCTTTAATAGTTTCATCCCATTCTTTAGGATATCGCTTTGGTTCTGTACCTAATGATACCCCTTTTGAACACTCTGGAAAACCTATATGTGGCGCCTTTTGTAATTCTTTTAAGTATTCTACACTTGTACCATAATCGCAATCATGTGGGCCTTGCCTACTAGTATATGCATTCTCCTCAACATCAACTGAAAAAATCCAGTCTTTCCACCAGTCTAAAATCTCTTGTAATTCCGGATTAATCTTTGATAGAACCCTCATTAACCTTTTCTCCATCTAATGTATGGTGATATACTATAATCTCACCTTTCGCTTCATTTTTACGGTAGTTATTTACAAAATTCCACCGTGCATCATCTTTAAAAAAGTTAACGCTAACATCTTTGTATTTATCCATACGCAACAATCTCCAAAATGTATATTGATCCCATGGCCTTAGAGAAGCATCATCCGGGTATGGCCAAGGCTCTGCCTCTCTTTGATGTTTATATTCTTTCCACCAGTCTTCCATAAATTCTAAGACAATTGGATCACTGTTGTAACACAAAACACCACAGTGGTGTATCATCTCATCTCGGCCGTTATTAAATGTAACTTGAGCACCAGAGTATGGACGGATTTTTGTAAGTGTTATATCACCAGTCATTTCATCAAATACAGTAGAGATGTCTTCGTGTCTGACTTCGCAGTCAGCATCGATATACATCGTATTGTTATAGGGAGTTCTTGGTAAAGCCCATAGCTTTCCACGTATATGAGATGGGGTTTCTACATTTATGTAGTCAAATAAGTAACCATGTACTTCTTCGAATAACTCTTCTTCGGTGAATAGAGCTATCTTTGCATTTGGATAATAATCTAATATTG
>Ga0233432_10002587_pt1 | contig 16774 bp, 14 predicted proteins | sample SI_122_August201_6_FD_179870 | JGI IMG/M metagenome (GOLD analysis project Ga0233432, IMG submission 179870) | Seawater microbial communities from Saanich Inlet, British Columbia, Canada - SI_122_August2016_10_MG | ecosystem: Environmental > Aquatic > Marine > Inlet | place: Canada: British...
TTGCGTCGACTGTTGGCATTGACCTCTCGATTATCTCGACCAAAACTCAGGTCATGGAGACGTTTACCGAAGACACCAAATTTATCCACCAACTCCAGCAGTGGACGTTGCTGAAGATCGCCGCAGGTTTCAATACCCAGACGTCGTAACTTTTCATTAGTGACCTTACCCACACCAAAGATACGTTTGACCTTGAGCTTTTCAACAAAGGCATCAATTTCTGGCGGAGTAATAACATACTGGCCGTCGGGTTTATTGAGATCGCTGGCAACTTTGGCAAGAAATTTATTCGGCGCTATACCTGCAGAGGCAGTGACACCCACTTCTCGCGCTATAACCTGACGAATCTGCTCAGCTATTAGCGTCGCGCTGCCATGGCATTCCGTACAGTCTGTGACATCCAAATAGGCTTCGTCCAACGAGAGCGGTTCGACTTTATCAGTGTATCTATAAAAGATTTGACGGATTTGCTGGGCCGCTTCGCGGTACTTTGACATGGTACCCGGAACCACAACTAGATCTGGGCACAGCTTAAGTGCCTGACCTGTAGGCATGGCTGATCTAACACCGTATTCGCGCGCCTTATAATTGCAGGTGGCGACCACACCACGGCGGTCTGACTTACCACCTATGGCTATAGGTAAATCGCGTAGAGACGGGTCGTCGCGCATTTCAACTGCGGCGTAAAAACAATCACAATCACAGTGAATTATTTTTCTCAATCAGACACCACTCTCTACTACAGAAGTCTATTAGGGAAACTTGAATAAACCTTATAATACAGTATAAAACTAACAATAACTGTTTTTATAGCCAGTGCTTAATCAGTCATGCTATTGTTGATTAGGAAGCCCCCAAGACAGGCCAATCCCAGCCATAGCGCCAGCCCTTGAGACGGGACTAATAGCAGTAGGCCTATTGCCAACATAACCAGCAGAGATACTAGGGGTAATTTTATTCTTTGATTATTAGGCGGCTGCCTATCGTAAGGTGCTATCAGCTGTACCAAGGGGGCTAGGGCAATAACCGATAGGCATAGCCATTGCAGCTTATCGTCGAGGCTGTAACCCAAAGAGTAGGCACTAAACATTAGCACAAGGCTATTGAGCAGCTGGTACAACCTGCGATAAATAGCCTTGAGGGCAGCCATTATTTACTAGGCTTACTCTTGGTGCTGGTGTTCGGCTACGCGCACACCGAAGCGTTTAGATATGATCTCTGGAATCAGCAACATCGCCGGTGTAAGCAGCAGGGTTAGAACGGTGGATAAGAGCAGTCCATTGACAATGGCACTGGCCAGAGGCTGCCACCAGGATGCGACCATGCCGCCGATAGTGTAGCTGCGATTCACTAAGTCGACACTCAAACCATTGGCCAGCGGTAACAGACCGACAATAGTCGTTATACTGGTCAACATCACTGGTCTAAATCGAGACTTAGCCGCATTAAATACCGCATCAACCGCGGGCAGCATTGGATCATTGCGACGCAAATAATTGTAGGTATCAATCAATACAATATTATTATTTACCACGATGCCTGCCAGCGCCACGATACCTACACCAGTCAAAATAGTACTAAAGATAGACTGTGAGATTAGCAGACCCAACAGCACCCCTGCGGTAGACATCACCACGGACAATAGAATAAGTCCGGCCTGGTAAAAGCTATTAAACTGCATGACCAGCATAATTAGCATTACCGACATCGCCAGAGAGAACGCCGTTGACAGGAAGTCGGCAGCTAGGGCCTGCTCTTCATTTGCTCCGCGGAAACTGATCTTCACTGCGGGATCGAAATCTTGCTGCTGTAACCAGTCGGCAATCAGCTTGGTTTGGTCGTCGGGTAAATAACCCACTTCCGAGTTAGCAAGAATAAACACCGTCTCGAGCATATCAATACGCTGAATTGCGTCGACACGGGGCTTAGCGACACGCTCACTAAAGCTACCAATTGGCACGGCGCCACTGGGCGTGTTGATTCTTAAACTATCGATTGATGACAGCTGTCGATCCGACTCTGGATAGCGCAGCCTAATTTCGATTTCGTCATCTGCATCGTCAGGGCGGAACTCACCGATCATCACACCACCGGTCACCATCTGAACCATATTGCCAACATCAGCGACGTTGACACCTAGCATTGCTGCACGAGATGGATCCACTTCGATCTCCCACTGGATACCCGCCAGTGGCAAAGTATCCTGCAGGTCTCTGATACCCTCAATGTTATCCGCGACCCACTGTTTAATCTGGGCGGCTGTTCTATACATAGCCTGCCGGTCAGCTGAAGAGATTTGGATTTGGATACTCTTGCCCGTTGGCGGCCCATTTTCCATTTCCAACGCACCTACATAGATACCGGGTAAAACTTTAGTACGCTGGCGAATCTCTTCAAAAATTTCTCCGCTACCACGATTACGCTGGTCACGTGGATACAGTTCGACGAGGAATGAACTGATCTCATCACGACTAACATCGGAGCCGTACATCACCATACTGCCTCCCTTAGAGTAGCCGTAGACTTGGTCAACGCCGTCTACATCAGACACAACGTCTTGGACTTTAAATGTAATCTCACGCTGTTCCTCTATCGACAGATTGCCTTGGGCTCGCACACCCACCATGCCATACTGGCTCTCAATGGACGTAAAAAATCCCTGCCCAGCATTAAACTTGCCATAGAGATTAAAAATACTGACCAGCACCACCATAGCTATAACGGCCGTCATGACCGGGGCATTGATCACTGGCCTGAGTACAGATAAATAGGCATTTTGGAGCGGCGCGAACAGAGCCGTGGCTGATTCCTCTGAGAGATGATTCTCCGGCAGCTTTTTGTGCTTGCCGCGGCGACGCGCCAAGACAATACCAAGCGTCGGCGCAAAAATAAGCGCGTAGATCAATGACCAGGCCAATACTGCAAACACAGTGATCGGCAAATAGGACATAAAGTCACCGGATACTCCGGGCCAAAACAGCAGCGGCAAAAATGCAGCCAGCGTTGTCCCTGTAGAGGCAATGACCGGGATAGCCATACGTCGCACAGCGGCAATATAGGCCTCCCGTGCTGGCAAGCCAGCGGCTGCCTGAGTGTTGGCAAATTCTACCACTACAATGGCGCCATCAATCAGCATACCCAGCGACAGCAACAAACCGAACATAACCATAAAATTAAAGCTAAAGCCCATCACATTAATAATAATGAGTGAACCCAGCAAACAGAACGGAATGCCAAAACCAACCAGCAAACCTGACTTTACGCCCAGCGTTGCCACAACCAATATCAACACCAAACACATTGCAGTAATAATATTACCCTGTAGCTCACTCACCATCTGGTTGGTCATCACTGACGCATCAAAAACATAGCCGATGGTCATATCAGCACTAAACTTATCTCTGGATCGCTCTACTGCAGCTCGAGAGGCATCAACCGTATTGATAAGATTTGCGTCGAGTCGTTTGCGGACTTCAATGGCTATGGCTTTTTTGCCATTGATAAAACTGTATCCGGTAGTGTCTTTAAAAGTACGCCTAACCGAAGCAACATCACCTAGGGTAATAGAACCCTCTGCATTATTGCGTACCGGTAGCGCACGGATATCTGCAGCGGTTTCAAGTAGTGCGGGCACCTTAATTCCAAAACGCCCCTGAGCTACATCCATTTCGCCAGCTGGAATCAATAGATTATTAATACTGACAGCGCGCACCAGCTCATCAATACGCAAGCCGTACTGCTCAAGTCGCGCTGGGTCGACCACAACATCAATGACTTCTTCACGATGCCCTGACATATCTGCCTTGAGCACATCGGGCAGCATTTCCAATTCGCGCTGGAAGAATTTAGCGGCCTTGAATAGTTCGCGCTCAGCAACGTTATCGCCGGAAAATGTAACAACAATGGTCGGCTCTGGGCTCGGGCTCAACTCATTAACTATGGGTTCTTTAGTTTCTTGGGGGAACTCTGCTTTGGCCCGATTAACCGCTTCACGCACCTCGGCCACAATTTCTTTAATATTGTCAGCCACTTTAAATTCAGCAATCACAGTCACGACACTTTCTTGGGCGGTGGACTGAATCTCGTCTAAACCATCGAGGGTTTTTAATTCTTTTTCTATCGGTCGCACCAGTAATCTCGCGCCATCCTCCGGTGAAATACCATCGTGACGCACCATAATCATCACTACAGGCAGGGTAACATTGGGGTTCAGCTCTATGGGCATTGATAGCCTTGAGCCTGCACCTGCAACAAGAATTAGCAACATAATGGATAACGTTGCTCTGGAATGGTCGACAACAAGATTAAGAAATTTCATAGGGGAGACAGACTCAAGTAATTACTTTAGACGACTAATTGAAAACTCAGGCTCAACACGTTCACCGTCGATGATGTAATTTTGGCCCACAGTGACCAATACCACCTCTTTGGGCAAACCCGTCACCCAGATACCCTCTCTAGTCTCACCCACCACCGCAATATCTACGGAAGTAACCGTCTGGTCGTTGAGCAGCACCCTTACTACTGAGTTACCTCTGTCACCTAACAAAATACTACTCGCAGGGATCAGATGTGCCTGCACAGCTGCAAGCTGAACATTCAACTGCGCTGAGACACCAGCCCTTAATAATTGATCAGGATTTTCCATCAATGCCTCTACTCTGTAACCCTTGGTAGCAGCATTGGCCTGACGCGCAAGAAAAGACACCTGTGCACCGGAGTAAGTTTGACCTGCAATAACAACCTCGGCTCCCGCGTTTAGGGCTAGGTTGGCAATTTCTAATTCTGTTGCCAGCGCCTCAACTTTTAGCGGACTTAGCTCGACAACAGTGGCGCACCGTTGGCCCGGCATTATAAAGTCGCCAATTTCAACAGGTCGTGATTCAACAAAACCGGCGAATGGTGCCTTCACTTGGAGGTTTTCAACATCGAGTTGTGCACGCTTGCGATTGGTTTTTGCCGCCGCCAGCGCCGCTTTTGCTTGAGAAATAGCGAGCTCGGACTGGTAACCTACGCTTTTCAATTTCAATGCACCGCGGTAGGCGATACTTGCATTCTCCAGAGCGGCTTCAGCCTGTTTGAGGCGAAGGCGCCTGTCTTCAGCATCAATCTCACAGATACCCTGCCCCTGCGCAACTGAACTGCCCTCTTCAGCCAGAATGGCCGAAATCTTCCCCGACACCTGAGCAAGTACATTGACTGCTCTATTGGGTTCTGTTCTCGCCCGCATTGTTAAGGTGCGGCTAAATAACTGTTGACTGGAGTTAACAACCTGAACTTTTGTATAGCTGCTCGCCGCTTGGATTACAGGCTCCACCGAGTCGGATGTTTTAATAAAACCGCTGCCAAACCAAACCGCAATAGCTAGGATAAACATGAGGGCAAAACGAACATTGTTATTCAATGGAGTCTTCCTTAAGAACTTACTTAGTAAAGGCGCCGATCTAGTTTCCGACGCCGTTGTTTTTATAGTGTAACTTTACGTACACCAACAACGTTTTAGTTTACTCGCTTTGAAGCTGACTATGCTAACTTAAATTGGTGGTTAATGAGACCTAATATTACCGAGTAAAGCTTGCAGATAGCTGTGCTGCTATTTTGCAGTAGCGCCTATAGTGAGCTCAGCCTTAACGGCAGCGCAATCCTCAAGGACCTTGGCAAGCAACAATTTGTCGCCGGATTATTTGTCGATACCCTGCAAAACAATGCCAACACCATCCAACTGGGAGATGCCCCCAAGCATATGGAAGTGCGCATACTGAATAACTATACTAAGCGTCGCTGGATCAATTTGTGGATGCAGAGCATCTCGATTAATAATGACCGTGAAAGCTTTAGTGGCTATGCTCAAGAAGTTATAGACATCATGCAGGCACCAAAATCAGCGCCGCAAAAGGGCGATATTATTAAGTATATCTATCATCCCAAGCATGGCGCATCAATGCGCTTTAATGGCACTGAACTGATATCAAACTACCCCAAAAACATATTTAATATATTGCTGAAAACCTGGATCGGCCCCATACCTCCCTACGCAACATTTAAAAATCAGCAGGGCACCGTGCGTATAGGAACGGTAGTTGACCGCTCTGGAGAGCTGCTCTCTGTTACAGCTACTCAGGAGTCAAACTATAAACTGCTCAATCAGGCGGCACTTAAAGCCGTTAAAAAAGCGGCGCCATTTCCAGCCTTGCCCGAGGGTATAAAAGCAGACAGTTTTGAGCTTAATCTGCCAATTACGCTCCGCTTGCAATAGACAGCCGAAAAACAGAGCGCGTAGCAGAAGAGTTTCCGCGCCTAGCTACTGGCCAAATTTTGATCAACTAGCTATAATCCGCGCCTTCTCGGCAATGCAACCTAATGGAACTATTAAAATGAGCTACAACGACATACCTGCGGGCAAAGACCTGCCCAATGACATCAATGTAATTATTGAGATCCCAGCAAATCACGACCCAATCAAATACGAAGTGGATAAAGATAGCGATGCTATTTTTGTTGATCGATTTGTTGCTACTCCCATGTTCTATCCAGCCAACTATGGCTATGTTCCTCAAACACTGTCTGAAGATGGTGACCCACTGGATGTATTGGTTGTTACACCTTACCCAGTGATGCCAGGTGCAGTGATTCGCAGCCGTGTAGTAGGCGTACTAAACATGAGCGATGAGTCTGGCGTAGATGCCAAGCTTTTGGCGGTACCCCATACCAAGCTAACAAAAATTTATGACCATGTTCAGGAAGCTTCAGACCTTCCAGAACTGCTGATCAAACAGATCGTACATTACTTTGAAAACTACAAAGCACTTGAGCCTGGCAAATGGGTAAAAGTCGATGGCTGGGACAATGCAGAGGCCGCACGCGCTGAAGTTATGTCATCCAGAGAGCGTTATCTAGCAGAGTAGTCACTGTTTTGATAAGCGTAAAAAACCCGGTAATTACCGGGTTTTTTTATTGCTCATAAACAACAGTTTAATCAACTATCATCAAAGTCTTCGAACAGCACATCGCTATTTAAACCATGTTTACAGAGCACATCGCGCAGACGTCGCAGTGCATCAACCTGGATCTGCCTAACACGCTCACGGGTAAGACCTATCTCGCGGCCCACATGCTCCAGCGTTTCCTCTTGGTGGTGCAGCAGACCGAAGCGCCTTACCAAGACCTCTCTCTGCTTTTCGGGCAACTGCTCTAGCCATTCGCCCAACCTATCCATAAGATTTTCTTCTTCAATCTCATTTTCTGGGCTACAGCCATTATCATCGGCAATTGTTTCAACCAGTGTCTTCTCTTTGTCGGCCACCGGAACATCAATTGAAGATATACGTTCGCTGAGACTGAGAATTTTAAGCACATCGGCGACAGGCTTATTCACTTCCTCGGCTATTTCATCTGGCGTAGGTGCATGATCAAGCTTCTGAGTTAACTTACGTGAGGCACGCAGATAAACATTAAGCTCTTTGACCACATGGACAGGTAATCGAATGGTACGGGTTTGATTCATCAGCCCACGCTCAATGGTTTGGCGTATCCACCATGTTGCGTAAGTTGAGAAACGGTAGCCTAACTCTGGATCAAATTTCTCAACCGCTCTCATTAACCCGAGATTGCCCTCTTCGATTAAATCTAACAGCTCGAGACCTCGATTGACGTAACGCCTTGAGATTTTAACCACCAATCTCAGGTTGCTTTCAATCATTCTATGCCGCGACTTTTCACATCCTTTTTGCAGTTTACGGGCATAAAAAACCTCTTCGTCGGCCGTTAATAGCGGCGCGAAGCCAATTTCTTTTAAGTAGAGACTTGTTGCATCAATAACCTGATGTTTTATCTCACCTGTGTCTTCCTGACTCTCAGCGGCTGGCGCACGCTGCTCTAATACTAACGCCTCTTCCATCACGTTCTGCATCTCCTTTGCACGATCTTCCTTTATTTAGCGACCAATCCCGGCGCTAACCTTTTTACCTCAGTACCACTCCCTTTCTAACCTTTATCTAACCGTTTTTCCTGTAGTGAAATCAGTTTTACTTTATATATACAGTGGGATTTACTGGGTACCCGTCCTTTCTTATTTCAAAATACATCGTACCCTTAGCCCCTAATTTCGCGATTATCTCCGTCTGTTTAACATTTTGTCCTTCTTTTACCATGATCTTTTCATTATGACCGTAGGCGCTTAACAGGATTTCACTATGCTTAATGATAACTAGGTTACCATATCCACGCAATCCATCACCTGCATAAACCACAATTCCGGGGGCTGCGGGACGCACCATGGAGCCATTTACTCCCTTAATAGTAACGCCTTTGCGCAAATCAGCTGGGCTAAAGCTCTCCACGGTTTTTCCCTGAATGGGCCATTTCCACTGCCAATTTTTACTATAAACCACTGGTTTAGGCTTGGTTTTAAGGGGTATCGGCGCTTTTTGAGCTCCAGTGTTTACTACTGTGGAAGGTATTTTTGCCGCTTTGACCACAGTGCGTCCTGAAGTCCTGTCATCCAAACTGACACCACGCATATCTAATGTCAGACGCTGTCCGGGCCGAAGAGAAAAGGGCTCAGTTAAATTATTAGCCCGCGCCAATAACCTAAAGTTCAAGTCATAGCGCCAAGCAATAGAATAAAGGGTGTCTCCGGTGCCTACCTGATGATTGGTAATACGGTTACTTGGCGGCTGCCCTAGCGTGCTGACGGGCGCCGCATAATTGGAACAGGCGGTAGCCGTCAGTAGTAATAAAATGCCGAGGAGTGCTTTTAACACATTAGGATGCCTGTACTATTTTTGTCGAATATTTGTGACCAATATATTCTAGCCCTACAACCAAAATCAAACCTAGCAAGAATGTCATGACACAGAGAACCGTCTGAGGATCCTGACCACCAAGCTGTGCAAACTGATGCGGCAGTAGGTTTTGAGATGCCAACACTAGCGTTTTCCCTGAATGGCTGGTTACCGACTCGATCACCTGCTTCCATGGCCAGATAATATTTAAACTACCCACTAAAAAACCACACATAGTGGCAATAACAGCGGCCTGATAATGTTCCAGCAACCAAGACAGTAAACGGCTAAAAGCCATAATGCCCATTACCCCCCCGAGGGCGAAAACAACGAGAATATCCAGTTGGAAATTGACGATCGCGCCAATAAATACCGGATATAGACCCAGTAGAACCAAAATAAATGAGCCAGAGATACCAGGCAATATCATTGCACACAGGGCAATGCTGCCGGCAAGAAACATGGTCAGATGATCACCTTGCAGAGTCACTGACGGCGCAATGGAGATGCCATAAGCAATAACGACGCCCAATAAAAACAGCCATTTCTCGGCCATACGCTGTGGCGGATGCTGCCGCATTAGGTAAATCACTGAGCCCACAATTAATCCGGTGAAAAATGACCAGAGTGGCAGTGGGTGTGCGACCAACAAATACTGCATTAGCTTAGCTAGAGAAAAAAGACTGGCCAATATGCCAGTTAGGAGGGTAACGAGAAACTTGCCATTGATATAGGCCCAAGCTGCTGCAAACCCCTCCGCGCGAAGTACTTTAAGCGCCCGTAAATTGAGGGATTTAATGGTGTCGATAAGTTCGACGTAGATGCCGCTGATAAAAGCGATAGTGCCGCCTGAGACGCCAGGTACTACATCTGCGGCGCCCATGGCGGCACCTTTTAAAAACAGTAACAAATAATGACTTGGTTTATTCATATCTGCTCCTACCGCAACTTAAATCCGATTCTGACCCTAACGGGACAGTCCACCAAGTAGAGGCACAAACTTAACTTTTTCAACGATCTCCTCATCAAACTCGGAGGAATCACCCACTCGCTTTAACACTCTCAAGTCTTGAGACTGACCATTGCCTACTGGAATCACCAGAATGCCGTTTGGCGCCATTTGGCGCAATAGTCCCTCGGGCACGGCCTGAGGCGCCGCAGTGGTAATAATGCCATCATAGGGCGCGTGCCTATCCCAACCAAAGCTGCCATCGGACAGTTCTGCGGTAATGTTGTCTAGGCCCAGCTTTCTAAATCGATCCTTCGCCTTTTTGAGTAATGGCTCTATACGTTCTACGGTACAGACCTCGCCCACCAACTGGGACAGAATAGTCGTCTGGTAGCCAGAGCCTGTACCAATTTCCAAGACTTTTTTGAGAGGCCCGCCACTGAGCAGTATCTCGGTCATGCGCGCAACGATATAGGGTTGGGACAATGTCTGGGAATAGCCAATCGGCAGTGCCGTATCTTCGTAGGCGCGATGGGACAAGGCTTCATCGAGGAATATATGTCTGGGGGTCATACGAATAACATCAAGCACCGCTTGACTACTAATACCCTGATCAATCAGCCGCTGAATTAATCGCTCACGGGTTCGCTGGGACGTCATACCAATACCAGCTAGTTCAATCGAGTTCACCTACTTCCCCTATTGTGTGCGCCCATTCAATGCTCTACTAAAATGCTCTACTAAGAAGCTTGGTTACAAACATCTATTACAGGCCCTACTTAATCGCCATAAATCTGGCTGTGGCCCGCATTATTGCTTGGTCGGTAATATATCACAGGGCTTCAAATTTCGGGCGGAATAATTCGGCTAATTCACGCAATAATGCAGTCGCAAAACAGCCACCAGGCAATGCGAACTGCAACCTGAGACAATCAGCCTGAGTCCAACTTGCGGTCAAATTCTCAGGCTTTAACAGCAAATTGCGGCGCTCCTGCTTCAGGCCGGCGTGTTCTAACGCATAACACCAACCCTGCCAGTCCGCTAACACCTCTGATTCTATCTGCCTATGGTCGACACTGGCGCTAGATCGTCCCCGCCCCCACAGCGGACCCGTCTGATCACTGAGATCACCGCGCTCAATATACTTCGCCACAACCAGATTAAATAACCATGAGCGCGCGGCGGAAAGATAGATACCTGTGCCATGGCGATTGCCTTTAAGTTGATCCGCGGCAATCAGCTTCTGTGCCTCATAGAGATTACTGCCCTCATGCCCAAACCGCTGTTCTGCAAAATAGTTGGGCACGCCCTGCTGCTCTATCAGTCTTAAACGCTCTGTCACTAAAGCGGGGTCGGCCTTAAAGTCGCGCAGCAGAATATTGAATTGATTGCCCTTATGCATACCACGACGCAATTTTTTATGGTGTCTGCAGCAAGCAATAATTTCAAAATCATCGTGCTCTAGCTGCGCAGTATCCAGTTCTCGACCAGGCAAGTGCAGGCTGTACCATTGGGTGGTCACGGCAAAACGGTCTTTCATACCGCAGTAACCCACGTCATTGCGATTGATGCCGGCTAACTTGGCCAGCAGGCCTGCGACCCAGGTAGTGTTTTGATCTCGCTTGCGGATGTGTAACAGCAGGTGCTCACCCTCACCGCTTGGCTGAAGATCAATTATTTCATCGACCTGAAAATCTTCCAGCTGACTTCTAAATAGGGCACGACCCAAAGGCTCGCCAAGTACGCGTGGCATGAGATGAAAATCAAATGGATTAGCGACCCTAGTATCCAATGCAGTCAAACTGCGGCACTTAACAGAACCACCGCATGGCAGGCGATACCTTCCTCACGGCCAGTAAAACCTAGCTTTTCCGTAGTCGTGGCTTTGATATTAATCTGGCTGAGTTCAGAGCCCATATCAGCGGCCAGATTAAGGCGCATTTTTTCGAGGTGAGGTGCCATTTTTGGACTCTGGGCGATAATCGTAATATCAGCGTTGCCCAGCTTATAACCATTGTTGGTCATCATGGCGACCACCACCGCCAGTAAGTCGCGGCTATTACTGCCTTTGTAGGTAACATCTGTATCCGGAAAATGTTGACCTATATCACCCAGGGCCATAGCCCCGAGTAAGGCATCGATCAATGCATGAATTAATACATCACCATCGGAATGAGCCACAAAGGCATGCTGGTGTGGAATGCTTACGCCACCCAGTATCAGTGCATCGCCTTCGCCGAAAGCATGTACATCGTAGCCATGTCCTATACGCATTATTCTGCCTCCTGATTTTTCATAATTGCCTCAGCAATCACCAAATCTTCTCGACGGGTCACCTTGATATTATCCTGCCGACCTTCTACCACTATGGCCTTTGCGCCTGCATATTCAATGGCTGAGGCTTCATCTGTAGGAATCTTTTTATTGTCTAGCATGCTCTGCATCGCGTCGCGCAAGAGACCATAACGAAACATTTGCGGTGTCTGAGCGGCTCTGTATTCAGCACGATTTGCCGTACTGACAATATCGCCCTGAGGCGTGACAATTTTTAATGTGTCATTAATCGGTGCGGCAAGAATACCTCCGACACTGTGGTCGCCCACCTCACTAATGAGCTTGCCAATACTCGCCGGAGCGATGCAGGGACGCGCCATGTCGTGTACAAGGATCCAGTCGTCCTCATGGGCAAGTTCATGTATCGCCAGCAGTCCATTCAACACAGAATGGGCACGCTGATTACCACCAGCCACGAGACGAATCCGAGGATTTTCGATGGCTGGCACTTTCGACCAGTAGCCAGAACTGATCTCACAGGGGGAGATGATTGCCTCAATCACCGGAATGCTCAGCAGACGGCTCAATGTATGCTGAGCGACTAGGCTACCGTTTATATAATGAAACTGCTTTGGAATATCTGCCGAGAAACGTTTTCCTGTCCCTGCGGCAGGCACTATGGCCCAATATTTTGGCGGTTTATTGTTCAAGGTTGAGTGCTCTTAGTGGCGGGCGCTTGCTGCAGAACACGATCGTCTTTATCAATCACTAAATAAAATATTTCGCCATCTTTGATCATACCCAAATCTTTGCGCGCTTTTTCTTCAATGGAATCGAGGTTGGTTTTTAAACTCTCAACTTCTTGAGCGATTTGCTTATTACGCTGCTGTAATTGCTTATTTACAAGACGCTGTTGTTCAACTTTCTTATCCAGTTCAGCCTTATGGGCAAGACTGCCCTCACCAACCCACAGTCGAAACTGTAGGCCGGCAAAAAGGACAAGAAGTATTATCAGCAACCAGCGCATCTGCTTATTCTATTCCGTTTAGCAGCGGAGATGCCATATTGATCAAATTAGGACTTAAACTCGGCGCGACCGCGATATGGTGCGACGCTGTTGCCAAGCTCTGCTTCAATGCGCAGCAAACGGTTATATTTAGCCACACGGTCTGAACGGCACAGTGAACCAGTCTTAATCTGACCCGCCGCTGTGGCGACAGCCAGATCGGCAATAGTGGTGTCTTCTGTCTCACCAGAACGGTGAGAAATAACCACACTGTAACCCGCATCTTTGGCCATAGCTATGGCATCTAATGTTTCTGACAGGGTGCCAATCTGATTAAATTTAATCAGAATCGAGTTAGCCACACCCATTTCAATACCACGGCTCAGAATACTGGTATTGGTAACAAATAAATCATCACCTACCAGCTGGCAGCGATCACCGAGCTTTTCGGTCTGATACTTCCAACCATCCCAATCGGACTCATCGAGGCCATCTTCAATAGAGATAATGGGATACTGATCGCACAGAGAAGCCAAGAAATCGCTAAAGCCATCAGCGCTGTAAACTTTACCTTCACCTGAAAGATTGTACTGACCGTCTTTATAAAACTCTGTAGCCGCGCAATCTAATGCCAAGGTGACATCTTCACCCAGTTTATAGCCAGCAGCTTCGGTCGCCTCTTTAATTACCGCCAGTGCCTCTGCATTGGACGATAGATCCGGGGCAAAACCACCCTCATCACCCACCGCTGTATTTAGACCCTTAGCGCTTAGTACTTTCTTTAATGAATGAAAGATCTCTGCACCAACCTGTAGGGCTTCAGCAAAACTTTTGGCCGAAACTGGCTGTACCATAAACTCTTGGATATCGACATTGTTGTCGGCGTGCTCGCCGCCATTAATGATATTCATCATGGGTACAGGCATGCTGTATTGGCCGGCAGTACCATTTAACTCTGCAATATGTGCATAGAGCGGTATGCCTTTGTCCTGTGCAGCAGCTTTAGATGCGGCCAGAGACACAGCCAAAATAGCATTGGCACCCAATTTGGCCTTGTTCTCTGTACCGTCAGCATCGATCATAGCCTGATCCAAGCCACGCTGGTCTGCAGCAGCGGTGCCAACCAACAGCGATTTGATTGTGGTGTTGATATTGTTAACGGCAGTAAGTACACCTTTGCCAAGATAGCGACCCTTGTCACCGTCGCGCAGTTCCAGCGCTTCTCGTGAACCGGTTGAGGCTCCTGAGGGTGAGCAGGCGCTTCCGACGATGCCATTCTCCAAGGTTACGTCTGCCTGCACTGTGGGGTTGCCGCGCGAGTCTAAAACTTCAAAGGCTCGAATATCTGCAATGTTGCTCATGTACTTAGTTCTCCAGTAGGTGGATATTGAGTATAAAAATTAGCCGCCAAAAGTAGATATTCCAGTTAAAGAATATCCAGATCCGGCTGGGATTTTATCAAATCATCAAAGGCCTTCATCTGCGCCAAAAAGGGCTCGAGTTTATCCAGTGGCAAGGCGCTGGGGCCGTCGCATCGCGCTTTATCTGGGTTAGGGTGCGCCTCTAAAAACAGACCGGCGATGCCTACAGCTATACCAGCGCGCCCCAGCTCAGCAACCTGATGACGGCGTCCGCCAGAGGCATCGCCCAGGGGGTCTCGGCATTGCAGCGCGTGAGTCACATCGAAAATCAGGGGCAAGCCGCCACTGACATCTTTCATGGTTCTAAAGCCCAGCATATCAACCACCAGGTTGTCGTAGCCCATACAGGTGCCACGTTCACAGAGCATGACTTTTTCATTGCCACATTCGCGGAATTTATCGACGATATTACCCATCTGACCCGGGCTTAAAAACTGTGGCTTTTTAATATTGATCACGGCATTGGTTGCCGCCATGGCTTTAACTAAATCTGTCTGCCGCGCTAAAAAGGCTGGCAGCTGAATAATATCGCAGACTTCTGCCACAGGCGCGGCCTGATCGATCTCATGGACATCGGTAATCAAAGGGATGTTAAAAGTGTCTTTAATCTCTTGGAAAATTTTAAGCCCTTCATCAACACCTGGACCGCGATATGAGTGTATTGAGGACCGATTTGCCTTATCAAACGAAGCTTTAAACACATAGGGAATGCCCAGTTTCTCAGTAACACGCACATAAGCCTCGGCAATTTGCATAGCCATATCGCGTGACTCCAGCACATTCATGCCACCAAACAGTGCCATCGGCGCATCATTACTAACGCCAATATCCGCTACATTAATCGTTACTGAGGCCATATTTAATGTCCTGTTTGTGAGTTTTGATACTCAGTTGCCGCCACTACAAACGACTGAAAAAGCGGGTGGCCATCTCTCGGCGTCGAGGTAAATTCTGGATGAAACTGGCTGGCAAAGAACCATGGGTGGTTGGGCAGTTCAACTGTCTCGACCAGCGTCTTATCAAAAGACAGCCCACCAATAACTAGGCCCGCCTCTTTTAGCTGCGGCAAAAAATTATTATTGACTTCAAAGCGATGGCGATGACGCTCTTCAATCTGTTTATTGCCGTAAATTTCATGGGCCTTGGATCCAGGCACTAGGTGACAAACCTGTGAACCCAAACGCATGGTACCGCCCAAGTCTGAATTCTCGGTGCGCATTTCCTTGTTACCTGCCGCGTCGATCCACTCGGCTATAAGGCCTACCACCGGATAGTTAGTATCTTGATTAAATTCGGTACTGTTAGCGCCACTTAGACCGCAGACATTGCGTGCATACTCAATCACAGCAACCTGCATGCCCAAGCAGATACCCAGATAGGGAATATTGTTCTCACGCGCGGTTTTAACTGCGTATATCTTGCCTTCGGTACCTCGGGTACCAAAACCGCCCGGCACTAATATAGCGTCGGCACCATCAATCAATGAGTGATCAGATTCCAATAGCTCTGAATCTATATAGCGGATTTTAACCTTGGTCTTATTGTGAATGCCGGCGTGGATCAACGCCTCAGTCAATGACTTATAGGCATCCAGCAATTCCATATACTTACCCACCATAGCAATGGTGACCTGGCCCTCAGAATTAAGCTGTTTCTCAACAACGCCATCCCACTCAGACAGATCCGCCTCTGGACAGTCGAGATTAAAACGGTCGATAACGAACTCATCTAGGCCCCATTCGTGCAGCATGCGCGGTACCTGATAAATCGTTGGCGCATCCATAACCGGCACTACTGCACGCAATTCTACGTTGGTAAACAGAGAAATTTTCTTGCGCTGATCTTCCTCAAGTTCTACTTCTGAACGGCACAACAGCACATCGGGCTGTAAGCCCAATGAACGCATCTCTTTTACCGAGTGCTGAGTGGGCTTGGTTTTGGTCTCGCCAGCCGACGCGATATAGGGAACCAGCGTCAGGTGGATTAATAATGATTGCTTAAAGCCCAGCTCACCACGCATTTGGCGGACAGCTTCAAGGAAAGGCTGCGATTCAATATCACCCACGGTACCACCAATCTCGACCACTGCAATATCATGATCGCCAGCACCGGCGTAAACACGGCGCTTAATTTCGTCAGTGACATGGGGGATAACCTGAACCGTACCACCCAAATAGTCGCCACGGCGCTCACGACGCAAAATCGTCTCGTAAATCTGGCCGCTGGTGAAGTTATTATTCTGGGTCATTTTGGAACGCAGGAAACGTTCATAGTGACCAAGATCCAAATCAGTCTCGGCTCCGTCTTGGGTAACATAGACCTCACCATGCTGATACGGACT
>Ga0233432_10002590_pt1 | contig 16768 bp, 20 predicted proteins | sample SI_122_August201_6_FD_179870 | JGI IMG/M metagenome (GOLD analysis project Ga0233432, IMG submission 179870) | Seawater microbial communities from Saanich Inlet, British Columbia, Canada - SI_122_August2016_10_MG | ecosystem: Environmental > Aquatic > Marine > Inlet | place: Canada: British...
CATTGCCAAGCCACAAAAAGTATTGGATCCAAAGTGGACGATCAAACCCCATCTCAGCAGAAAGCTGTGCGATTTCTTCAGGTGTAGCCGTATCCCCCAACAGGATCGCGGCAGGATCGCCCGGGATTAAGTGAACAAAAAGGAACACCAAAATCGAGGCTGCCAGAAGTGTCGGGATAAGCGTGAAGAGGCGCTTGACGGTGTAAGCGAGCATGTCAACCTCAATAAAAGAGAGCCAGCAGTCTAGCCCCCGCCATGCAACATGGCGAGGGACAGGGAGTGGTTTTATTTAGAGACATTCCAGAAGCTTGGCCAGATCAAAGTCTGTTCACCAAGTCCATTCAGTTTTGGAGAGGCGATATTGTAAGTATAGACATCGCCTGTTTTCATTGTTGGCACCTGCTCATAGATCAGAGCTTGAATCTCACTCCAGATTGCCTGCCGTTCTGCAGGGTCCGAAGACGCCGTGAAACGATCTTTCAGCGCCTTCTTTTCTGGTGTTGCCCACCAGCCAGGATAGTTGTCGTTCATGACCGAGATCAGGATTGGATCCGGTACAAACCCGTGATGTGTAAAGAACAAATCCCACTGGTCAGGCTGTGCACGTTTCTCGATCAGGGTCGCCCAATCATAGACTTGTAGGTCAATATTAAATCCAGCCTGCGCAAGTTGTTTGGTGTACACAATCGCACTGTCATAATGGAACGGATAGTTGGTTGAGACCATAAACTTGATCGGTTGACCATCATAGCCGGCCGCTGCTGCCATTGACTTGGCGGCTTCGGCGTCCCCTTTGCTGTAGTTTTCTGTACCAGAAGTCGTGGCCCAAACGCTGCCTTGAGGGGCGAACGATCCATTTGCACGCCATAGGCCTTCAGGGCCAATCGCGACTTGTAAGGCGGGTGTTTTGTCGATTGCAGTTTGAATAGCGCGACGCAAAGCGAAGTTTTCTTTTAACGGACCGTCACTGGAGTTAAGAAAAACCAGACCGAAAATCGGCCCGCCATTCAGCATTGTTTTCACACCCGCGTCGGCATCCAATTCAGCGAACAAATCACCAGGAATGCTTTCGGCATAGTCATAATCACCGGCGCGAACACCCGCAACACGCGTGCCAACATCAGGCACTGGGATGAAACGCAACGTATCAAAGTCAGCTACGCGGGCGCCGCCATAGCCGTCGGCCTTGCCGTCGGGTGACGCGTAACCGTCAAAGCTCACCAGTTCGACGTAGCGGTTCGCTTCCCAAGCATTAAATTTGTAAGGACCAGTCCCAATATAATTTTCCGGAGCGATTGGTTCTTTTGTAGCACCTGTCACAACACTGGCCGGATAGATCGCTGGCCCGCCGTTGATAAAGGCCATCAAGTTTTTCCAAGGGCCAAATGGCTCCTTCAGGTTCAGCGTAATCTCATAATCGCCTGTGGCTTCGACGCTATCAACGTGATCAAAGATCAAGCTGCCTCGAGAACCAAACTCGCCCCAACGCTGCAACGAGGCCAGAACATCGGCGGATGTCATTGCTTGACCGTTGTGAAACTGCACACCTTTGCGCAATCCAATCACGATGGTCTTTCCGTCCTCGGACACTGTTTCACCAGATGCCAGTAACGGGACCGGTGCATTTGATCCGTTAAAGGTATACAAGCCCTCAAACATATGATGAGCAATGGTGGTGGCCAAATCAGAGGTAACCACCTGCTGGTCAAGGCTAGGTGGCTCGCCTACAGTCGCATATCGCAACATTCCATCAGCCAGCGCGCCCGTGGTTAGGGACATTAGCGCCCCTACCGCAAGGGCTGATTTCATCCATGTCTTCAGTTTCATTTCGTTATCCTCCACTGTCAGATTTTAGGGTTAAGTATTGCCTTAATGTAAGTTTCTTCCATTTTAATGCCTTTTTGTCAAATTTAATTGAAAATAATACCATATTATTGTATAAATTATGTAAATAACTTACATTTAGGAAGAGATATGAGCAATACCCCTATTGGAATCACCCGCTTCGATGGTGCAGATGCAGCGGCGGGCGGAACACCGCGCCCCTTCGCTAAAGCGGTTCGCGCAGGCGATTTTATTTACGTTTCAGGGCAGGTACCCACTGTCGAAGGCGAGGTTGTCTCAGGTGGCATCATCGCACAAACTGAAGCTGTTATGGAAAACATTATATCAGTTTTGAGCCTTGCTGATTGTGGCCTTGAGCATGTCGTAAAGGTCAGTGTGTGGCTTGATGATACCCGGGATTTCTCAAGCTTCAATTCTGTTTTTGCCAAATATTTTACGGCTCATCCACCGGCCCGCTCAACTGTACAAAGTGCGATCATGGTTGACGCAAAGGTCGAAATGGACGTTGTTGCCTACAAACCTGAGTAAGAGACGAGCAAGCCCAATGCCAAAAGTCATTGATATCATTTCACACATGCGCACGCTTGAAGGTATATTCCCCAAGCGCGAGCAGTTGGTTGCTGACTTTGTGCTGGCAAATCTTGAGGAGATTTCGTTTTTGTCACAGTACGAAATCGCGGGAGCTACTAAAGTTTCAGTGGCAACAGTAAACCGGTTTTGCACTACAATTGGGTGTGACGGATTTCGCGACTTCCAGATTCGACTGGCGCAGAGCGTGGCCGTAAGCCTTCAATATCTTGGAGGGGCAAATGGCGATCGGTCTGAATCTGGCCAATTGGTTACGCAGGTTTTCAGCACGTTAGTTGACACGCTTACTCTGGCACGCAGACAGCTTGATGGAAAACTTATCGAAGCTGCAACAGACGCACTTGCCAATGCTCGACGCATCGCTTTTCTTGGTGTTGGAGGTGGCTCTGCTAACGTCGCTCGCGAAGGGGCCAATCGTTTTTTTCGACTTGGCATTCCTTCTGAGGCGCATGCCGACGGCTATTTGCAGCGGATGTTGGCGTCAACTTTTGCCGAGGGTGACGTGATTGTGGCGATTTCATCTAGCGGTCAACCAGACGAGCTATTGGACAGTGTTGCAATCGCCAAACAATATGGTGCTGTGACTATCAGCCTGACAAAAACGAACTCTGACCTTGCCAAGCTTGCTGATATTTCAATCCAGATTGATATTCCCGAAGATCAGGACATTTACAAACCCTCTGCATCCCGCCTTGTCTACATAGCGATTGTCGACGTGTTAGCGGCAGGTGCCGCAAGAAAACGACCTGAACGCGTCAAGGAAAACCTTCGACGCATTCGAACGTCTCTCGTCACTTTGTCTAAGGATTCAGGGCCGAAACCAATTGGCGATTGATGGTTGCCCCCAACATTTTCTTTGAGACAATTCCAGCCTTGGCTATATTTTCTTCGAACCTTTGCAAGCAGCCTCACGGGCGGCGGCGCAAAGACGCGCCAGCTGGATTTGTCGTGTAACGCTAAGCCTTTGATTGCAGGAAGGCTATTCATCGGGTTAAATCTCCTCGTCGGTACTTATTAGCCGCTAATTATCTTTGAGCAGAAAACGTCAGTCAAAATTAATGCTAAGCTCTGCAGTCCACAACCGACCACTGGCTTCGATCACATCGTTACTTTAGATTGGGAAATTTCATGTCGTACTTGTTAAAAATCATCGATCTTTCGGTTAACTAATTAGCCAGACCCCCGCTGATTAGAGCCATATTTCAGCCAATTAATTTCAAGGGCGCTCGCCGCAAAAGCAGTGTCGGGCGTGGTGAAAGAGAATGTATTTTCTGGATCAAATGGAAACCGACTATTATTGACTTTCAGATCGCGACGACACCCTTGTAACATTCCGGTAATCTCTGGCTTCAAACTATAAACAGGTTTGTCAAAGGCTATTACCACGAAAGTTTCCTTGGCGTTCATGCTATAAATGTTCAATCTTGAATAAAATAGACCCGCTAGGGTTTGAGACCAGCGAGCCCAGTGTCTTAGGTTATTTAAGCGGAGGCGTCATTGCAGCTGCTACTCGCTTCATCCCAGCTTTTACCTGCCAGATCGCATTTTACTTTTTCTGCGCTGTGCGTAGCACAGTTTCCAGCAAATGCTATGTTGCCTGTGAGCAGGCAGGTCGCGATTGCGATTACTCCGAAAACATTGTTCATAGATTTTCCTCTGACTTACTGTTTATTACGGGCAAGTTAGTTCGCCTGTACAAAATTCAAGTGCGGCAGAATGGTTTATAATTCTTGCGGCGTTATTCTTGCGGGTCTGGCAGATTTTGCCGTTCAAACGGTAACCCGCAATTTTAATGGGGTCTAGCAATATAATTCACGGGGCTGTTTTGAGTTTCATGACGGGTGTCAGTCCGCTGATGCCCATATTGAGCTAGTCGTTGATTAAAGTCTCCTCAGATATTCTGCAAAGAAGATTCTATTTTTGAGCATCACTAATTAAACGAGGATTCACATTGGAAATGATCTTCAAGATGACAGATTGACAATGATATGCTCGGTCACACAGTCGGGAAAATATTCCTAGTCATCATCATTTCTCATGTTTTTAAATGACATGACTTCAATGGTTGGCAAGTTGCTTTCGTGCATTTTACCCGGGTCAACTCTTGTCTCAAATAACCGTTCCTCTGAGCCGCCAATTTTACTGTTATAAACATGTAAGACAGTATTTTTATTTTTTGTTGCCGAGATCCGTAAACGTTCATTCAACTTTTTGGCTTGCTTAATCATGAATAGCTTTTGATAGAAACACGGCACCCGATTGGCTAATGGCTTCATGTCTCGCAACAAGCTTTACACCATCACCGTAAAGATTCTTACCCTCAACGATTATGTCGCCCGTGTTCAAACCAATGCGAAACTGTATCAGCGAAGTTCTTTTGGGCACAAAGAATTACCAAAATTTTTCTCGATCAAACTTGGAAGGTATTTTGCCTACCTTTAATCCGCTTAATAAAATTGTTGAGCCAATTGTGGTCTGTGCTATGATGACCGACACGTAAACAGAGGAGCATTCCATCTGAGCGGGGAAGATGCCAGCTTTTATAACTTTTGCCTCTTCGCCTAAAGCTTGAGAGATAGTTGGACATAAATACAGTTGAAATGGGTAAGATAATAGCCTTTGGGATAATGTTTGTGCTACTCGTTGGCCTGCTGGGCTATACGGTTCTTTTCAACCCAGAGAGTGTAAGCTTCGCGCCGGATTCAAAACGTAACTTTGGCCACAGAGGTAATTTTAAAAACTGAACTCCATTTTCTTCAATTAAGAATTAGGTGGAAGTCGTTGGTAGTTCTTTCGATAACCTTTTAAGTGTTTTTATGCTGGGCATATTTGTTTGGCAAAGCCCGCAGTTTATCAGCATCTAAGCCTGTTAATATTCGAAATAGCGTCCATGTCCGCCGCAAGCATACAGAAGACCCCCTGTGTATTGGTGTGATTTGAGGTGCAATTATTGCGCGAAGCTGGCGATGTGGCTGGCGCGATATGAGGGTTTTATAGATGAGCAAGCGACGGGGTGGGCGTGGTTCCAAATACCCCGATGAGTTCAAACGGCGGCTCGTGGCGGAGAGCCATGGTGATGGTGTGAGTGTTCTGACGGTCTCGCGGCGTCATGGGGTGCCGACGAACCGAATTTACGCGTGGCGCGGCGATGCGCGGTTACTGCCGGCGGCGTCTGATGATGCCGGATTCATATCAGTCGAGATTTCTGGCGGCGATCATAATGCGGCGGCTGTGCAGCCAGCAGCGCAGCCAACGAGCATTCCAACATCCTCAGCTCGGATTGAGATCACGTTGGAGAACGGGCGCAAGCTGAGCGTGAGCGACGGCGTTGATGCGGGCTTTGTGCTGGAACTGGCGCGCGGGTTGGCGGCATGATCCTTGTTCTTGCGGATGCGAAGATCTGGCTCGCGGCAGGTGTCACGGACATGCGGTGTGGGTTTAATGGTCTTGCGGCACAGACAGAACCGGTTCTGGTGGGCGATCCATACTCAGGCCATCTGTTTTTATTCCGCGGACGGCGTGGCGATCAGATCAAGATGCTCTGGTGGGATTGCCAAGGGCTTATCTGCCAATACCGTGTCGCGGCTCATGGGCGAATGGGCTAAGGAATACGACGGCTGGAGAGAAGAAGCACCGGACGATGAACCCTTGGTCTACATCTGGGCCGATGGTGTTCACATCGGCCTTTGGGGCGAGAACGACAAGCTCTGCGCCCTTGTTATTGTTGGTGTGTCGGCTCGTGGTCAGAAACGGTTGCTGGCAATCGAAGATGGGGTGCGCGAGTCGACACAAAGCTGGCGTGAGGTTCTGCTCAGCCTCAAAAGCCGTGGCATGAACGCACCAAAACAGACCATTGGGGACGGTGCCATGGGGTTCTGGGCCGCCATGGATGAAGTCTATCCCACAACGCGGCACCATTATCCCTTATTAGCATTGTTGATGACACAGCCATTTCCTTTGACCAATTCCCAGTTTTTTAAAATAAGTGGATGGATTATGAACGTTTGCCCTCGAATTGATTTTGTAGCAGTGGTTGAAGAGAACCGCCTGACAACATCCTGAACACGGGCGGAATACGGGAAGTCGGTTCGGTAATGAGCAGGCCAGTGCGTTTTATATATAAACGCAAATTACAGCTGGTTGGAGAATGTCGGCGGCATCTGATATCATTGTATTCGACCGCAATCGGACGTGAAAAGGCACTCTCTAGTTTCAATTTTTAGGCAGATTTATTCAATCCCGATGACCAATTGTTACATTGCGGGTCATTAAATAATCAATTGAGCCCTATCAATTTGGACAACTACGACCGCGTCTCTGACTGAATTAATTAATTTTTTTGCATTTACGGACAGCCCAGCTAAAAGATTATAGGTGAACACAGGCAATTATGGAAAAATGCTCGGGGGTTCAATTTATACATTTTGGATAGATTATCGGTTATCGTGTTGCGGTTTCTACGCCCAATAAGGCGGCCAGAGACCTATCTCTGCTTGCAAACGTCCCATCTCGTGCCGTGGCAAGGACAAGTTTCCTATGGAAGGGCTTGGGAGATGGTATCATTTTTACACACTTTGTGCGATATCGCTCCACGTCGGGTTGCGGCAACAATGTAAAGCCCAAACCAGCCGCGACGCATTCCATGATTGCTTCAAGGTTGTCCAAAACAACCGTCCGAGCGCCCCTAGGGCGACCATATCCCAACATCTCGTTCGTGATAAGCTTGCCGATACCTGTGTCGGCCATGAAGTGAAAGAATGGATGGTTTTTCAGGATTTCTTTTAGCTCGTCCGCCAAAATGCTCTCATGTGCCGCAAAGACAAACGGCTCTTCTTGGATAACGATCTCCGATAAAGCTTCCGGTAAACTGCCGGCATCTGTTACGATCGCGGCATCGATTTGACCGTTCAAAACCTTAAGCTCCAACGCTTTGGATAAGCCTGTTTCAATCTCAAATGTCGCCTGCGGTGCTTTGAGTTGAGCCTGCTCCAAAAACCTTGGAAGAAATCGAACTGCTGCTGTCGTGACAAAGCCGATGCGGAACCTTCCAATCAACGTGTCGTTTGATCGGCAAATAGTAAGCAGGCTCTCCTCACTTCGCAAAAGCGGGATCGCCTCATCAAGGATGGAACGTCCGATTGGTGTCAAACGTGGTGGTCGAACCGAGCGATCAAACAAGTTCACACCCAGTTCAAGTTCGAGCGACTTGATCTGCATAGATAGAGCTGAGAGCGTCATATTCAGCTGCTCGGCCGCTTTGGCAAATGAACCAACCTGCGAAATTTGCACAAGGCTTTTGAGAGATCGCGTTTGCATAAATCAATAATTCCTGAATTTAAAGTTCATTCTTATTCGATTGCATTGAACTTTTACAAGCATATTCTAATGCTATGGACTTGAAGGATTGTCGCCATGATACATCGGCTTGTTAACGTTGCAAAAGAATTGGCGCCTGATTTTGAGAAACGTGCGCCTCAGTGGGACAGGACGCGCAGCTATTGTTGGGAAAATGTCAGTCAACTCGTGGACGCTGGTATTATGGGCATGTCCATCCCTAGGGAATATGGAGGTCAGGGCGCCAGTTATCTCGATGTCGCCATGGTGGTCGAGCAGATCGCTAAGGTGTGTACGTTGACGGCACGTGTAGTCGTCGAAGGAAATATGGGTGGCATCAGCGCTGTGATGGGTTATGGCACTGCGCAGCAAAAAGCATTCTGCGCAGAGCATGTCCTTGCCGGAGATAAACCAGCGATCTGCATCACCGAGCCGGAAGCTGGAAGTGCGGCGACTGAGATGCAAACCACGGCCCACAAGCAGGGGGGGAAGTATATTCTCAACGGTACCAAACACTGGATTACTGGTGGCGGCGTGTCCAAACTTCATCTGGTTTTTGCGCGTGTTCTGGATGAGGCTGGCTCGCTACAAGGAATTGGCGGTTTTATCCTCTTTGCCGATCCGACCGCTGAGGGGGTTCCAAAAGGTTTCACCGTCGTCGGTCGAGAACATACTATGGGTCTTTGCGGCATGCCTGAGGCCGAATTGCGCTTTGATAATATTGAGATTGACGAAAAGTGGCTGATTAAGCCACCCTCGGGGCTGAAACACGGTTTTGCCGATCTTATGAATGCCTATAATTCGCAGCGTGTCGGCGCTGGCACGATCGCCCTTGGTGTCGCGGCCGGAGCGCTAGAACATGCAAAAAGATATCTGCTTACAAGAGAGCAGTTTGGGCGTCCTCTGGCTGAGTTTCAAGGCTTGCAATGGATGCTTGCAGACATGGACACGCAGGTGCATGCTGCGCGCTTACTTTTGCATGAAGCGGCGCGCTCGCGCGGTCCTAACGCCAGCCAATATCCTGATTTTACGATGGCGGCCCGGGCAAAACTCTTCGCTTCTGAGAGTGCGATCAAAGTCGTCAGCGACGCTCTGCAGATGTTTGGAGCGCGGGGTTATGGAGACAAAGAACCTCTTGAACGAATGTACCGTGACGTCCGCATGTTCACCATCGGTGGCGGCACCGCGCAGATTCTGCGCACACAAATCGCCGGACATATTCTTGGCATGAAAACACCTCAGACGCGTGAGGGTTATTCGCGGCTCGCAGACATCTCGCGGATTGCGACCAAATAGGAAATCCCATGAAAACTGAGAAAAACTTACGTGCTGCGGATTTGCTTGCGCGGCGATTCTATCAGGCCGGATGTCGGTACGCTTTTGGTATGCCGGGTGGCGAGGTATTGACCGTCGTTGACGCCCTTGAGAAAGCAGGCGTCCAGTTCATTCTATGCAAGCACGAGAATAGTGCTGGTTTTATGGCTGAAGGCGCACACCACATGACCGGCGCGCCTGGCATTTTGGTCGCGACGGTGGGGCCGGGTGCTGTCAATGGCGTCAACGTTGTCGCGAATGCGTATCAAGATCGGGTTCCCCTCATTGTGTTGACTGGTTGTGTTGATGCAACCGAAACGCTGAGCTACACACATCAGGTTCTTGATCACCAAGCCGTATTCCGCCCGATCACCAAGGCCAGCTTTATGCTGACCGCTGACGGCGCGGACACGATTGCAGACAAGGCTATCGTCGTTGCAACAGACGGGCGGGATGGCCCTGTCCATATTGATGTGCCTATCTCGATCGCGGACGTTCAGCCGGGACCAGTCCATATGCGCCGTCGCGCAAAAACCAGCCGCGTAGTTCCAGCCGAAGCAGAGCTTGCGCTTGCGCGCTCCTGGTTGGGCAGTTCTAAGAAACCCTTGATGATAGCGGGGCTGGACGCTTTAAAAGACGATGCAAGCGCGTCCATCAAGCGTTTTTGCGAACGCCAAAACGTGCCGGTTATCACCACGTACAAGGCGAAAGGTATCTTGCCAGAAGATCATCCTCTGTGTCTTGGGGGGGCCGGATTGTCGCCCCGTAACGACGACATCCTTCTGCCCTTCGTTCGCCAAGCGGATCTGATTATCTGCGCTGGCTATGACCCAATTGAGATGCGCGTCGGTTGGCGTGATGTTTGGGACGCGGACAAGGTAAATGTGATCGAGATTGCGACCGAGCCAAACATCCATTACATGCACCAGTCTACCCTGCAGTTTGTGTCCCATGTCGGACTGACCCTAGATGCGATATCACATGGTATCTCTGGCGGTGAGCGTTGGTCAGTCGGCGACGTGCAATCCAAACTCGCCGCTGCATTCAAAGAACCCGATGAATGGGGGCCGGGCACTGTGATCGATATTTGCCGAGAAGTCCTGCCGAGGGATACGATAGCAACAGTGGACGCAGGCGCACACCGCATTCTTCTGTCACAAAAGTGGAAATGCTTTGCACCCAAGGAACTTTTGCAATCTTCCGCCCTGTGCACCATGGGATGCGCCGTTCCTCTTGCAATGGGTGCGTCGCTCATCGCGCCTGAACGCACTGTCATTTCTTTCTCAGGCGATGCCGGGATGCTGATGGTTGCAGGTGAATTGTCCACCGCGGCTGAGCTTGGTCTGAAAACCATCTTTGTCGTATTCGTCGATGCAAGTCTTGCTCTGATTGATATCAAACAGCGCAGTCGCAAAATGAAAAATGCAGGCGTGGATTTTGCCAAGCATGACTTCGCAAAACTGGCCGATACCTTTGGAGGAGCCGGCCATACGGTCACCTCAGTTGCCGAACTCAAAACCGCCTTATCTGAAGCACATGATGTCGACACCTTTACAGTTATTGCCGCAGTAATCGACCGGGGGGCCTATGATGGACGGATCTGATGTGAATGCTGATAGGTTGGCAGTTATTGCGCCATCGATGATCCTAGGTTTGATGGCGCAGGCCCTCGAACTGAAGGCGCTGGGTCACCCGGTGATTGATCTGGGAATTGGTGAGCCGGATTTCAAAACACCAGATCATATCAAGAAAGCCGCCTATCAGGCGATTAAAAACGATGAGACGCGATACACGCTTGTCGCGGGCACACCCATGCTCAGAACTGCGATCCGTTACAAACTAAAGCGGGACAACAACCTCGATTACCCCCTCGATAACATCACCGTTTCGGGCGGAGCCAAACAAGTTATTTTCAACGCTTTTATGGCATCGCTCTCACAGGGTGACGAGGTGATCGTGCCCTCCCCTAATTGGCCATCTTATCTCGATATGGTGGCCATTGCAGATGGGACCCCGGTGAGTGTCGAATGCCCGCAAAGCGACCGCTTCCTGCTCACGCCGGAACGGCTCGAGGCGGCGATAACGCCGAGCACCAGATGGCTGGTAATGAACTCACCTTCAAACCCCACAGGCGGGGCATATACAAAAACTCAGCTCGTTCAGATCGCCAAAGTGTTGCGCGCCCACAAACATGTCTGGGTTCTGAGTGATGACATCTATGAGCACCTGATGTTCCAAGGCCACGACTTTGTGTCCATACTAAACGTTGCACCAGACCTGAAATCCAGAACTCTCTTGGTCAATGGTGTTTCAAAGGTGTTCGCGATGACAGGATGGCGCATTGGCTATGGTGCGGGGCCAAAGGCGCTTATTGACGGCATGAACGTCGTTCAAGGTCAAAGCAGCACGCAGGCTAGTTCAATCTCTCAAGCAGCGGCGGTTGCCGCGTTAAATGGGCCAACTGACTTTTTTGCAGACCGCGCTGCCGAATTTGAGGCCCGGCGTGACCTCGTCGTTGCAGCGCTAAATGCGATTCAGGGTATCAAGTGTCTAAGTCCAGAAGGCGCGTTTTATGTTTTTCCAAGCTGTGAGGGCTTGATTGGAAAACGCACCCCCGAAGGCAATATTCTCACCGATGACATTGCCGTCAGCACCTGGCTATTGACATCGCATCATGTATCGACTGTGCCGGGATCGGTTTTCGGCCTGTCCCCACATATCCGCATTTCAACCGCTGCATCGCAAGCAGACCTTAAAACGGCGTGCACGCGTATTACCGCAGCTTGCGCAACGTTGAGTGGCACGTCATGACGGTCATCTGAATACCTTTCAGATTCCCGACCTTAGCCGAATCTTTGCTGGCCCACATATACGCAATTGCTGGACGTTCTCGGTGCTGATGTCATTAAGGTTGAAAACCCTCTCACGGCGGGAGATGACACCAGAAGCCGGGGCCGCCTTATGTCACCGAACAAGACGACCAAACGGCGGATCCAAGCGCTTATTTCATCTGCGCGAACCGCAATAAGCGCCCGAGTGCACGCGACTTTTCCAAATCGGGGGGCAGGAAACCCTCCGAAAATTTGCCATTAAAGCTGATGTGCTGGTGGAGCTTTTTTAGACCCGCGGGCGTTGACGAAGTTTGGACTTGATTATACGCGCCTGAAAAAACAGGCACCACGTATCGTGTATTGTTCAATTTCGGGCTTAGGGCAGGGTGGACCGAATGCCAAAAAACCGACTGCGATTTGATGGCACCGGCCTGCGACGGATCATGCCGCTCACAGGCAAGCCTGAGGGGTTCCCGATGAAAGTGGGGGTCGGTCGCGCTGATGTTTTGTGTGGCATGTACGCCTCATCTGGCATTCTGACGGCTTTGCGGCACCAGGATATGACTGGTGCGGGGCAACATATCGACCTTGCTTTGGTCGATGCACATTTTAAGCGCATTTGCTGAATGGATCGGCAAACCTGACCGGGCAGACACCCCGAGCTTTGCGACAAACCCCGCACATCTTTCTCATCTAAATGCGCGTGTTGGTTTGATCTCCGAGGCTCTCACAGGCGACAAGACCGATACCGCAATCAAAGGACTTGGGGTATTGGCATGCCGGTTGGTCCAGTCAACACGTTGGGTCCCGTTTTTGGTGCAGATCATGTCGAACCGCATGGGCCGAAAATTGGGTGTTTTGCAGTTGCCTGATCACGCACTGACTTAGATGCCGTTGTCGGTTAGGATTGTGTGAATTTTGTAAGGTACGGCTTCGAGCACAGCCTCTAGAAACTCTCGGGCCGTCTTGCGGTTTGTTTTAGCTACAAGCTGCGCCACGGCAAGCTTACGGGTCCGGTCAAGGGCTGCGAAAAGATATCACTTACCTTCGTTGGTGCGCACTGCGGCGATGTCGAAAAGGAAATCTCCAACAGGGTAGCGTTTGAACTTTTGCCGTTTGGGCTTGTCGCCGTCTATCTCCGGCAGGCGCGATATTCCATGCCGCCGCCCAGCAGCGGTGTTGCGAAGATCGCGTCAGGTGCGGGATGGTTGGTTGTATGACCGATAACAATCATCCATCGACAGGACCGTTGGACGCCGAACGGCGACAATCATCGCGTCTTCATTGGCGTTCGGAACCGTGGAACTGGGTTGCGTTGCACCCGTTTTGCGATCTTCAAACGGTACGCGCTTGCGCCATTTTGCAAGCGCTTCGACATTGACACCGAGGTCCCGGCTCAGCGCTGCGGTTGTGGCTTGCGATGACTGTATTACAGCTCTGATAGCGTGCTTAGCCGTGACGTACCTGTCCCATAATGCTTCCTTCAATTTCAAAAAACAGGACGCACCATCAAACCGTGGGATCAAACAGCTAAGTAAAAGCTGTGATTAAATTTTTTCTTTGGGCCGCTGCTGTGCTATCACTATTAGAACACCGGAAAAAACAATTAAGATGATACCTATTATACTCATTATTCCAGGTATGATCCCCCAGAATATCCAACCAAAAAGCCCAACCGAGATTAAATAGGCGTATTCATAAATAGCCAAATAACTGGTCTCTGCTAATTGATAAGCTTTTGTCATCAGGGATAAAGCAACTGAAGCACCAACAGCAATCAGCAGTATCCAAAGCCAAAATAAGTCATCAACTATCTGCCAACCTTTGAATAAAAAAGGGGCTTGATCAAGCAGTTCAGAAGGTACCGGCAAAATAGTGAACGCCGTTGTCACCACAGCACCACAGACCCCAATGCTCACAATAAAACTCATCAAAATGGCAAGTGGGCTCTCATCACGCAAGTGGCGAAAGGTGATAATAGATCCCATTGCGTAACAAGCTCCGGCCATAACTGGCAGCATGTGATAAATAGAAAATCCTTCGTTACCAGGTTTGAAAACAAGCAAAACGCCACAGGTTCCCATAATAACCGCTATTATTCGACGCCAGCCAATGCGTTCCTTGAAAAGCAAGGCCGAGAACAGCAATACAAATATTGGTGATGTAAAGAGGCCAGCTCCAGCCTCGGCGATAGGCATCATTGGCATAACGGCAAAATAAAGCAGTATAGCAGTGACCATAAAAACGGTTCGCGCCAATACTGGTTTCCAATATTTTGGTATCACGGTAACGCCAAAGGCGCGGCCGAGAAACGCCACCATTAACATAGCGAATAGTGATCTGCTAAAGTGGAATTGACCCACACCAACCTGATCTGAAACTAATAAGGTAAGGTTATCGGAAAACCCGAAAACCGATATGCCACACACGAGCAGGACAGCCCCGCGCGTTGCGGGCTGGATGCTATTTAACCAAGCCAATATCGCATTCCTAATTTACCATAGTTATGAAGTTATTTTATTTGCAAGGCGGCCTCAGGGCAACGGTCACTATGTCACTGATACAAGGTATTGCAAGGGAGTTGTTTTGCAAATGCGCCGTGCCACAGTCAGGGACTTGCAAAATAAATAGATATTATACCATTTAAGGTTAAAGCCACAGCTTCAACAAGATTACTCCGAGCGTCAACGAGAGATTGGATAAGCGTATGGTTTTTCTTGGTGGTAATGGAATTGTAAAATCTTCGTCGCTTAAGTCCATTATTGAGACATTTCCGATCTACGGGAAGAAGAAAACATTGAAATGACACTTGGCAACATGTTGGAGTCGACGATTTGATATGGTCAATAGGTAATCCCTCCTAAAATTAATGGTGTTCAAAAGTAGAATTTTCCGGGCAAGATATCCGAGGAGGTTTTTCATGAAAACGGACCATTTTGGGATCCGCAAATCATGGGTATTTTGAAGCAAACTGAGGGCGGTGTTCCGGTTTCAAAGCGGTGTCGGGCGCATGAGATGAGCAGCGCCAGTTTTTATAGATGGCGCGCCAAGTTTGGCGGCATGGGTGCCTCGCTTGTTGCCGAGATGAAGGATCTGGCTGAACAGAACCGGCAACTTAAGAGAATGTATGCCGAGATGAGCATGCAAAATGACTTGCTGAAGGAAGCACTGGGCATAAAGCTCTAAGCAATCCCTGCGCAAGGAGACGGCCGTAAGAGCGGTCGCGCGGCACGGGATCAGCATCGTGCTGGCCTGCCGGACTTTCCAGATCAGCAATGCTGTTATCGTTATGAGCGCAAGCTGAACGATGAGAATGCAGAAATCGCCGAATGGCTTGTGAAGTTGACGAGCAACCGGCCGACCTGGGGTTTTGGTTTGTTTTTTCTGTACCTGCGCAACGTGCAAGGTTATGTCTGGAACCATAAACGCGTTTACAGGATCTAATGCGAGCTTGAAGTGAACCTCCGGATCAAGCCCAAGAAGCGGCTTATGCGTGACAAGCCTGAGCCGCTGTCCGTGCCTGAGAAGCCCAATGAGACTTGGTCCATGGACTTCATGGCTGATCAATTGGCCGACGGCAGGTCGATCCGGACGTTGAACGTGCTGGATAACTTCAACCGCGAGGGGTTGGGTATTCAGGTGGACTTCGCTTTGCCAGCTGTGCGTGTCGCACGCTGCCTGAACCAGATCATCGAGTGGCGCGGCGACGGGAACCTAAAATGACGCTGTGATGTTCAAATCCAGAATTTCTCCTGAACGATCGCGGTGCGCATGCCATTGGATGTATCCACCTCTAATCGGGTGCCGGCGTTCCAGTGACTGCGAGCAACCATGCCAATCGCTACATTGGTGTTGAAATCCGGAGACCACGTCGCCGAGGTGACCTGTCCCACATAAGCGCCGCCTGCAAACAATGGCCAAACCGATCCGCAGGTCTCAATTTCGCCCTCGATCGCAATTGCGCGGATCATCTTATCGGGCCCGTATTTTGCCTGACGCGCCATTGCATTACGTCCAAAATACATATCGGGCGAGTTGCAGAACCTGCCCAAGCCGCATTCATAGGGCGTATCATCTCGGCGCATATCAGCCCCGTATGACAACAGACCGCCTTCAATCCGCTCGATCAAATTGGGGCAGCCAGCCTTGACATTGAGATCCGCTCCGGCCGCAAACAGCGCATTCCACAAAGGCATGCCGTAATCTTCGCCCTCAACATAAATTTCAAACCCGCCTTGCTTGGACCAACCCGAGCGAGCCACAACAAACGACTGCCCCTCGAACTTCAGCTTCTTGTAGCGGAAAAACCGGATATTGCGCACCTCTTCGCCAAACACCCGTGCCATCAACTCATCAGATTTTGGACCCTGTATTGCCAGTGGCGAAACATCAGGTTCCTCAATATCGACGTCAAAACCCTGCGCCACGGCCAAGCCGAGAGCCCATTGCAAAAGATCACCATCAGCCAGCGACAACCAATAGTGATCATCGGCCAATTTGATCGCGACAGGATCGTTCAGCATGCCGCCATTATGATCAACAGTCGGCACATAGTAGCATTGATCGCCGGCCATTTTGCTCATGTCGCGCGGACTGATCTGGCGCATCAAGCGTAAGGCGTCAGGCCCTTTAATGCTGACCTGACGTTCGACCGATACATCCCAGACCTGCACATCGGTCTTTAGGTGGCGGTAATCGGCCTCGATGCTTTCAAATGCTGTTGGCAACAGCATATGATTGTAAACCGTATAGGCTTTTACTCCGGCGGCTTCGACGCCAGAGCTAAACGGGGTGCGGCGCACGCGCCGGGAGGCGGCTATCGTAACCATCCACTTTACTCCAAAACAAAAGTTCCC
>Ga0233432_10002598_pt1 | contig 16728 bp, 18 predicted proteins | sample SI_122_August201_6_FD_179870 | JGI IMG/M metagenome (GOLD analysis project Ga0233432, IMG submission 179870) | Seawater microbial communities from Saanich Inlet, British Columbia, Canada - SI_122_August2016_10_MG | ecosystem: Environmental > Aquatic > Marine > Inlet | place: Canada: British...
AACTCCCAGGAATCCACCATATGCTGCATCTGGATTGAATGCCTGTTCGATAATTAAAGTAAGAGCAGAGGGTATCGCTTGTAAATTGGTACATAAAATAAATCCACATGCGAGAAGGTAAATTGCACACATGAAAGGAACAATAAAAGAGGCGACACGGGAAATACTTTTTATTCCGCCTAAAATTACTAAACCTACAAGTAAGCACATTATTAATCCATACAGCCAAGAAAAACTTTCTAGAGCCGGAAAAACAGTTTTTATGAGATCAAGTGATTGAACGACTTGAAATGCATTCCCGCCTCCGAATGATCCGCCTATGCATAAAAGACAAAAAAGCCCTGCTAAAAATCCACCTAAGCCAGCTAGTTTTTTCTCTTTTAAACCTTCGGATAAATAATGCATGGCCCCCCCCATGATTTTACCATCTTTTCTCACTCTGCGATATTTTTGTCCTAGTGTACACTCGGTAAATTTCGAAGACATCCCAAGGAATCCAACTAGAATCATCCAAAAAGTTGCCCCGGGACCGCCAGTACCGATTGCAATAGCAACCCCGGCAATATTTCCTAAACCAACGGTAGCGGATAAGGCTGTAGTTAATGCTTGAAAATGAGAAACCTCCCCAATTTGATTAGGATTATCATGCTTTCCGCGAACCAAATCAATTGCATGAATAAAAAGTCGAATATTTACAAATCTGAGCTTTAAGGTAAAAAAAACAGCACCACCTAACAACCATGCCACGACCAGCGGAATATCAAGGCCTGGAATTGGCCAAAATAAAATAGCAGCTAATGGAGATACGATGTATTCACCAAAAAAGGAATCTATTTTATTTTGAAAGCTTGATGTGCTGGAATTGTTAGCAGCAAGTAAAGTAACCGAAGAGAGAGTTAAAAGTAGAGTAGTGCGTATGAATATTTTTATAGGTTCCATCTATTGAGTGGGGTTAGGCTATTAAAGATTGAAACTATCCAGAATTTGGGGCAAGCATGAACCATCAACATGAATTTAAAAGAACTGTGATATTATTCCCTACTATCATTATTAGGTATTGGGTCTTTGCATGGATTGCTCACCTAGGGATTTCATTTTTCTTTTTCGCTTCTATTTTGGTACTATTTACAATATCAGAAGATTCATCTCAGCATTTAACCAGCTTATCAGAAGACCCTTTTAAGGCTTTTCAAATTATCCTTTTTCCTTATCTCCCGTGGATTGTCCCAGTATGTTGTTTTACATCAACTATCCTTACTTTTTATATTTTTGAAAATAATCTAGAATGGTCGGGATTAAAAGCATGTTCAGTGTCGCCGTATTGGATCAGCGGAACAATTCTTATACTTGGACTAATAGTCTCTCTATTACTTAGCTTTTCAACGGTTATTGATAACAGAATGACGCAAACTGTAATTGATGAAAACAAGATTGGGTTTGCTATGAAAGTTGGAAAGAAGAGCTCATGGTTTTTTCAGTCATTTAATTCAATCAAAATGGAGGGAGAAAACTTACAGGTTTATCTATATGAAAAAGATGGAAATGATGCACTGAGAATTCGTTGCAGTCGTGCCGTTTGGAAACAATCAACAGGATGGACTTTTTACGATGGCGTTTATTTATCATTTCTTACAAACCGTGGACTGCCAATTCCGAGCATGAGTAAAGGTTCAATTGAATGGACAGACGCTTCTGAGGAACTTTTCTTTACGGAGAGACATTCAAGTAAGACTCCCCTTAGGAAAGTTAAGTTTTCTGTACTTAGAATTAAAGAACTTAGTGAGAACCCAATACCTCACCTTCTTGCCAATGAAAATCCCAAAAATTTATCTTATCAAAACCTGAGGAAAGTTTTATCGGAATATCCAGACCCTAGATCGAATTTACTGGCACCTACACGTTATCGATTTGCCCAAATTAGCGTAAGTCTCATAAGCAGTGCCATAGCTACATTTATTGCACTTTTAATAGTAGCATCTTCGGAACGCCTAAAGCTAACCACAACCTTTTCACTAGTCCTACTTGGTATAGTTGTTTTTTATGTTTCCACGAGGTTTGCAAATTCCGCTGGAACAAGAGGCATGCTCAATGAATGGATAGCTGTTATGTTACCTTATTTTTCAGTCACTACAGTTTTATTCCTTTTTAAATTAAAAAGAAAATATATCTAAATGGATATAAGGAATTCTTAAAATTCAACTTCTCTAATTTGAATACTTTCCACGATTTTACTGTGTGCGAAAGCATTAGTTACGGTAACTAGTTGATCGCCTTCTTTAATCCAATCTCCCTCTTTTAATCTCTTAATCGCACTTTGAATTGTAAGTTCTGGGTCCTGGTAGAAATTCATCAGGAAGGGTTCTATTCCCCAGATAAGGCGTAATCTACGATGTAATCCTTTCACATCTGTAAAGGCAAAGAGAGGCGCTCCGTTCGGACGTAGTGCTCCGAGCTTAGCGGCTAGATCTCCACTACGAGTAAAGACAAGAACTGCGGCGTTATCCAAACGCATTGCGAGCATTGCTGCGGATCGAAGCATTTTCGCTTTGGGGCGAAAGAGTTTTAGCTCTTTAGTAAGTCCAGGTTGAATCTCTTCTTCCATTCTTGATGCGATTCTTGTGAGCATTTTTACACATTCAATTGGATACTTTCCGGTGGTTGTCTCTCCGCTTAGCATGATACAGTCAGCTCCTTCGTTTACGGCATTTGCGACATCACTGATCTCTGCTCGCGTGGGAACTGGGGATTCAATCATCGATTCTAGCATATGCGTGGCAACAATGACTGGTTTTCCTGCAGCTAAACATGCTCCAACTGCTTTTCTTTGGATGATAGGTAAATCCTCAAAGGCACACTCAATTCCAAGATCACCTCTTGCGACCATAAGAGCGTCTGCTGATTGGATAATTTCTTGAAGGTTATTAACTCCTTTATGATCTTCGAGTTTAGCAATTATTTGAGCGTCTGATCCATTATCACGAAGGAAACTTCTAAATAAGTCTACTGAATCAGCATCTCTTGTAAAAGAAAGAGCAAAGTAATCGTGCATACATTCGATTCCGACAAGTGAATCTCTTCGGTCTTTTTCTGTTAAAGAAGGGAGTCCCGTTTCAATTCCTGGTAAATTGACATGCCTTCTACTTTTGAGAATAGAATCCTGCTGAACTTGACACCTAATTCTTTCAGCAGATGAATCTAATACTTCGAGCTGTATGAGCCCGTTGTCTACCATCACGGTATCTCCTTCCTTTAAATGTTCAGATAATTTGTCATAATTAACTTCAATTTGCCAGATACCATCTGCGGTTGGAGGGTTTGGTTGAGCGATGAAAACTAAGTCCAAAAGATCATCTTTTTTGATTTCTAACTCTTCGTGAAGGTAACCCGTCCTAATCTCTGGACCTTTCACATCCATCATTATCGCAGGTTCTCTATTTAATTCTTGTCCGACCGACCGAATGCGTTTTGATATTTTTCGAATCCAATCGTGGTCGGCATGAGCCATGTTTAATCGAATCACATCAACACCTTCGTTGATTAGTTTTGCGAGCATTTCCTCGCTTTCGGTTGCAGGTCCAATCGTCGCAATAATTTTTGTTTGTCGGCTTATTTTTTTCATACTAGGTGTGGTTCTGCTGTAGATGGATCTATGATGTAAGTTTCAAACTTCTTTCGCTGCCCTTTCAATCCCTTGAATTTTTCACGGACTTTATCAATGTTATTACAGTCTTTACTTAAATGCATGAGGAAAATCTTCCGCCAGCAAGGGCTTTCGTAAGAGTCCAAAAGTTCAAATGTTGATTGGTTGGATAGATGCCCATGTCGACTTTGAATTCTTTGCTTTAGGCTCCAGGGTCTTTTAATATCTGCCTCAAGCATTTGGGGACAATAATTAGATTCTATAACAAGAATCTTTGCTTGTCGAATACGCTCGCGAACTAAAGTGGGTACAAAGCCTAGATCAGTTACCCATGCTAAGCTACCGTGTTGTTCAAATAGATCATCTTTTCCCCATTGGAAATAAAACCCAACCGGGTCATAGGCGTCATGGGGAATACTGAATGGATGAATTTTAAAGTTTTTAAATTCAAAGGATTTACCAGTTTCGAATACTTTCCAGTTGGGTTTTCGAGGAAGTTTTGATTGCACTGCTTGAATTGTATCTCGATTTGCAAAAACTGGTAGTTGCTGAAGTTTTGACAATCCCCTTATTCCGGCACTGTGATCACTATGCTCATGGGTAAGAAATACTGCATTTAATTCTTCCAAAGTCGTTCCCTGTGCATTGAGGAGGGTTTGTAACTTTCTTGCTGAGAGTCCTGCATCAATGAGGATTTTTGATTCACCAACTTCAAGTAGACCTGAATTTCCCGAACTGCTTGATCCTAAAATCTTAAAATTTACATCCACGGAGTATTCACTTACGCTACTATCATGTGAAAAGCCAATATGAACTTTAATTAATTTATTTCTATTTAAATGAGCGAGTGGTTCGACAAAGTAGATCAGCATGATCGAGTAATTGGAAGGGTTAGTCGACATTATGCCCATCTTCATGGAGTAAACCACCGTGCAGTTCACCTTTTTATTCAAGATCAAGAAAGTAAGTGGGTGATCCAAAAACGTTCTTCCATCAAGGACCTAGAGCCAAATCTTTGGACAACGAGTTGTTCTGGTCATGTGGATTCCTGTGAAAATTATACTCATGCGGCAATAAGGGAATGTAAAGAAGAGCTAGGAATCGTACTCGCAAAACAAAACCTTGTTGAGATTCTAAGATGCAGTCCTTGTGAAGAGACTGGGATGGAATTTATAAGGGTTTATTTTGTAAATGTAAAATTTGATTCATTTTTCACGAATAAACATGAGGTTGAAAAACTAGAAGTATATGAATTATCTAGCCTGCGGAGAAAGTGTATGCAGCAAGAAGAAATTTTTTCGAAATCCTTCCTGCACATTTTCAAATTAGCCTATTCGAAGTTGTGTGCCTTACAAGAGGGATAGTTGCGATGAGTCTTTTCCACTCATTGGGTCAACTCCGGTGACTTCCCATCCCTTGGGTGTTAAAACCCTGCCTTGGGCGGTCCTTTTAAGGTAACCCTCTTGAATCAGAAAAGGTTCATGAACTTCTTCTAAGGTATGTTCTTCCTCGCCGACACCCACGGCAATTGTACCCAAACCTACGGGACCACCGCTGTAGTTTCGAGCCATAAGTAATAAAATCCTCTTATCCATCTCATCTAAACCACGATGATCGATTTCTAGTAATTCTAATGCTTGACTTGCAATTTCTTTATCAATTTTACCATTAGCTCTCTGCTCTGCAAAATCACGAGCGAAGTGAATAAGATTATTTGCAATGCGAGGGGTTCCTCTTGCTCGAGAAGCAACTTCTACTGCTCCATGTTCATCAATTGAGCAGTCGATTAGTTCACAGCTTCTTTTTACAATCTTTGTTAAGTCTTCCCGACCGTAATAATCAAGCCTGGTTTGTAGGGTAAACCTACTTCTCATTGGAGAAGTTAATAAACCTACTCTAGTTGTGGCACCAATTAGGGTAAAGCGAGGAATATCCAATCTTACACTGCGGGCGTTTGGTCCCTGATCTATCATTATATCGATACGATAATCTTCCATTGCAGAGTAAAGGTATTCTTCAACAGTTTTCGGTATTCGATGGATTTCATCGATAAAAAGAATATCACCCTCCTGTAGATTTGTCAGTAATCCGGCTAGGTCTCCAGGTTTATCGATGACAGGTCCGGAAGTTACCCTAACTTCTTTTTGCAATTCATTTCCAATTATATGAGCAAGCGTAGTTTTACCTAGACCTGGGGGACCACAAAGAAGAATATGTTTTAGAGGTTCCTGTCGGTTAGCAGCTGCACCAACCATTATTTGTAGCCGGTCAATGGTTTTTCTCTGGCCAGTAAAGTCTTCAAACGAAGGTGGACGTAGAGCCGCATCAATTGCTCCCTGCGAACCTAGTGCTTGTTCGATAAATTCAGATCCCTTGGCTTCGTCTTCGTTCATTTGTAATTATGATTGATTGTTTGAAGAAATGGAATTGGGAAGTTCAGATTCAGGTAATCTTTCCACCATTGCGCCAAGTTTTTTTAACTTCTCTTCAAAAGTTTCATAACCTCTATCCAGATGGTAAATCCGCTGTACCCATGTTTCTCCAGTTGCAGCAAGTCCCGCGAGAATAAGAGCGGCACTTGCTCTAAGATCAGAGGCCATGACTGGTGCTCCAGTAAGTTTATTAGTACCACGAATAATTGCACTAGAGCCTTCGATAGAAATATGAGCGCCCATTCTTAAGAGTTCAGGGACATGCATAAAGCGGCTAGGATAGACTCTTTCAGTTATCACACTCAATCCTTCGGTTACCGACGCTAAAGCACAAATTTGAGCCTGAAGGTCAGTTGGAAAACCGGGGTAGGGGAGGGTTACAACTTCCAAAGGATTCAATTCCGCAGGATCACAAATTATGCGTGCACTGTCATGTTTACATAATAGTTGTAATCCCGATGTTTTAAATAAATCAAAAAATGAGCCTAAATGTTTGCTATCTATACCTTCAACTTTTACATCTCCACCAGTTATAGCACCAGCAATCAGGTATGTCCCTGCTTCAATACGGTCAGGCATTACGGTATGCTTACATCCCTTTAGCTTTTCGACACCTTCGATGACTAATCGATGAGAACCAATTCCTTCAATACGAGCTCCCATTGATTTAAGCATGCAGCAAAGATCTGCAATTTCAGGTTCACATGCAGATCCTTCCAAGACTGTATGTCCGGGTGTTAGAACTGCAAGCATGACTGCATTTGCAGTTCCAGTCACGGTACTACCATGCCTCCCTCCAATAAAAATGGTATCTCCAGAAATATTTTTACCCTCAACTTTTACAATGCCTCCAGAAAGCTCCACCTCTGCTCCTAACCCTTGAAGAGCTCTGACATGAATGTCAATGGGTCTGTTTCCAATTACGCACCCACCTGGCATCGGTATTTCAGCTTTTCTTAGTCTAGCAACAAGAGGACCAAGCAAACATATGGATGCTCTCATTTTTCTCACCAACTCGTAGGGCGCGTGATGAACGATAGAAGATGGTCGTATGCTCCATGAGTTAGAGTCGATACGAACTACATCAGCTCCTAACTCGGTTAGGATTTCAGCCATGAAGTTTATATCGCTAAGATCAGGGACATTTTCTAATATGGTTTCCTCGTCAGTCAGTAAGGAGGCTGCAAAAAGAGGCAATGCAGAATTCTTGGAACCGCTAACTTTAACAGTACCTTTTAGCGGGTGACCTCCTTTTATTTGAAATACATCCATTTTACTCGGGATGTTAGTTGATTATATTTAACTACCAAATATTTTTGAAATAAATGAGCTTAATTTCGATTTCTCTGGTTTTGTAGACTTAGGTTTCTCTTTCGTTCTTGAGCGGTTCTTCCGCTCATTTGTTTTATGACTATCTTCACTTTTTGAATAGTCGTTTCTTTTGGATTGATGGTTGTCCCGATTATTTGGGTTCCGTTTTCTTTTTGGATGAGACTTTGATTCGCCTCGCTTATTATCTTTTGTAGGACGTGAATCTCTATCTCTTGATTCATTAGAATCTGAACGATTACGGGGAGAGTTTCTCCTTCGGTCGTTAGAGCGATTCGGCTGACGTTTATTCCTGGTTTCTCTCTCGGTAGATGCGGTGGGTTTGGTACCACTTAAATCATCCGTAAGTTTTTCGTTTGAACTAACTGAAATTTCGCCTATCGGCTCGTCACTTGATTTTGAAGTAGAACCTGGCTCCAAAGGCTTTTCGTTGGCTCTGTACCATCGTGACCTAATGTTGGATTTCTGAGATGTGGACATTCTTTTGTATGGTTTTGTATATGTTGATGATCGCACGATGAGTTTTAGAATGTGCGATGTGTGATAAAACTTTTTACACCTTAAACTTTATTTTGCTTTAGAATTGTAGAATTATTTAATTCGAAACCTCTTGCAACCTCCGAAACAATCGTAGATATGAAACAAATGGACAAGATGGACGAAATTTTTCAACTCCAAGAACAACTTAATCAAAGAATTGGAGTTAATATGAGTGAAATGAACGATGAGGATCGAACCAAGTGGATCCTTAATTACATCAGGGCGATGCAACAAGAACTTGCAGAACTTACCGATTCAGTTCCATGGAAATGGTGGGCCAAATATCAGGATTTTGACAAGCAAAATGCTCGAGTGGAAATTGTCGACCTGTTCCATTTTCTGATTTCAATGGCTCAAGTTATGGGAATGAGTGCTGATGATGTTTTTGCTGCCTATCTGAAGAAAAATAAGGTCAACCATGATCGGCAGGACAGTGGATATAAAACTAAGGACGAGGATGATTCTCGTCACATTTAGCCTCAAATTATTTATCTGTTACAGAGATTCAAGCAATGCAGCACATCGGGATTTCTTGCGGGCTATCTTGTTCTTATGAACGATGTTTGCTTTGTTAGCTTTCTCTAATGCAGAAATGAAGGCAGTGCCAGCTTTAGTAGCTTCATCCTTGTTCTTCCCTTCGACAGCACCAACGAAATGTTTCTCGAGAGTTTTTAGTTTACTAGCAACTGCACGATTGCGAAGGTAACGAGCTTTATTTTTACGGATATTTTTTAGGGCAGATTTAGAGTTGGCCATTTAATCAAAATAGGATTTAAGGCGGTTGGGTCAATTGTAATGTGGTTTAAATGAATTCCGAGAAGATGTAAGCCGGATTCTGTAATTCTGTTATTCGAATTGTCACTCATTTATCTATCTTCATACGAAGATTCTCCAAAATGGAGATGCGGCGTACCCGAAACCATTAGGCGGACCACCTCGTTCCCTATTTCGCCTTGCATCGGACTGGGTTTACATAGCCCACTAAGTTGCCCTCGTGGCGGTGGGCTTTTACCCCACCATTTCACCCTTACTCGCTTAAACGAGCGGTTTATTTTCTGTTGCACTAGCCGTGAACTTGCTTTTAAGCAAGCACCCCTCGCTTTCACAAGGAATCCTGTCCTGTGATGTCCGGACTTTCCTCTATACCATTTTGCAATAATACAGCGAATGACCACTTCTCGGAAATTTTCTAGAACAAGTAACATTTTACCGTTCTATGTATACAATTCTACCACATTGATCACATTGCGTGAGTTTCTGTTCAACCAAAACGGTAGAGATTACATCATTTGATACTCTTAAATTACAACCTGAGCATTTTTGATCATTTAACGGTGCGAGATAAGGAGCACTTGAAACAATTTTTTTCACACGATCATACGCCCGGAGCATATCTGTCAAAACTTTTGATCTTGCTTCTTGAATTTCTTGTTCAATAGCAACAATTTCAGACTCTACTTGTTGAATGCGCTTTTCGAAGTTTGCTCTTTGTCTTTCAAGATCAATGACTTTAAGGGCAATTTTCTCTTGAGCCACTTTGGCTGTTGCACTGGCATCATCTATCTTTAACAAAATTTCAATTTGTTCATCCTCTTTTGCGGATTGTTGTTCAATTAGTACGCCAATTTCATTCTCGAGAGCTTTGTATTCTTCGTTTTTTTTGACTTCGAGTTGCTTGTTTTTATTTTTGGCGATTTTATCGCTTATTTGAAGTAATTCTTTTTCTAAAGAATTGTTATTAGCTTCGAGTTCTTTCCATTCAAGTACAGCAAGGTCGATTGAATCTTGTTCAATTTTAATCTTTTGATCCATTCTAACAAGATCGTCCGGTAAAAGTTTTTTTTCTTCAATTAATTTACCATGGCGACGATCTCTGCCGTGCAATAAAAGAAGTTCTTGGAAGTCTGTGTCGTTTGAAAGCATATACAATTAAAAGTTTCTATAATTAGGATGACTGAATCCTAAAATCTTCACAAGAACATTGAGATACTTTCTTTGTGTTGAGCTTTTTTCAATCTTTTGATCTATTTGGATTTATGACTGATGAATTGGGGACATTGGAAGACGCAATACTTGCATTTACTTTAGATGACACGGACGAGGCTTTAAGAATTCTACATGATTTGGCCTCCAGGAACCCAGATTCTGTCGATGTATGGAGAGCGTTGGCTGAAGTAGAACTTTCAACTGGAAAACTTGAAGAAGCTGAAAATGCATGTCGAAAAGCCATTCAATTAGACGCTGAAGATCTCACATCAATGGTTAGCTTAGCTAGAATTCTTGTTAAAAAAGGAGATAAAGAGGGTGCTGAAGACGCTTCATCCAAAGCAAGAGTTCTCGGGTGGAAGGAAGAACTTGCACAACAAAAAGATGATCAGTAATCTAATTTTGATATATTGTTAATATGCCTACAAAAAAACATAGTTTAGATTTCGAAAAGCCTCTAATGGATCTTGAAAAGCAACTTGATGATCTCCTTCAATCTTCACAAAGCTCAGATCTTGATTTTTCGCAAGAAATCAAGGCTATTGAAAAAAAAATAGATCTTACCAAAAGAGAAGTTTATTCAGATTTGAGTTCTTGGCAGAAGGTTCAACTTTCACGTCACCCTAATCGACCTTTCTCTTTGGATTATATCGAGAGGATCTTTTCTGACTTTCAGCCCTTGCATGGAGATCGTCTATATAAAGAAGATGCCGCTATCGTTGGTGGACCTGCTAAACTTGACGGAGAACGGATAATGATACTTGGTCAACAAAAGGGGCGGAATACCGATGAAAATTTGAAAAGGAATTTTGGCTGTCCAAACCCCGAAGGATATCGAAAAGCATTGCGTTTGATGCGAATGGCCAGTCGGTTCAAAATGCCGGTTATTTCATTCGTTGACACTCCGGGAGCTTTTCCTGGAATTGAAGCAGAGGAAAGGCATGTTGCTGAAGCAATTGCAGTGAATTTGCGGGAAATGGCTACCTTTAACATACCAATCATTGTTGTGGTAATAGGCGAGGGCGGTTCAGGTGGAGCCCTAGGGGTTGCAGTCGCAGATCATGTTATGATTTTAGAAAATGCATACTACTCAGTCATTTCTCCGGAAGGTTGTGCAGCAATCTTGTGGAAGGACCGTTCTTTTGCATCACAAGCGGCAGATGCACTTAAACTTGACGGTCAACAACTTCTTGACCTTGGTGTTGTGGATCAAATTTTAGAGGAACCTACAGGTGGTGCTCATCGTAACTGGGATGAAATGGCTTCAACTATTAAAACTTCCCTTTTGGCCGCAATTCATGGACTCAGAAAGTCAAACGACCTTTTATCAAGTAGATACAATAAATTTAGAAGGATGGGTAAGTTCCAAACTTTGTGAGGAGACCGTGTAAATTAGAATTTACGGGAATCTTCGTTTTGGTCGATCACGCCAATGATGTCAGTTCTCAAACGATTATTCATAAGTTGTGCGCTCTCAATTTTTCTTAAAAGTTGATTATTACTTTGATTGAGATTGGAAATCTGACGATTATATTCAAACTCCCTCTGTTGAACGCCTCTTAGCTCACTCATAAGTCTTTGATTTTCAGTTTCGGCACTTTGAAGTTGCCCTTGCAAGACTTTATCCCGTGAGGAAAGTTCAACGATTTCTGACTGAAGGTTTTCAGTTTCCATCGCAAGTGCCTCTAACTCTTGCGTACCTTGCTGTTCAAGGGAACGTAAATCATTTTCAAATTTTCGATTACGGTTCTCAATTGCCATGAGATTTTCATTAAGAACTCTTTCACTAGCTACAGATTGATTCAGCTGGATTTCAAGTTTTCTGGATTTATCTTTGTAGAATCCAGATTCCTCTCTAAGGGCACTTGCTTCTGCAAGTAGCCTTTGGTTTTCTGAATCAATTTCGCGAACCTTTAAAACTAGTCCCTGCTCGTTTGTTCCCATATTTTGCAACTCCAATCTCATTAGATCTATACCTTCCTGGAGAGAACTATTTTCAGAATCTAGCGAATTTGATTTTGCTAGCAACATTTCGTTGGCATCCCTCAATCCAAGTAACTGTTCGGTTATTCTAGATTCTTCTATTCCAAGTGATGTAAGTTCGGAACGAAGGGCTGATAATTCTCCTTTGAGTGCGGATGCTGTTGATTTAAATTTTTGGTTTTCAGCGTTCAAACGAGATAATTCAGACTTAAGGCTTTGTTGTGCTAGATTCTGCGATTCCAATTGTTCTTCTTTGCGAGCAACTGTAAATTTTAATTCGTTATTAAGGTCCCTTAGGCTTTGTATCTCTGCAGAAACACTATCGTTTTCAATTTCTGCTTCATTCATGCGGTTTATTGCATTTTGTTTCTCGGAATTCAAAAGATTTAGACGGTCATTGAGGAGATTTTCTTGCCCAGACAGTCTTGCAACTTCACTTCTTGCGTTAGTTAAATCATCTTTAAGTTTTGAAGCATCTATTGAAACCGAGCTTAATTCATTATCCTTACTTTTCAGAATCGCCTCTAAGTCAGAAACTTTTTCTTGAGCAGTTGATTTATCAACTTTTGCATTTGCAAGAGTTTGTTTTAACAGAGTAGTTTCATCTTCAAGCTTATCATTGCTGAGTGATAGCTTTTTATTGTCTGCTTCTAAGCTTTTATTCTCAATAAGTAAATTATCAGCTCTTCTTTGGATAGTACTTTTTCCAAGTTCAAGGTTTCTAATTTTAGAATAATTTGTTTTGTCATCGCCTTCCCGAACGCGTTTTTCATTAATCAACTTTCTGTTTTCGATTGAAAGTTCCTTGTTTTGTTGTGCAAGGACTTGTTCATCCGCTTTCATTTCCTGAAGTTGCCTTCTTAATCTTGCATTAGTGTCGTCCAAATATTTGTTGCTGTTATCTGATCGCATCCGCTCTTGCTTAATCTTGTTAAGTTGTGTTTCGAGAGCAGATGCTTTAGCTAATGCGTCTTTTAGTTTTTCTTGTGCCTGAGGGTCTAAAGATGGTGAAGGCTGAACTTCTTTAGATTGATTAATTAAGAGACTTCTAGTTTTTTCAATGAGTGCATTATGCTTAGCAACCAATTGATTGTATTGATCAACCAAGTATTCAGGGTTTCGGAGCTGAGCATCGGTTTGGCCACCAGATTTCAATACGGTTAAACTAATTAAAGTGAATACAACTGATAACTTTGTCATTTATTTTAATTTTTCATTCTTAAGTATATTAAACAAGCAGAAATTTTTATTTCTTGATAAAACTAATCTTGTTTTGCACAAGCACGTGTAATTCTGTCATTTATAGCTAATGATAAATCGTCACCTTCTACTAAAAGAATTAGATGTATTTTCTTGAAATTTTGAGTATCGGCTTCATGGAGACTCTTAAAAAGTGAGCGTCCGACTTCTTCAAGAATTCCTTTTTCAGACAAGCTCCAAGTAGTACATTCAAATTTATTTAACCTTGCTACTGCATCTTGAGAATACACTAACACCAGTTCATTTCGATGAAGTTCGTTTGACTTTATACAACTTTCCAATGTGCGATGAAGCATTGTTGGAGTTTTTGGCGAGTAATGTTTAAAATTATTACCTGGAGACTTGTGAGGAAATTTGCCTGATTTCAAATTATCATGTTTAGTCGATATATGGGAAGAAAGGCAGTCTTCTATTTCTCCAGTAGTTACATGTCCAGGCCTTAAAATCGTAGGGACTTTAGAAGTTAAATCAATCACTGTTGATTCTAGACCAAGGGCAGTTTGTCCATCGTCGAGAACTGGAGGGCAATCGGATCCAAACATTTCTAAAACTTGGGCTGATGTCGTCGGGCTAGTTCGATTTGAAGGGTTTGCACTAGGTGCCGCTAGCGGAAAGGCTAGTTCGTTCAACATCTTGCGAAAAACTTTATTTGAAGGCGACCGGATACCAACAGTGTTTAATGACGCAGTTACATTTCCTGGAACGATATTCTTTTTATTCAATAGAAGAGTCAGCGGGCCAGGCCAAAATCTTTCTGCTAAAATTTCGGCATTTTTTGTAATAATAGCATACGGTCTTGACTCATCTAATCCTGAAATGTGCAGAATTACAGGGTTGTTAGCTGGGCGTCCTTTTAGTTTAAAAATTTTATTTACAGCCTCAGAATTTAAACCATTTGCTGCCAAACCATAAACTGTTTCGGTTGGCAAAACCGCTAAATTGCCATCTACAAGGTTTCTTTTACAGTCAGAAAACGAAGAAAGCAAAATACTTATCAGTGTAAGAGTTGTAAGTGTCTTGCTTTTTTGATTAGCTTAGAAACTTTTCTTTGCTGCATGGGGGTTAATCCTGTGTATTTAATTGGAAGTATTTTACCAGTATCGGTTGTGTATTTTGCGAGTGATTGTATATCAAACACGTCGTAATCTTCCGGATTTTTGCTTTTAGCAGGTACATTTTCTTCTGTAGACATCTTCACATTCTGAATCTTTCGCTAAGTTTTGCAATATCAATTATTCATAACTTCTAAGTTGAAATTATTTATTGACGGAAGATCCCTTTGATTACATTGTTAAGTATATGAAAGTTGTATCATCAATCAAAACTCTCAAAAATCGGCATCCCGATTGTAAAGTCGTTCGACGAAGAGGCCGCTTGTATGTAATAAACAAAACTAATCCTCGCTTTAAAGCTAGGCAAGGCTAAGTAACATGAAGAAGGATATACATCCAAACCTGAATCCTGTTTGCTTTGTTGATGTTTCGACTGGCAAAAAGTTTCTTTCAAATTCTACAGCTTCTTCTAAGAAAACGGAAAACATAGATGGCGTGGATTTTCAAGTATTAGTTCGAGATGTGACGATGGACTCTCATCCTGCTTACACAGGAGAAAAACGATTTGTCGATACCGCCGGAAGAGTAGAGAAGTTTCAAAGTAAATTTTCTCGGAAAAGATAGGTTTAATTTTACTTTTTTCGATCATTGCTGTTAATTGAGATGTGTTCTCATTAACAGTCACATTCTTTTCGCTTATATGTTTTGCTAATGCATGTTTTAGTTTCGAAGATGTAAGTTTGATTAAATCGGGTTCGTTTTATCAAGGTTCTGACAAGGGTCAGCATGATGAATCTCCCAAGCATATTGTAAGGTTATCAAGTTTTTACATTGATCGTTTCGAGGTGTCGATAAAGCAATGGGGAGAAGTTGCAGACTCCTCTTTTTCGGAGGGTTATCGATTTAGCGAAAGTCAGCAATTTCCTAAAAGAGGCCCTGGTTGGTTCACCGGTGCGGATCGTTTAGATTTTCCAATGAATATGATTTCTTGGTTCGACGCGGTAAAATGGTGTAATGCTCGATCTGAATATATGGGTAGACTACCATTATACTATGATTCTGATACCAATGATATAATCAGAAACCAAGATCTTAGTTCTTTGACTAATGTCTCAGTCTATTGGAATAGGAGTGGATATCGTTTACCTACTGAGAGCGAATGGGAAAAGTCGGCTAGAGGAATTGCTTCTGGTTATAAATTTCCTTGGGGTAATTCAATCGATGGCAGTATGGCTAATTATAAACTGAGTGGTGACCCATTCGACGATGGCTCAACTCCAGTAGGTTACTACAGTGGTAGGCAGGAAATAGACTCACGTGCCGCAAGTTTTGGTGGAGAAAGCAGAGCAACTGGAGATATGAAGAATTTCTATAACTTGTATGATGTAGTTGGAAATGTAAGTGAGTGGTGTTGGGACTGGTATGATGGAAGTTGGTATGTCGATTCCAAAAATTCTCACCGTGATGACCGTGGACCATCTAGAGGGCAACTTTCAGTTCTTGACCCGGTAAAGGTTCATAGAGGTGGAGGATTTAAAAATGATAATTCGAGTGAATTGGGTGAATCTTTACGCATTGCCTTTCGCGGAGTTGCTTACCCTAGAGAATATTCTACAAGTATCGGAATCCGTACAGTAAGGGGAGATTTTGATGATCCTTTATGGGCTGATTCAATTTCCACGAAGTCTAGTTTTTGGATGCATTTGGATTGGTTGGGTTACTATTACAAGTTTGAAAACTCATGGACATATTTTTCTCAGATAGGGTGGATTTACCCATATGGAAATGGTTCTTATGATAATTGGTTGTTTTATCACGAAGCAAAATCGTGGTTATGGACGAATAAAAGGGTTTTTCCATGGCATTTTCATAGTGAAGACAAGGTTTGGTATGAATTAATTGATGAAAATGGAAAGTTTACCCATTTTAAATCACAGGATTCAGAAAAAAAAATCACGCTTATACATGATTAAATAGGGCCTCAGAGGCTTATTTCGAAAAAAAAAATTAAAACTCTTGACGCGCGGTCAACAAAAGGGTTTTTTGGAAAGCTTTCCCTGATTTAGGGTTGTTCTTTGAAAGTTATTTTGTGTGATCTATATAGATGGGTCACCGGTCAAATTTTTTTGAATTATAAATCGAGTCGTTTGACTCGAGCCTGTGCGTTAATTCGCACAACTCTCTATTGGAGAGTTTGATCCTGGCTCAGAGTGAACGCTGGCGGCATGGTTAAGACATGCAAGTCGAACGAAAAGCAAGACTTCGGTCTTGTGGAAAGTGGCGAACGGGTGCGTAACACGTGAGCAACCTGCCCTTAAGTACGGAATAGCCCAACGAAAGTCGGATTAATGCCGTATGTGACCTTTCATCGCATGGTGAGATGGTTAAAGCTTGTAATGGCGCTTAAGGATGGGCTCGCGGCCTATCAGCTTGTTGGTGAGGTAAAAGCTCACCAAGGCTAAGACGGGTAGCTGGTCTGAGAGGATGATCAGCCACACCGGGACTG
>Ga0233432_10002601_pt1 | contig 16711 bp, 13 predicted proteins | sample SI_122_August201_6_FD_179870 | JGI IMG/M metagenome (GOLD analysis project Ga0233432, IMG submission 179870) | Seawater microbial communities from Saanich Inlet, British Columbia, Canada - SI_122_August2016_10_MG | ecosystem: Environmental > Aquatic > Marine > Inlet | place: Canada: British...
TATCTCTAGGAGAGCCCAGCAGGCGAGTTATTCTAGCTGAGGTTGTTTAGGCTTTTTCCCTGAAGAAGGCGAAGTTCTTTTTCTTCTAGGCTTAGGTCTTCACCGGCGATGTTTCGGTTACGTGATCGCAGATCCTCTTGAACGTTTTCAGGGTTGGTTGTTTCTTTCTCGATCGCTTCTGAAAAAGCATCTGCGGAGACCTTCAGTTTCTTGAGGGCGGCCAGCAGGACTGACTTTTTGGTGGTGGGACGAAGGTTGGTATTGAAGAGGGTGTCCGCGAGGAGTGTATCGAGATCTCGTTTCATTCTTGAGATCCTAGGTCGATGAATGAATTAAAAAGGGGGTGCACAAAATTGTTGCTCTTTGCGGATGCTCCATGTTCACGTTGCGTATATTGGGATTCATGAAGAAAATTGGGACGGTGCCATCAGAGGAGGATCATGAAGCTTTTGCTAGGCTCCTCACGGGGAAAGGCATTGACTTTCAGAGTGATTCGCTCGCTGATGGGGTGGAGTTTTGGGCGATAGAGGAGGAGGATCACAAAGAGGCTCAAGGGTTGCTAGTGTCCTATCAGGCTAACCCCGCATCGCCAGAGTGGAAAGAGAGTCTGTCACTTGGGAAGAAAGTTCAGGCAGAAGGGAAGAAAGAGGATCTGAGGAAGAAGGTGAAAGTTGGAGCCTTTAAGGTCAAACACAGTGGCCAGGGGGCGAAGATTTCCCTCTCAATGATTTATATTTCTGTCGGAATATTTCTGGTCAGTCTTCTCAATCCTCGCTTGGGAGATCTTATTTATTATTGGGCGATTTTTTCATTGGATGGAAACTTTTCTGGCCTTGCCCAAGGGCAAATCTGGAGGGTGCTAACCCCGATTTTCCTTCACTTTGGCCCGCTACATATCCTCTTTAATTCTATGTGGATGTATGACCTTGGTCGATCGTTTGAGCGGAAGATGGGCTCGCCCTTTTTTGTTTTATTTGTCTTGCTGACGGGAGGACTCTCAAACTTCTTACAATACAACCTTTCGGGTCCTCAGTTTGGGGGGCTCTCAGGTGTGGTTTATGGACTACTGGGTTATATTTGGGTGCGCGGGAGGAGGGACTCCTCCTTTGGGCTTGGTATCTCATCAGGAACGATGACATTTATGATGGGTTGGCTTGTTCTGGGGGTGCTCGCTCCAGATATGCGAATGGCTAATGGAGCCCATTTTGGTGGATTGGTCATCGGGGTGCTGCTGGCGTTCTTTGAATTAAAGCGTCGACGTTTGCTATAAATCGTTGAACTTCAGCTGTTTGTGCACAAACCTGAGCTGAATTGGCATCAATAGAAACAAAATTGAATCGTTTGATTTTGGCAAAGACAAAATTGAATCAAAATATGTAGGCCCTTGTGTACGTCCCGTGGAAAAATGAAACATATTTGTTCTATATTGTAAAAGTGGCTCCATTATTTGTCCTAATATGTAGGAAATAAGCATATTGAAGACTTGGCACACACATTGCTATTTCTTGCCAAGTATATTTTTTCCTTTTGGAGTCATAATGCGTAAATTACTTATTTTAGCGGCGTCGGCCCTGGCTTTGGCCTCGCCATTGTTGGGAGAGGAGGTCACAGCAGTGGCTCAAGCCCAGTTCACTGCCGACAACGTCTGGATGATGGTGTGTACGGCCTTGGTTTTTCTGATGCACTTGGGTTTTGCCTGTGTTGAAACGGGATTCACTCAAGCCAAAAACACTGTTAATATTCTTTTTAAGAACACTTTCATTATAGCCATTGGACTCCTGACTTATTTTGCAGTTGGCTTCAACCTGATGTACCCAGGCTTCGCCGAAGACAGCAGTGGATTCTTTGCTTTCGCAGGAGCTTTCCTTGAAAACCCCGAGGGCGGAAACACTCCCGCTTACGCTGGTGGTTACACTTACTGGACAGATTTCATCTTCCAGGGCATGTTTGCTGCAACTGCCGCAACAATCGTATCCGGAGCTGTTGCTGAACGCGTCAAGCTTGGGCCCTTTTTGATCTTCGCTACAATCCTCGTGGCTGTTGCTTACCCCATCACTGGTTCTTGGAAATGGGGCGGTGGCTGGCTCGACGCTAAGGGTTTCTACGACTTCGCTGGATCTACCCTTGTTCACGCCGTTGGTGGTGCCGCAGCTCTTGTTTGTGCTTTTATTCTCGGCCCACGTCTTCGAAAATACACCGACAAAGGCATCAAGCCTATCCTCGGCCACAACATGCCTCTTTCTGCCATTGGAGTCTTTCTTCTTTGGTTGGGATGGTTCGGTTTCAATGGCGGATCAGTTTTGAGTGCAGACCCTGGATTGACTTCTTTGGTTCTCGTTACAACTAACCTAGCTGCTGCTGGTGGAGTGATCAGTTCAGGCCTACTGACTTGGTTCATCTTCAAGAAACCTGACCTTGGCATGACCCTGAATGGTTCACTTGCTGGTCTTGTTGGTATCACGGCTGGTGCTGACCTAATGAGCCCCATGGAAGCTGTCATCATTGGTCTTATCGCCGGTGTGATCGTGTTCTTTTCAGTTGGTTTCTTTGATAAGATCAAAATCGACGATCCTGTTGGCGCCATCTCTGTCCACCTTGTGTGTGGTCTTTGGGGCACCGCTGCTGTTGGTATCTTTGGCGACAAAGCCGGAGGATCTCAACTTGGTGTTCAGCTCCTAGGATTCTTTTCTATCGTAGCTTTCACCGTCGTTTTCACCGCTGTCGTTTTTGGTATCATCAAAGCCGTTGTCGGTGTTCGTGTTGATGAGAAAGAAGAGATCGAAGGTCTTGATGAGCACGAACATGGTGCAGAGGCATATCCGTACTTCACCCAGTCTTCTGGCGTACTATAATCCCAATTAAGAAGGAGAATAAATCATGAAACTTATCATTGCCATGATCAAGCCAGAGTCCCTGGATTTTGTTATCGAACAACTCCAGGAAAAAGACATCCGTCGTTTGACCGTCTTCGAAGTCAAAGGCTTCGGACAACAGATGGGTCATAAGGAAGTCTACCGTGGAACCGAGTATGAAGTGAAGCTTCGTCAAAAAGTGCAGCTCGAGATCGCCGTTAACGACGATTTCGTTAAGCCTACGATCGAGGCGATCACTGCAGGTGCTCGTTCCGCCCCTGATGGAGCCATTGGTGACGGAAAAATCTTGGTTCTTCCTATCGAGGAAGCGGTCAAGATTCGTACCGGAGAAACAGGTTCTTCGGCGATCTGATTTAAACTTGAGCGCGACCCCATTTTGGGGTCGCGTTTCAAACCCTATGACAACCCGGCCCTTTTGGGGCTGGGTTTTTTTATGGGGTTCTTTGCCTCTCTCAGGTGAGGTATGACCGTTGAATCAAAAAAATGAGCTGACTTTTTTGATCACTATGAATAAGAGAGCCGTGTCAGGCCAAGAGTTGCTTTGCAAAAGAATGCAGGTTTCTAGAGAATCTTTTCCCTCTGTTTCCTTCTACAGAAATGTTCCAGCTGGAGAAAGGGTGACGTCAGCGAAAGGAAGACGACGTTTTATAGAGCGATGAGGAGGCAGTGGTTAGCTTTCTGATCAGTAAAAATCCCATGCCTCAAGTCGGAGAGAAGAATGAGTGAGGGTTACTTAAACCAGAGTTGTTTGTCGTAGGGGACTCGTGTTCCGTAAATGTCGTAGCCTTTTCCTGTCCAAATGTTGGTGAGGAGAATGACTTCCCTCGTCTTTGTGTCGTGCATGGCTCTGAGAATTTTGAAGCCGGGCTCTTTTCCCGTGATCTCACCGGAGAGAACAAGAGGAGACTTGAAGCCGCCGGCATAAGAAAACTTATTTCCGTCTTCACTGACGGCGGCCCACAGCTCTTTGGTCGGCCACTGGTGTCCACCCGTGAGGAGGTAGCCTTTTCCAAGGCGGATAACGTGAGGAAAGAGCCATTGTCCTCCGCTGGGAAGCTGATTTGCTAGATCGATGATCGTTCCTTTCCTGTCCCGAAAAAATTTCCAAGGGCCGCCGATGTCTCTTGCTTCAGCCATGCAGACTTGGTTTCCATACCCATGAACATACATTCTCAGGTTTCCATCGGGAGTGAGGACCAAACTGCCACCTTCACTACGGACCGTTCTGCCGGCATGTTTCTGGTTTTTTAACCAAGCTGAGGGTTCTCCCTTCGGCGGGCCAAGGTGCTCCCAATTTCGACGCTTTCCATCGGAAGAAACAAAGAGAGCGGGAAAGAGCTCGGAATCTCGGCCATTGTCTCTGGGGCCGACGACGGCCAGAGCACCATATCGACCATCGGGGAGTTTTGTCACGCTGGCTCGGGAGAGAATGGGATGCTTTCGCTCTCCCATGTTTAGGAAGTTTTCCGAGACGATGGCGGAGCTCAGAGCTTTACGTGTTGGTTTTAGGACCTGAAGGTTGCCGCCTTCCATGGCGATGACCCTGTCTTCGCTCAACCCAGGAGCTGTCAGCCACAGTTCGTATTCGGCTGGCGAGCGAATGACATTAAAGTAGCTACAGCTGAGGCGTAAGGGGTGCCAAACAGCCTCTTTTAGCAGGGGATGGCGTACCTCATCGGCATTTAGAGGTGCGAGGAGCACCAACAAGAGAAAGAAGCGACGAATCATCGGTAGAAACACGGTGGGGCCAAAAGTATAAGGAGTGAGGCAATATTTCAGCAATCATCCACTCCCTTTCGACCCTCGTCACCCAATCCTATAATCCACGCTTAGTTGATAGGGAAGAATGATGTCCAAAGAAAACCACGAAAAGGCCCGACTGCTGTCGATCTTGAAGCACGACATGAACAACGTTATGACCGGAGTGAAAACCGGGTTGGAAATCATGTCGATGGATGATTTCTTTGATGACGAAGACAACGCCGAAGATATGAATGATGTCAAGAAGGCATCGGTCAGAATGGCCAATATGCTGGAGGATCTTTCCCTCGTCTATGGTGATGATGCTGAGGCTCGTCCTCCATCTTATGATACGAGTTTGGCCGCGTTAAGAGAGAAGATTCAAGATCAGTTAGGGATGGAGAGAATCGACTTAGAGTGTCGAGGTGAGTCGCTTGAGGAGGGAGAGCTCAAGACCCACTCCGAAACTTTTGTCCGAGGGCTATTTTATGGCGGACTGCTTCTGAACGAACTGGAGAAAGGGCCTGTCTGCCTTGAACTGAGTGCGTCGGGAAAATGTTGGAGCTATGTTCTCTCGGAGTCTCGCCACCAGAAACTATTGGAGCTGAAGGAAAAAAGTGAAGAGGAAAGACCAGCTTTCCTCCTCAAAATCGCAGAACTGGCAGCCATGCGCCTTGGAGGCCATTGGAAACTTGCTGAGGCAACTTGGTCCCTTTCCTTAGATGGTGAAGGCTGATGTCAGAAAGGCGTCAGATGGACCCTAAAGAAGCGAGTTCTTTAGCAGGAAAAGTGATTGAGTCCATATCCGAGAGAGTCAAAGGGCAGACTCGTCATCTTCGCTGGTTGGTCGCTGCACTGATTGCAGGAAAGCATGTGTTACTGGAAGACCGTCCAGGGACGGGAAAGACCACGTTGGCGAAAACCTTGGCTGAAAGTCTTGGAGCAACCTTTCAGCGCATTCAGTTCACCCCCGACCTCCTGCCTTCAGACATCCTTGGAGTTTCCGTCTACGAACAGGAGAAAGGAGAGTTTAGGTTTCACTCGGGCCCCATTTTTACGCAGATCTTACTGGCTGACGAAATAAACCGCAGTTCACCGAGAACTCAGTCTGCCCTTCTGGAAGCGATGGCGGAGAAACAGGTGACCATTGAGGGTAAACGTCATCCGCTCGATCCTCTGTACTTTGTGATCGCGACTCAGAATCCCGTCAGTTTCTCTGGAACATTCCCTTTGCCGGAGGCTCAACTCGACCGTTTTTCTCTTAGATTTGGCTTAGGCTACCTTTCCCCAGAAGAAGAGGTTAGACTTCTTCTAGGAAAATTAGATGAAGAAGAGGCTATTTCACAGAAATGTATTCAGGCAGAGGACGTTCTAGCCCTGCGTCATTCTACCCACGGAGTGAGAGTGGGGGAAGACTTATGCCGTTACGTCGTGGATCTTGTGGGGGAAAGTCGAAATCATGATCAAGTTCAGCTAGGGGCCAGCCCTCGAGCTTCGATAGATCTCCTTGCTCTAGCACGAGCTTTGGCTTTGGTGGACGGATTGGACTATGTGACAGCAGACTTGATTCAGGAGTTGGCGGTGCCATGTTTGGCCCACCGGCTTGTCCTCGACCCGGCTTTGAGACATGCCGGAGTGGACGCAGAAGACTGGGTTGGGAATCTGGTGGAACAGGTACCTCTTTCGTCTTGAAGACCAAACCGATGGTTTGGAGGCGGTGGTTTTATCCCTCCTTTCTCAGGACTGAGTCCTGGAAGCGTCGGTTGGCCCATCGTTTTACACCGAGAGGTCAGCTTCTCGCCTTCTGTATCTTTATTGCTGTTATACCAGGAGTTAACACTCGATGGAACGTCGCTTATCAGTTTCTTTGCTTGATGTTGGGTGTTGTTCTTGTTTCGTGCTTCAGTCTTCCTTTCTACCGACCAAGGGGAAGAGCTCATCGGCATCTTCGCGGTTTTGCTATCGCCGGAGAAACATTTTCTTACCGACTGAGTTGGGAAGCTGAAGGTGGGGGGCACGCTTTGGCCTACTGTGACAATCCGGAAGCTCGGATTCCAGACATGGGAGCCTTTCTTCATGTTGACGATGAGGATCAGCAGATGAATCCTTTCGATCGAGCGACGGGCTATCGACGGTTTCGTAAAATTTGGGATCGTGAAAATCCTCCATCCCCTCGACTCGTGGAGAGAAAAGAGGAAGATGGTTTCATTGGAATGGAAGTGACGCCACCACGTCGTGGTTTACTGGTTTTTAAGGATGTTCAGGTATACCGGGAAGACCCACTAGGTCTTTTTAGAAGTCATCGGTGCTTTCCTCTGAATGGAGAACTTCTTGTTCTTCCAAAAGCTTACGCGATACCTAATTTTGAGATGCCATCAAAAGGTCAGCTTGATCGCCAGACAGAAGCTTTTTCGCTCCATGTGGGGGACAGTGGAGAGTTCGTCTCACTGAGAGATTATAGGAGAGGAGACTCCCTTAAACACATTCATTGGAAGAGCTCTGCTCGCAGTGGAGAGCTTCATGTTAGACAATACCGTGAAGAACAAGGGCTGAGTTTCGGTGTGGTCTTGGACACTGCTCTTGAACCTCAGAAAGAAGAAGAGTTTGAACACACTGTTTCGATGACGGCAGGGTTGTTGGATGTCCTCTCTAAGGACCTCCACCGTGTTGAGCTATTGTTTGTTGGTGCAGAGGAACACCGTATAGCCATCGGACGAAATGGTGGAGATATTCTGTCGGCGCTAAAATCTCTTTCCTCGGCTCATCTTCAGGAAGACCCACGTCTTAGCCATTTGAGGCAGGCTGTTTCAACCCATTTGGAAGGTGTTTCTGGATTAGTTTTTTTGACAGCTTCGTGGGATGCCAATCGGCAAAATTTAGTGGCATCTTGGCTGGGAAGAGATCTCCCTGTTGTTGTGGCTCTCGTCCATGAAGGGAGTGCTGATCCAGGCCCGATGGCTTCGGATGTGAGTCGCTGGCTCCATTTTCACCCCTCAAGGATCAAAGAAGAGCTCCATCTGTGGGAAGGAGTCCTATGAATCTGGCGCCGGTAACGATGGCAACTCTGATGGCCCTAGGGATTTGGGGATTTCTTACGGGTAGTCCTCTGCTGGCGATAGCTTTAGGCCTGCCACTCATCGGGTCGTTCTTTCGCCGTTGGCCAGGAAAGGTCACCGATGCACAGTTTCAGGCCTTAGGGGATTTTACACTGGTTTCACTCGTGGTGGTTTATGTCTTGATGGTCAATGAAATTGAGCCTAGACGTGATGCCTCTCGAACTTTTCTTTACGCTCTGCCTCTCATCTTTTACTCGTTGGCGTTCTGTCGTTTTCTTCTGGCCCACGGAAGTGTTCCCCTAGCACGACTGGTCATTCTTACTCGTATCCAGAAACTAGGGTTTTCTAGGTTTGGAGATATCAAAGTTGATTTTGGCTGGGCTTATGCTTTTCTCGTTCTCCTAGCATCTTGTGTTCCCGAAGGAGAGAAAGTTTTTCTTACGTTTCCCCTTTTGGCGATCTGGTGCATGATCGTCATGATCATCGTGTCAGTTGGAAAACTTTCATCTTTGACAAAGGTTTTCATCTTAGGCTTCTCAATGGCTCTGGGTTTGTGCTTAGGTTGGGGGCTGCAGTTGGGTGTTAAGGGAGCTGAAGCTCTGATCCAGAAGCAGTCTGCGGAGTGGTGGAAGCAAGGTATCGTTGATCCAGGATTGGAAAAAAGGGCAACAATGTTGGGGAAAACTGCTGAACTTCAGCTGAGTTCTTCCATTCACCTACACCTTCAATTGGAATCTGAACCTAAGGAAGCTCCCTTCTACCTGAGGTCTTCGGTCTACGATCAGTGGTCGGGAAGAGATCTCTGGCTCAATAGTCAGGATGTGAAATCCGTTCTGGCTGGGCCAGAAGACCATTATGGCGTGAGAGTGGGAGGCGAGGTCTACAACCCAGGCCCATTCCTTGGGAAAATGTGGCTTGAAATGCGAGGCCAGGGTTGGTTTCCATTGCCTGAAGAGGGAGAGGTCTTTCGTTCACCGGGCATCTCGGAGGTTGAAAGAGTGGGGAGAGAGCACTTTCGAGGCAAGAGTGAGAATGATGTGGTTGCCTTGGAATTGTTTCAAAGTATTTCTGTGGATAGGGATGAGTCCAAGGAGCTGACCGCAGACGTCATGCTGAGGTACCTGAAGATGGATGAAGATAGAAAAAAGACATCAGAAGCATTTTTGGTAGACCATGGCATAACATCCGACGAACCAGAGCAGGTTATGGCAGGCGTGAAGAGAGTTTTCTTTGGTGGAGACTACACCTACAGTCTTGAGGTGGAGTCTCCTCCGTCAGAGACCACTGTTCTTGATTTTTTTCTGAATGATTCCAGAAGTGGTCACTGTGAATACTTTGCTACGGCAACGGTTATGCTCATGAGGGCCCGCAATATTCCCGCTCGTTATTGCACAGGATATATGGTTCACGAGAGGGAAGGCGACCTGTGGATAGGAAGAGGGAGGGATGCCCATGCGTGGGCAGAGGTCTGGTTTGATGGGAAGTGGACAAGATTGGAGACGACTCCTCCTACAGAATCAGGAACACTGAGTTTTCGACAGTTGCGGAGGACTTGGGAATCTTGGATTTTCGCTTTGGAGAAGTGGAGGTACCATGAGGGACGAGACCGATTAGCTGAATGGGCTCCTTGGATGCTTGTTCTGGTTTTGCTCTATTTTGGTTGGCGATTTTCGAGAGAATGGCGTCAAGGAAGACGTGAGGCGAAGATGACCGTTGCTCTTCAGCGACACGACCCCGGCTTTATGAGAGTTGAAAAAGCAATGGCAAAAAAACAGATGCCCCGAAAAGCCCATGAGACTTGGTGGGCTTGGAGGCGTCGATTGTCGAAAAGAGGAGTGGATCTGCCTGAAAAACTCTGTGAGGATTGGAGTCGTTGGTCGTGGGATCCTCATTTTCATGAAAGAGAAGAATTGGAAGAAGAACTTCGTTCTCTTCCTGTAGAATCCTAAACGATCATGTCTCATTTCTCGATGCCCGACCTTGAAAAGGAGGTGAAGTGCCCCTTCTGCCTTCACGAAGGAAAGCCTGAACTTCAGCTTCAGAATGGCATCCCTTCTTTGACGACTTGTCGTGAGTGTGGCAAGATCTTGGTGATGTTTGGATTCGCGGGGATTTTTCTTCGGGTTTGGCGTCGTTTTTTTCCACCCCGATCGAAAGACTGATCTTGCGTTGGGTGACTTTCCTTTTGTTGGCTGTAGCACTTGGCTATGTCTTGGGTTACCGGAAGGGAGTGATCGATGGGCACAGCACTCAGAGATCAGGGGGAGCTGAAGTCTTTTCTCTAGAAAACCATGACACGACTCTTGGCCGAGAGACGTCTTCGCGCCTCATTAGCCAGACTGAAACGGTTAGACCGAAAGAGATGACTGTGTCCGAGTCTGATAGGTTAATTTCCGAGCAAATGGTCTTGGCGCCCAAAGGACAGAGTCCTATTGAGAAGATCGCGGAGTTGGTGAATGCCAAACTTTTTGCCGAAGCAATGGAGCTCATCCTTGATGCAGATTTTGGCGACCATGAAGAAGAGGGGCTTGAACTTCGTGCTCTGGTGGCAGCCCATCTCGCAAAAGAGTGGATGGACATAGGGCGACGAGGAGAAGCAAAAGATCTCATCACAAGGGAGAGGAATCTTCAACCAACTCACCTTAAACTCTTGGGGGCAGAGGTGGAGTGGTATCGCCAGCTAGGTCGCCGTCCAGAGGCCATCCGAGTCCTTAACCACATTTTGCGTTCGGGGCTATCTGAAGAGGAACGAGAAGTGGTCTTGGGCTGGAGGCATGAGTTGATGAGAGATCATCTTAAAGTTCTTGAAGAGAGTGGGCAGTGGAAGGAACTGGCTGATTTTCTCAAAGGAGATCCTGCTCCAGGAGATGAACGTTATTATCGCTATCAGCTCTGGGCAGCTCGAGCCTATACTGAGATCTTCGAATTTTCTAAAGCCAGATCAGCCCTTGAGATGGCATCTTTTGATCATGAGCTCTTAGAGAAGGTTGCTGTGGCGGAATCTCGAATCGAGCGACTTCAGGCCATCCGTCACGAACGGGTTTCTTTGGAAAAGGGTAAAGTGACTGGGGCAACTCCTGTTCAGGAGGACGTCGTTGATGATGGGGGATGGATCGTACTGCAGGCCGTGTGGATTCAGGGAAGCGTCGTTGTCATGCTCGAGGTGGGAGATCGACAGCTCCCCATGTTGCTGGATACTGGAGCGAGTATCACGAGCATTGATCTGAGCCTGCGAGGGATGTTGAAAGATAACGTGATCAAGGAACTGGGGGCTAGGAATTTCTATACAGCAAACGGAACCACTCAAGGCGACGTATCTCAGTTGGACAAGGTTCAGTTGGGAACCTTCGTGGTGAGTTCTGTTGATGTTGCCTTTATGAGGAGGCTTGCCGTTGGGTCCCGTTACGTTGGCCTTCTCGGGATGAATGTTCTGCGCTACTTTGATTTTCAACTCGATGAAACTGCAGGAGTGGTCAGATTGAGAGAGAAACTTTGATCTCACTCGAAATTGGATTGAAAAAACTCTTTCCTGAAGGTGGTAAAGCTGGTCGAGCCTGAGATGGCTAAGGCGCCGTTACAAAAAGTCGGGAAGGTCGGTGAGAACGTCTCTTCTTTTTATGACAAGGACGGCTGGACTTTGGAGGGAGATGTCACTCGCGATGCTATTCTCAACGAAGACCTGAGGGCAGTTGCCGAAGAGTATGTTTCTCGTTGTCGAAGAAGAATCTTGCGTCACCTCCCTTCGGGAGGAGAGAAGATACTGGACGCTGCTTCTGGGCCTGTGCAGTACCCAGAGTACCTTGAATATTCCCAGAATTTTAAGGAACGCCATTGTGTGGATATGTCCCAAAAGGCGCTGGACCAAGCTCGAGAGAAATTGGGTGAAAGAGGGAGATACCTTCACGGAGATCTCCTGACGCTAGATTTAGGTGCTGGATTCGATGCTGTGATCAGTCTGCACACCATTTACCATATTCATCGAGATCAGCAGGAAGAGGCGGTCTTAAAACTCTTGAGGTCTTGTCGCATTGGTGCGCCTTTGGTGATCGTCTATTCCAATCCAAAATATCTGCTTGGTCGATGTGTCAGGTTATTTCGAGGGCTGATTGGTAAGAAGAGAGAGGTGGCGTCGGGTGATGGACTTTACTTCTTTTCTCACCCTCTTTCTTGGTGGGAAAGGTTTCGGGAGGTGGCTCAAGTCGAGTTTTACCCATGGAGGTCATTGAGCAGTCGGCATCAGAAGCTGTTGCTTCCAGATAATGTGATTGGAAAGCTGATGTTCAGGGCACTATTCTGGTTTGAAGAACGATTCTCGACTTTTTTTGTAAGAAACCTTAAGTTCACGACGATCGTTCTTCGTGCCAGAGAAAATCTTGAAGGCTCGTGAGCTGAGAAGCCCTTCCAAGTGTGTTTCCCAATCGCGTTTCCAGATGGAGAAGTGCGCATCTTTCCCATCCGTGATCTTTCGCACAATCACCGAGTGCAGACAGATTCGCTAATGGTTGGTGAAGATACGAACTCGGGGTTTAGAAAACTTCCGGGCTTCGGAGATACATTGCGTAGATATCTTAGACTCGGCTTTTTCCTGGTGCCTCTGTGTTCTGTCTTGCTGATTCTATCAGGGTGTAAATCCACTGAAGCAGGCGGGAGTCTGACTGAAGAGGCTGGTCGCCTCTATTGGAATCAGGGTGACCCCTTGGAGGAAAATCTTGAACCTAACATGAAGCTTTGGTTTTTCGATAAAGCATCTCTCGTTAGGACTCATAAAGCGCTCGAAGAGCAGAGCCTTGAGATAAAAATCCAACACCTGAAAATTAAACAGGCTAGAAGTTCAGAAGCCCTGAGTCGAGTGACGTCACTCCCTAATCTTTTCTTGGGCTTGGATGCTTCCGACGCAAAAACAGAGGGGCAGAGCGTTAATCAGAGTTGGAGCGCAAGTTTCAGTAGTAGTTGGGAATTGGACCTTTGGGGAGCCCTAGCCTCAGAGCGAAGAGAGGCGGGGATTAGGCTTTCGGCAGGAAAAATCCAGCTCGATGCCTTAGAACTGAGTTTGCTTTATCAGTTTCTCAATGCTCAGATTCGCTTCGCCGGAGCAATAGAGCGGTCAAAGCTTCTGCAGATACAGATTGAAGAGCAGAAAGAAATGGAGGCTCAAGCTTTGGATCTATTCCATAGTGGTAGAGGAACAGAGACGGCCATTCTTCTTCAGCGAGAACTCAAGCTAGGACTTGAGGCAGGTCTTCCCTTGATTGAGGAAAGTCGTCGTAGGGCTCTTCTGGACTTGTCTCAGCTTCTTCGAAAGCCAATGGTCAACTTGGGCAGTGAATTTGGTGTTGAACTTCCAGAGAAGCCTTCCCTTCCACCAGCGAAGAATGGTAGTGAATGGTTGGACCGACGATTCGACTGCCGTTTGGCTTGGCTAACAGTTTTGGAATCCGAGGAGTCATGGCTGCAAGCTAAGGCCCGCCGTCTCCCAACTCTGACTTTACAGGCCCAGCTTGGTTTCAGTGGCCAGCATCCTGGCGAAGTCTTCGACACTTGGTTAAGACAGCTTTCGGCAAGTCTTCTATCTCCTATTTTTGATGGTGGCCGGCGTCGCCTTGAAGCTGTTCTCGCTGGAGATGTGGTTCAGCAACGCCTTCTTGAGTTGCGACAGCGAGCAGAGATTTCATATGGGGAGTTGGAAGGATTAAGGCTTTCTTGGGAAACTCAGCATGAAGCATGGAGAGGCCGCCTTCTTCAGCTGGATGCCTCAAAAAAATCTCTCGAATCCCTAACGGACCGCTATCAGTTGGGAGAAGTGACCCTCATGGAGGTCCTGCAGCAGCGAAGCCGGATGCGGTCCCTTGAAATGCAGGTTTTGAATCATCGAATTCAGGCTTTTGAGCTACAAGCGATGTGGGCGAAAGCACAGGCCATTTTTCCAGTGTCATCTCCCACGCATCAGAGTGATAAACTCAATTCTCAAACCTCTCCAAGTGAGTTCTGATCCATGTCTGAAACAGAGCTGAATCAATCCAACTCTTCGCCTTCTCAATCAAAGGTTATCCGGCGTTGGCCCTTGAGTTTGTTGATCGTTGTTTTTGCGGTGATCTTGGCTTTTGTCGGAAGTCGATGGATCATGTCCATGAAGCCCGTGCCTCAAAAGAAGGAGTCACGGGAACATGTTGTCTGGGTTGACGTTGAGAAGGTTGAGCTGGGAACGAATAGCATTCCTGTTTATGGAATGGGGGAAGTTAAACCTTTTCGGAAACTTTCCCTGATGGCAGAAGTCAGTGGCAAGATCATTGCTGTGGGAGCAGAGATTGAAGCTGGAGTAAAGGTGAAGAAAGGGCAGGTTTTATGCCAAATCGATCCTGTTTCTTATAAGGCGGATCTCGAAGCTCGACGAGCTGAAGTGGCGCAGAGGGAGTTAGCCCTTCTTGAAGAGCAAGGAAGAGTCGCCCAGGCCAAGAGAGAAAATGACCGCGTTGGCTTAGAGGGAGGGGATAAATTGCAGAAGGAATTGCGTTCACGTCTTCCCCACCTTAGAGTCGCCAAGTCAGCTTTGGAGGCAGCCAAGGCGCAGCTATTATTCGCAGAAGAGAACCTCAAGCGCTGCACGTTTAAGGCTCCTTATAGTGGCATCCTGACGACATGGCGTGGACATTTGGGTAGCCAGGTTTCTCCCCAAACTCAGCTGGGAGAGCTATTGGATCATTCACGTTATGATCTTGAGTTGCAACTGAGAAGGGAGCAATTAGAGCTCTTGCCTAAGGGAGGAGGAGAGGCCATATTGGAACTTCCTACTGGGAATCGAAAGGGGCGATGGAGTTATCTGATGCCCGAACATCACGGCAAAGGGCGGCTGGTGACCTTAAAAGTATCTGTCGATAACCCGATGAGCGGTGATGCTCCGGCTTTGTTCGTCGATAGTTTTGTGACCGCCTATCTGATGAGTCATCCTTATGATAAGAGTGTGATCCTCCCTAGGGATACTCTCGACGATGAGGGGTTTGTTTGGCTGTGCCATTCAGGGAACATGCTTAGAAGGGGTAAGGTCGATTATATTTCTATTGATGATGAGAGTGTTCTTGTTACCTCAGGACTCAAGAAAGGAGACCTTTGGGTCAAAAGTCGTCTTGCTGTTGCAGTGGAAGGCATGGTTGTTAAGCCTCTGAAGTCTAAGAATGACTGAACCAGTCAGGGAATCCTGGAACAAGGGACCCATCGCTTGGATGGCCCGGCATGGAGTGGCAGCAAATCTTCTCATGGTCATGCTGCTCCTTGGCGGCTTTCTCATGTCATTCATTGTTCGTCAGGAAGTCTTTCCTGTCTTCAGTGTTGATGCTGTTCAGGTGTTGGTGCCCTATCCTGGAGCGAGTCCTGAAGAAGTTGAGTCGGCTTTGGTGTTGCCCGTGGAAGAGGCTCTGGCAGAGGTGGATGGAATAGATGAGATCATTTCGACTGCCAAGGAGAATGTGGCCAACATTATGGTGAAGGCACTAACCGGTGTCGATGCAGAAAAATTATCTCGTGAAGTCCAAAATGCCGTGGATCGAATTACGACTTTCCCAGGAGATGCAGAGAAACCAGTGGTCTTGCTCATGACCATGCATCGGAGAGGAATGAATCTGGTCTTGCACGGACCGGCTTCAGAAAAATCCCTGCAGGCTTTGGCCGAACGTTTCAGAGATGAACTTTTAGCCAATTCAAGTATCACGAGCGTTGATCTGAGTGGGATACGACCTCTCGAACTTTCCATCGAGCTCGATGAGGTTCAGCTACGTCGCCATGGACTGACACTCCCTCAGGTTTCCGACCTAGTCAGGCGAGCTTCTGGTGACACACCAGGGGGGGCACTGAAAACCACGTCAGGGGAGACACTGATAAGGGTTCAGCACCGCAGGGATTCGGTTAAGGAATTTTCAGATCTCCCTTTGCCAGGTTTAGGGGCAGTACCCATCAGATTAGGCGATATTGCCGTCATAAAGGATGGCTACGAAGAGGTGGATTCCTCTATTCGTTGGAACGGTCGGCCAGCCGTCCTGCTAGATGTGAACCTACAGGGAGACGATGGTCCTGTGGAAATTTCTGAAGCCGTGATGGACGTGTTCGAGGAATTCCGTCTCCAGCTTCCTAATGGAATTGGTCTCGATGTCCTATACGATGACTCCGAAAGCTTTGAGGATCGTATTGACCTCCTTCTGCGCAACGCAGGGTTGGGACTGAGCCTTGTTTTTATCATGCTAAGCCTCCTTCTGAGGGCTCGATTGGCTTTCTGGGTTACGCTAGGAATTCCCATTTCATTCTTAGCTGCGTTGGCCTTTCTACCTGCCTTTGATGTTAGCATCAACATGGTCACCCTATTTGCTTTTATTATTGCTTTGGGCATTGTTGTAGATGATGCTGTCGTAGTGGGTGAGAATATTTACGCTTGGCGCAGACGAGGAGCAGGTGCTTTGGAGGCGGCCATTCGTGGTGCGAGAGAGGTCTCTATTCCTGTAACCTTTTCGATTTTGACCAATATTGCTGCGTTCCTCCCTCTTGCGTTCGTGCCAGGTGTGAGTGGAAAAATTTTCAGACTCATTCCGGTCGTTGTGATTCTCATTTTTATCGCGTCTTGGATTGAGAGTCTTTTTATTTTGCCCAATCACTTGGCTCACGGCAAGATGAAGAAAGACAGTCGCTCTCCTCTGAAGGCTATTTCTGAGGGCTTTCAAAATCTGATCGAGAAACGGTTCACTCCAATCGTGAGGTGGGTGGTGAATTATCGCTATGCGATGTTAACGGTTGCCGTGGTAACACTGGTTCTCTGCCTTGCCACGGTCAGAAGTGGTCTAATGGGATTTACTCCATTTCCTATTGTTGAGAGTGACAGAGCTATGGCCAACGTGACGTTTCCCGTTGGTACGCCTGCTTCGATCACTCAAAAAGCTCTAACACGAATTAGAGAAGGAGCAGAGACGGTGTTGAAGAAACATCATGAGGAGAATTTGGGGAAAGGTATTATTGAAGTCTTGGGCAAAGGAAACTCAGGGGGACACCTTGGTGAGTTGCAGG
>Ga0233432_10002609_pt1 | contig 16683 bp, 13 predicted proteins | sample SI_122_August201_6_FD_179870 | JGI IMG/M metagenome (GOLD analysis project Ga0233432, IMG submission 179870) | Seawater microbial communities from Saanich Inlet, British Columbia, Canada - SI_122_August2016_10_MG | ecosystem: Environmental > Aquatic > Marine > Inlet | place: Canada: British...
GCGTGCTTGTGTTTGCTTTTTGGAGATTTTGGTAGTAAGCATTGCAAAATGAAAATTAAAGCATATCTCAAACCTCACTGCGGTTGGAGCATGGGTGTCCGGGCCATCATGGATAAATACTCCCTTGAATATGAAGACCTCGACATCATCAACAATCAAAATATTTACGCCGAGATGGTCGAAAAATCTGGCCAACCTTTGTCCCCTTGTGTCGAACTCGACGGTGTCATGCTCGCAGATGTTAGCGGAGAAGAAGTTGAAAATTATATGCTCTCCAACAAACTTGTCGAGTCTACGAACAAACAAGCTGGCGCTCCTACGAACTCACCCTGCCCCGATGAAGTTCATGAAGAACGTGCCAAAGCAAGCAATGACGGATCCCCTATCCGATTTTTTTAAAGCATCCCACTAGCCCACACCATTAAAACTCCAAAGAAATTTTCCTATGACCTATGTCGTAACTGAAAAATGCGTTGACTGTAAGTATACAACCTGCGTCGCCGTTTGTCCCGTCGACGCTTTCCATGAATTACCTGATAGGTTGTACATAAACCCCGAAACATGCATTGATTGCAATGCCTGCATGGACGAGTGCCCAGTTGAAGCTATTTTTCCCGATATGGATGTTCCAGACGAACTACAAGAATGGATTGAGTTGAATGAGAAGGCGGAAGAACACCCTCAATTAGTTGGGCAACTAGATCCCCTCAAAGCATCTAATTGCGTTGATTCCAACGCAGATCAGTAAAGTACTTTTTCTCTCTTCCTCTCCTGCCCTCTCCACCCCACTCAGTACTACATTTTTAGTGTAGTATCTATTGGTGCAAGTTGCCAGATACTCTTTTTTTAGTACTTTTGTGCAGTCTTTTTCTGCCTTAGACTAACACAATAAAGTTTCATTTGACTTATTCTTCAATCCGTATAGGTCTAAAGTTTAATATTGCCCAACATTATGAAAATCAGAGTTTTATCAGTAAATCTTGGTATCAAAAGTGAAAAAGACCATTTTATAGACAAAGCGAAAGGTCAAAAATGCTACACTTTGTATGTCTTTAAAACTTCTGCCCTAGCCAAAACAAGCATTGGCTTGAGTGAAGTTAACGCAGGAGACTGCCTGCTTATATCTCCCACTTCCCCCCATTACATCAAGAGTAAAGGGAGTCAGTGGGAATACGACTCCGTATCTTTTAAGGGTTCGGACGCTACCAGGTTAGTTTCCCAAGTTGGGATTGATTGTGATGTTATCCACAAACCGCTACAAACTTATTTCATTGACGCTCTTTTGGACAAAATTGTCAAAGAACTCAGAGCCATGGACATGTTGTATGAAAGGGTTATCGGTTCCACATTAGACGAACTCCTTACAAAAGTTGTTCGATTTTCTAAGCAAGATTTTGTGCTTTCCATGCCAGATCATTCCCAGAGACTCAGAGACTTAAGATCTGAGGTGCATGAAAACTTTTCAAAGGCTTGGACAATCGGGCAGATGGCTGACATGATGGGATTGAGTGCTAGTAGATTTGCCTCCCTTTACAAACAAGAATTCGAGGCAAGTCCTACCGAGGATTTAATTCGTACTCGCATAGTACAAGCTCAGAAGATGCTTTCAGCGACTAAAGTCAGCGTTAAGCAAGTTTCCTTAGCGTGCGGATTCGAAAGCGTTCATTATTTCCATCGAGCATTCAAAAGGAGGCTCAATATCACTCCCAAGCATTATCAAAATCATAAACTTGCAATGAGAGGTTCAGTCCCTCAGCAAGAGAAGTCTTTCACCCTCGATCGGTTGTCTGTAAACTCAGACTTTTCTGGAACTATGGAAATCGATAATGGAGAAATTTTCTTTCACGGGACGGGATCACCATGGGCTGACTACTTGGGGTTTTCCGTAGATGAGGTGAAGAGCAAGCCTTTCCTAAATTTTGTTTACCCGGATGATCTCGATATTGCTCGAGAGACAATCAGCAATATAATAGATGGTCGCAATGTAAAAGATGTTGCAGTTCGCCTAAACACAAAATCAGGAGATTTTGTTAAAATTGATTTCTCAGCACTAACCAAAGGCAATACATGGTTTTGGTTCGCTAAAAAACTTCTAGTTGACCAAGAAATCAATTAAGTTTTTTTAACTTCTCCAATCGAACGGTTGCCGATGCAGCCGATGTTGTTATCTTGAGGTTTAAAAATTTCTTAAACCATGTTCAAGTTACTATTTATTTTTACAGCTATCTGGTGTTTACACATTTATCACCTTTGTGCTTCGGATGTTGATGTTATACAAAACGCGAGGCAACTCACCTTCGAGGGAGTTCGTTCTGGAGAGGGCTACTTTTCTGCAGATGGGAAAAAGATGGTATATCAGTCTGAAAGCTACGAAAAAAACCCGTTTTACCAAATCTATCTTTTAGACCTAGTCTCCGGGGAGAATAAACTTGTATCAACCGGAGTCGGAAAAACCACATGTGCATGGATACACCCCGATGGACATTCCATTCTCTATTCGTCTACACACTTAGACAGTAACGCTAGCCTAAAGCAGCTCGAGGAACTAAAGACCAGAGAATCAGGCAAAGCACGCAAGTATAGCTGGGATTACGACAGGAATTACGAATTATTTAAAAACGATACTCTAAACGGAAAAACCAAACGCATCACATTTGCAAATGGGTATGATGCCGAAGGCTCTTTTTCACCAGACGGAACAAAGATAGTCTTCGCATCAAACCGTAACGCTTATTCCACAAAACTTTCCAAAAAAGAGGAAGAAATATTCGCTCGTGACAAATCATACTTCAACGAAATTTTCATAATGCAATCGGATGGAAAGAACCTTGTTCAATTAACTAATACACCCGGTTATGACGGCGGCCCTTTTTTTAATAATCAAGGCAATCAGATTTGTTGGAGAAGGTTTTCACAGGGTGGGCACAAAGCAGAAATTTATCGAATGCATCTCGATTCAAGAAAAGAAAAAAAGGTGACCAGATTGAACGCAATGTCGTGGGCCCCTTTCTTTCATCCCTCCAATAAATATTTGATCTTTTCCACCAACTTACACGGCTTTGATAACTTTGAGCTTTATGCTGTCGACATCGACGGAAAAAGAAAGCCCATCAGAATTACTCAATCGCCTGGATTTGACGGCTTACCATGTTTCTCGCCTGACGGGAATGTACTTTCATGGACAAGTAATAATACGAGTGACAAAAAGTCCCAAATTTTCATTGCAGACTGGAATCACGAAGAAGTCCTTAAGCGTTTATCTCTTTCACCCGAGATCATAACAAGGACAGAAGAAATTGAATTGGATTCAAAAAAGAGAACCACTTCCCCAGAAATCCTAGAAGCTGATGCAAGAACTCATATAACGTATCTTTGCTCGGATGAACTTGAGGGTAGGTTTACGGGTTCCAATGGAGAAAAACTAGCCAGCGATTACTTAGCTAATTCATTTCGTTCATATGGACTTGAGTCTTTTTCAGTGGATGGTAATTGGTTTCAGGAATTTCCTTTTTATAATACAGCAGAATTATCTGCCACATGTAAGTTTGAAAACTCATCGGAAGGAAAAGTTTTCGAAACCTTGGAAATCTCAAAAGATTGGACACCAATGCCCTTTAGCGAATCGGGTACCATTGAATATGATCAAATTACTTTCGCCGGTTATGGTCTAAGATTAAAAGAAACTTCCGAGTGGTCCGAGTACGATTCATACACGCATTTAGATGTCAAAGGCAAGTGGGTCATGGTGTTACGTAAATTACCTCCTAACTGGAGTGAAGAACGAAAAAAAGCTCATTACCATGACTCGACTTTTAGAAAGAAAGCCTCGGTAGCTCGTGACTTGGGTGCTAAAGGGATCATCTTCGTATCGGATTTTGAACAAGAGAGCGACAAGCTGATCGAGTTTTCAGCAAGTCCAGCTAAGGATACAATTTCAATTCATGCAATCTCACTCAGCCGGGCAATCGCATCAAAGATTTTTGATACAAATTCAAGAGGTTTTAAATCATGGTGTAATAAACTTGCTACAGGCGAACCACATCTTGGATTTGTACTTAAGAATACCTACTCTCGTCTTACTGTCGCCATTGAAAGAAAAAAAGGTACGGGCCGAAACACGCTTGGATGGCTCCGAGTCGAGAATGGTAAAGTTGCGAAACAATTTCTAGTCATTGGAGCCCATCTTGATCACATTGGTATAGGGAAGACAAGTTCTCGTGCTAAAAAGTCACAAAAGGGAAAAATTCACCCGGGAGCAGACGATAATGCCTCAGGAATTGGAGCTCTTATGGAAATTGCCGAATACTTGGCCGATCTTAAAAAAAGAGGTCTTCTTGATTCGTTATATGATATTCTTTTCGTAGCTTGGTCAGGTGAAGAAATAGGTCTTGTAGGATCTTCATATTTCATGCGGTCACTACCACCACAGACCTCAGATAATGAAGGTAGAGAGATCGTAGCCTACCTAAATCTTGATATGGTTGGGAGATACCAAAAGAAGTTAACCCTCCATGGTGTCGGCTCATCGACTGGATGGAAAAAACTCATACAACGAGCGAATGTTCCTGTAGGGCTAAACCTAAATTTACAAAATGACAGTCATATTCCAACGGATACCACTGCATTTTTCACCAAAGGGGTTCCTATTCTAAGTGCGTTCACAGGATTACACGCAGATTATCATTCCCCTTCCGATACTGCTGACAAAATAAACTTTAAAGGCATTGCCGATACATCAAAGCTTTACAGCAGGTTAATTCAAACACTTGCCAAGCAAAAAGAATTTGACTATGTGGGACAAGCTCCGCCACCCAAGTCAAGAGGTCGCTTAAGCGTCTACTTGGGAACTATTCCCGACTATTCTCAAACAGACAAGAAGGGCGTTCTTCTTTCTGGAGTGAGTAAAGGTGGTCCCGCAGACTTGGCAGGAATAATGAGCGATGATTTAATAATCGAGCTCGAAGGGAAAAAAATCGAGTCAATATATGACTATACGGACGCGATCGGGATATTGAAGCCATTGCAGAAAGCAAGCATCAAGATCATAAGGAAACAAAAGGTGATGAATCTCAGCATAACCCCAGCTACTAGGTAAAGTTTTATCCCCAAAAAGAACGATTCGTGGAATTAATGTATTGTGTCTGAGAAGAAGATTGGATGGCGAATGCTTCTTACTAGGGTTTCCAAGTGAAGTTACCACTCCCTTCTCCCTCAATTTGCTTCTCAGCTCCATCGTCCACGAAAAACCTCAAGTTTTCTAGTGAAGAACAATAGCACTTGAACGAATCCTTGAAAGTAAGGGTTCCCTCCCATCCGGCAGGTAAATCCCTGTACTCACGAGTGCTTTGATTAGTCTCAGGAAAAGGACCTCCTCCATTTTTTACAATTAAATGCTTAATCGGGGCAATAACGGCAAAACGTAACAAATGTTCTTCGGTAGCCTGTGAGGTATCCGAGGATGTTGAGCTTAAATTAGTTTCAGTAACAGAACTGCTACTCGGAGATGATTCCTTCAATTCGGGTTCTTCGGTATCATTGATGCTTTTGACAGCGATAAAAATCACGATGGAAAGGATAACGATACTAGCTCCAACGATTAGCAAGGGCTTGAGTAAGTTAGGGTAACCGGGTGCATCTACAGATGACTTGCCAACAGAAGGTGTGGGATTAGAGTAGTCATTACTCTCAGAATTGTCAGGAGGGCTTAACGATCCGAGAGATTTTTTAGTGGAACGGGAAGTAGTGTTTCCCATTTCCAAATTTAGATCCGCTAGCACAGCTTCTTGATCCAGACCGAGAAAACGAGAGTAAAGGCGTACAAAACCACGCAGGTATACTTCAGGAAGATCAATGTCAAATTGTCCTGCCTCAAAGGCACTTAAATAATCGCCACGGATTTTAGTGCTTTCCGAAGCTTCCCTCAGGGAAATACCCTTTCTATTCCTAGCTTCTTCTAATTTTTGTCCTATAGCCATCTGGTTTGAGTTATTGTTATGTTAGACTTCATTGGTGCGAACTTTTTTGCAAGCGGAGATTTCGTTTTTCAATAAATTATTAAAGATCTAACAAGATTTCCCTACCCTGACCTGGTACATCAGGTCCAACGACCCCTCTGTCTTCAAGTTCGTCCATTATCCGAGCCGCACGGTTATAGCCAATACTCAGTTTTCTTTGCAGATTTGATGTCGATGCCCTTTTGGTCGAGCGAATGATTTCAATGGACTTTCGTATCATTGGATCTTCATTGGGGTCACCCTCCCCACCGCCAAGTACTTCATCCTCGCCAGCAGCTTCAATTTGGTCCCGAACTTCCTCGATAATTTGGGGAGGTCCGTTGATTTTCAAAAATTCAACTATTCCGTTAATCTCGTCATCACTGACGAAAGCGCCTTGGGCTCGAATAAAAGTCGAGCCTCCAGGAGGAATAAATAGCATATCCCCTTTACCAAGAAGAGATTCTGCACCCTTGCCATCCAGAATAGTCTGGCTGTCCCTGTAAGAAGCAACACGGAAAGATATTCTACTCGGTAGGTTTGCCTTGATCACACCTGTTATGACATTCACAGAAGGACGCTGCGTAGCAATAACCAAGTGAATACCAGCAGCCCGTGCAAGTTGTGCTAGCCGGGCAATTCCGGTCTCAACATCAGCCTGAGCGACCATCATAAGATCAGCAAGCTCATCGATGATACAAACGATGTAAGGTAGCTTGTTCTCAGGTATCTCCAAAACATGATCATCGCGAGGAACTTCGATATTGGACAGGGCCGCCCTTTCTTCTGGGGTCATCTGAGCGTCTAGTAACTGGGCCTTCTCCTTTTCTTCTTTGTCTTTAAGAATTTTCGCATTGAATCCAGCAATATTGCGTACACCCACTTTGGAGAAAATCTGGTATCGGCGTTCCATTTCGATCAAAAGCCACTTGAGCGCTCCAGGAACCTTCTTCGGATCGGTCACCACCGGTATAAGCATATGAGGCAGATCATTATATACCTTCATCTCGACGATTTTCGGGTCAACCATTATAAACCGTACATCATCGGGACTAGAGTGGTAGCAAAGGGAAGCGATAATCGCGTTAATACAAACCGTTTTCCCCGAACCTGTCGAGCCAGCCACCAGCAGGTGGGGCATTTTTGTCAAATCTGCGACGAGAGGTCGTCCGCTTGCATCTTTTCCAAGTACGATCGGTATATCTGCTCCAGCATCAGCCCAAGCTTTAGATTCAAGTATTTCCTTTAGACAAACATCAGACGGATTGGCATTGGGAACCTCAATGCCAACGCAACCTTTACCTGGTACGGGTGCAAGTATTCTAACGCTGTCTGCCTTAAGAGCCATGGCCAGGTTTTTATCAAGGTTGGCAATTTTCTCTACTTTCACCCCAGGAGCCGGGTGCACATCGTACCTAGTAATGACAGGACCAGTGTGAACCTCTCCCATTTCAACCTCTATCTTAAATTCGGACAAAGTTTCCTTTAATCTCTTGGCCTTTATCATGTGATCCTCATCGCCGCTGGACTCGACTTCCGGTGGATCCATGAGCAAATCAGGCGTAGGGAAATGGTAATCACCTTTTCGCTCGGGAAAAAGATCGGCAGCCTTTTCAGTTTTTGCCGGACGGACGACTTTAAAACCATCCATTCCGCCATCCGTATCATCATGCTGGGCAAGTTCTTGACTTGGGTTTTCGTCGGGTTCTCCATGCTTAATTAAAACTTCTTCTTCATGAGAAGATTCGGTAATAACAACAGGCTCTTCGGCGGCTGGTTCTTCTTTTATCTCTTTTTTCGCTTTTGGCTTGGCTGTACTATTCTTCGTTTTTTTAACAGATGATGGTTCGGGTTGAGTGGTAGTAGTCCCTTCGTTTTGAAGCGACACATCTCCGAAGAGCAAATCATCATCATGTTCTTTTGCAGACCAAGGGAATTTCCAGTTTTTAGTTTTCTTATCTTCGCTGGAAATGGACTCCTCAGAAATCTTCGTTTCCTCAACTTTTTTCTTTTTGGAACTTGGCTCAGAATTTGGATCAGTCGTTTGTTTCTCTGGAGTCTTTTTAGGTAGTTGTTCAGAAACTTTTTTGCTCAGTCCAGCCATGGCCCTAAGAAGCTTGAGTGGTTCCATCGAAAAATGTATGCATAAACTCCCTAACAACAAAAAGGCCATAAGGACGCTTGTGCCAAATGGTCCCATCCATTCGCAAAAAAAACCGTTGTCATCAGAAGTAGTCTCCTTCCAATTTTGATCTTCTGCCCCCCCCCGCACCCAGCCCCTTGCTTGGTCCCATGGCATCCCCGAATAAAAGAACGCTCCAATTGAACCACCGGCTCCATGTCTGTACATATTGGGATTAAAGGCAACCTCGCGTTGTTCAGGGTTCAAAGCATAGTGCCTTACATTAGCCAAAACCGAAATGGACACGATCGTAGCAAAAATGGTGGCAACTTTGCGTATTTTCTCTTGGGAAGAAGGTCTGGTCGCAAATAGAAATGAAATTGTCCCCAAAAGCCATGGCAAGAGCCAAGCTGCAATGCCGAAAAAGGCGAAAAGAAAGTCAGCAACCCAAAGACCGCCTTTGTTAAGTAAAAGGGTTTTGTCAACAGGCGGATCCTTATGCAGGCAATCTGGGTCGTATTCAATAAGTGCAACCAACAAAAGCAGTCCCAACAAAGCACAAACTATGGCAAGCCACAGTTTTTTGTCCGGAGTTACATTCCCCAAGCCTTTACTAGATCCGGTAACCGAATTAGCCACGACAAGACTCCTCCCAAATGATTTGCACTAAAGCAAACATGCTTCCACTTCACACATAATAGTATAGAAAAGGAATTAATGATGATTTTCAAGTTTGAACCGATTTATAAGGAAAGGATTTGGGGCGGCACCATGATCCGTGACTTTTTCGGGAGAGACACGCCTGGCGAATCTCCTATTGGTGAATCATGGGAAATAGTTGATAGAGATGAAGACAACTCAGTTATTTCAAATACAAGCCTGCACGGCAAAACTCTTTCAACCTTACTAAAAGCTGATGGGAAAAAGGTCATGGGGCCGAATTGGGAACAGGGACGCTCATTCCCCCTACTCGTTAAGTGGTTGGACTGTTCGCAAAGGCTTAGCCTACAGGTTCACCCGCCCGCTAAAGTTGCTGAAATATTGTCGGGAGAACCAAAAACAGAAAATTGGTATGTAGCAGAAGCATCAACAAATGCTGGACTTTTTATTGGTCTTAAAAAAGGCACTTGCCCGAAAGATTTCATTCAAGCGACGGAAAACAAGACTGTCGAAACGCTGTGTCATCGGGTACAATCTAGAAAAGGCGACTCGGTACTTGTAGAAAGTGGAAGGATTCACGCTATCGACGCAGGCAACTTAATTCTCGAAATCCAACAGAATTCTGATACTACTTACCGAGTTTACGATTGGGAAAGACTTGGACTAGACGGCCAACCGAGAACCCTTCACATCGAAGAGTCAATGCAATGCATTGATTTTAACGATTACGAGCCAAAACCCATGACGACCTCGGTCAATGTAGGCCGAGAGGTCATTGCTGACTCAAAATACTTTCGAATCCAAAAAATGAATCTTACGAAAAATAACTCCATAATGCTAAAAGACTTCAATTCAGATCCCATTATGATTCATGTTCTCGAAGGTAATGTAATGGTCGAAGATGAAAATGTACAAAAAGGGGAACACGCACTCTGCCCTTTTTCTAGCAGTTGTTCGATTTCTTCTTTGGAGGATTCAAGTATTTTAATAACGGATCGGTTTTCATGAATTTATGATCGAATGACCCTTTTGCAAAATATCCCCCAAACCCTCACTTTAAACAATGGAAAAAGAAGATAACACACCAAAACCTGTAGAGTCCGAGCCACTAGATATTCCAGAACCTGACTCCGAGCCAAACGAAGAAGAGAAAGAAGAATCTGTCGGACGATTAAAATCAAAGTTGGACGATGCATACGGGAAGCAAGATGATCTAAAAAGCAAATATATGCGCGCCGTGGCAGATTTAGAAAACCTGAGGAAGCGATCGATTCGTGACCGCGAAGACGCTGTACAAAGAACAAGATCTCAAATTATTTCTGACCTTTTACCAGTTATGGATGCCTTTCAACTCGGTTTTATAGAAGCCAAGAAGCATGAGGAAACGGCTAATTTTGTTGAAGGTTTCGCCATGGCAATGACTCAGATGGAAACGACTTTGTCAGAATATGGATTGAAAGTCATCGATCCGACTGGTGAAGTGTTTGATGCCAAATTGCACGAGGCAATAGGATATGAGGAGAATGATGACTGCGAGGAAGGATATGTCATTACAACCGTTAGGATCGGCTACAGAATCGGTGAACGGCTCCTACGACCAGCTTCCGTAATCCTAGCTAAGCCGTTGTCTGTTATAGACAAAGAAGATTAATTTACGACTCAATCTCGTATTCGAATATTATTACCTAAACGACAATGTCAGAAAAAGACTACTATGAAGTACTCGGAGTCGATCGATCAGCCAGTGACGACGAAATTAAAAAGTCATATCGAAAACTTGCCGTCAAGTTTCATCCCGACAAGAACCCAGGAGACAAAGCTGCAGAAGAAACATTCAAAGAGATATCTGCCGCTTTTGAAGTACTAAAGGATCATGACAAAAGAAGAAAATATGACCAATTTGGCCATGATGCGTTTCGAGGTGGTGGCCCCAGCTCAGGAGGTGTTGATCCATTCGACCTGTTCCGAGATGTCTTTAGCGGTGGTGGCGGTGGCGGAGGAGGAAGCGGTTTCGGAAGTATTTTCGAAGATTTCTTCGGTGGAGGATCTTCTTCGGGCGGAGCGGAACAAAGAGGATCAGACCTTAGGGTAGCTGTAGAAATCTCTCTCGAACAAGCGGCCTCTGGCGTCGAAAAAGAGATTAAGTATCATCACCATGCCGAATGCTCTACATGCTCTGGTAGTGGTGCGGCATCAGGATCCGGAAAAATAATGTGCTCGACATGTGGAGGAGTCGGTCAAGTCGCATCCAACCAAGGTTTTATTAGCATCAGGAGGACATGTCCAACCTGTGCTGGTTCTGGAGTAATGATTGAAAACCCTTGCGCTGAGTGCAAAGGTGAAGGAAGAAAAAGATCACCCACAAAAATAAAGGTGAATGTCCCTAAGGGTGTTGGAGATGGAAATAGGTTATGTTCGAGGGGGCGAGGTGATGCTGGACCGAGAGGGGGACCATCGGGTGATCTTTATGTTGATGTTAGGATCAAGCCTCATGATTTTCTCGACAGAGATGAAGACGACCTTTTTCATGAAATGATGATTCCCTTTACTCTCGCTACCCTTGGAGGAATGGTTCAAGTCCCTACCCTTGACGGAAAAGTTTCTTTAAAAGTTCCACCAGGAACACCATCAAACAAAACTTTTCGAATCAAAGACAAAGGGATGCCCAACCTGAGGTCACCTTCGAGAACGGGAGATCTTTATGCAAAAGTTATTATTCAAGTGCCAAACAAACTCACGAAAGAACAAAGAGAAAAATTAGTTGAGTTTGGAAAATCATGCGGGGATAAGGATTTGTCTGCAGAGGAAGGTTTTATGGGTAAAGCAAAACGATTTTTTGAAGGAGACAATTGACCGAGAAGCAAAAAGAAAACGCTAACAAGGTATTTTCGACTCCGCTTAGTAAAGCCGTTCGTTTTAGGGAAGAAGCGAAAATAGCAGGAAAAACCTTTGTGCTTACCAATGGGTGCTTTGACCTTCTGCATTATGGACATGTAACCAGCCTTAACGAAGCATCCTTACTTGGAGACTATCTATGGGTTGCAATGAATTCCGATTTAAGTGTGCGCAACCTTAAGGGTAAGAACAGACCTATAATACCAGAGAAAGAAAGAGCCTGCCTCCTCGAATCACTCGCTTGCGTTTGTGGAGTCATCCTTTTCGATGGCTTAAGATTGGACAAAGAAATTCTTGCCCTGAAACCCGATATTTATGTCAAAGCAGGTGACTACACGAAAGAATCAATAGACGCTAAGGAAAAGGACGCTCTCCAGTCAGTCAAAGCATCAATCAAATTCGTATCATTCGTGCAAGGTACGAGCACCACTTCTCTCCTCAAACGGATTCAATCACTTCCAGCTATAACTTAATCTTCAAAATGAAAACTGTTATTCTAGGATCTGGAAAGGGCACTAATGCCAAAGCAATCATGGAGGCACAATCGAGCGAACTTTTGGGAAACACCAAGCTCGTAGCTATTTTCTCTGATAAGAAGGAAGCGGCTATCCTCGAGACTGCGAAAAGGCATAAGATCCACAACCAATACCTAGATCCTGGACCACTCAATACAAAGTTTGATGAGAAGTCAGAGCTAACTTGGATCAAAACGATTAGGGAGTACAAACCCGACTTAATTGTCCTTGCTGGCTTCATGAGAATCCTTACCAGCACTTTCCTTGAAGCCTTTCCGGGTATTATACTTAACTTGCACCCGAGTCTTTTACCCAGTTTCAAAGGGCTTCATGCAATTGATCAGGCCTTTGCTCATGGAGTGAAAATATCGGGATGCACCGTGCACTGGGTAAATGATCAGTTGGATGGGGGCAAAATCATTGCACAAGCACCTGTTCGCATCATGCAGGGGGATTCGATTGAATTAGTCCGACAAAAGATTCAAGGAGTCGAACATATGCTCTTGCCCGCAGTAGTCCGTGATCTGTCTATCGGGTCTATACCCTTTCCAGTGTCGTGATAAAAACGAGTCTCCCGTTACTCCCAGATCGCATCCAAGCCCTCGAGGATGCTCTTTACGAAATTGCCCCAAATAACTGGAGCCTTACGGTAAATTCCAATGACGGCAATGGAAAGATAGAAGGTTATTTCGATTCTGTTGAAGATGCGAACCAAGCAATTTTGTACTTGGAATCAATTTGGGGGGAATCTTTTGACAAAGAATTTAATCATGAGGACTTTGTAGATAAAGATTGGACCGAAGCGTATAAAATACATTTCAAACCGTGGTCACATGGCATCATACATTGGGTTCCTGAATGGGAGAAGGAAAATTATTCCATCCCCTCCGGTCACCGTGCTCTTTACCTCGATCCTGGTATGGCATTTGGTACAGGAAATCATGAAACAACCCGGTTGTGCCTCAAAAGTATGATTCAAATTTGCAAATCTCATCAAGTTAAGGACTTTATAGATATCGGGTGTGGTTCCGGAATTCTATCATTGTCCGCCAATCTTTTGGGCATCAAAAAACTTAAAGCCATCGATTTTGACCCTGACGCAATTAAGGTTGCAAAAGACAATGCTAAGCTAAATTCAGTAGGCGGGGATATATGTTTTCAGGTTCAGTCAGTTGAGCAACACGGGACCGAGGACGTGTTTGACCTCGTTGTAGCTAATATTCAGGCAGATATCCTTATGCAGAACTCTCGTCGCCTTATTCAACAAGTTAGAACTGGCGGATTTCTTGTCCTTTCGGGGATTTTGGAAAAGGAAATCGGTCTAGTTAAAGAACATTTCATTTCTCATCTTCAAGCAAAACAAACCAATTACAATTCCCATACCAGCATCATGGGTGAGTGGGCACTTTTGCAAATTAACCTAATGCGTTAGCCTCCTTGGGAGCGCTTCTCGATCATACTTGATGAAGTAAATAGTGAGAGGCAACTAGTAAGAAGGTTCAAACACTAATCTTGCAAAATCAACCGCCCAAGTAAGTAAGGGCTCGGGGTATCGGGAGAGAATAAAAAGCAAAACGATCAATTCCCTTTTCATTAAGTCTCATGGAGACCTTTTCACGCAGGGCGTCTATGCTGTTTGGTCCAACCGAAGTATAGACCAATGCCCACTCCTCATTTTGTTGCTGGTTAGAATTAGAACCAGCATCAAGCATAAGTCCAAAATTAGTACTTACCCCAGGAGCACCACCCTCCAAAACAGAATCGTACACTTCTTCATAATTATCGCGGGGTACAATGCAATAAAGTCCAACAAGGTCTTCGAGAAATGTGGTCTTGAGTGCCTTGCTTGAGCTAGATTCAGCAGCACTTCTCCAATCCTTACCGCCTTTTAAGTCATCCAAAGCAGAAATTACCTGTTCCATGTTAGCACCATGTGCGGAAGAAGAAACAGTACTCGAAATATTGATAAGCCCAGAACTCACAGGGATAGAATACATAAACCCCCTCCCAGGTTCTGTGATTTTTCCCGCACGAGCCATGTCAGCAAATACTTCATCCGCTTCGCTCTTATCCACAACGCACCATACAAACTCCTTTTCAGGACCCTTTGTGATACGAAGTAGGGGTATCTTATCGCGCACTCCACCACCTTCACCGAATGTAACAGTTGGACCAGGAGCACCTTTTTGAAGTGCGGCTTTGGCAATATCATCTGCTATTCCTATCTCGCAAATACAGCAAATTGCCTCGAGCTCGGCAGCGTAATCACTCGAAGAAGCACTGTCATCTTCTGTGGATACTTCGGGCAGTGGAAACTGATCCGTGTGGCACACATCGTTGCAACCGATCACAAATACAGCACCGGCACCGACTCGAGTTAAATTACCAGAATGAACAGCCGCATCAGTTACGGAGTTTACCTTATCGTTGGGCACTAGAGTCTGCAGAAGATGCTGTTCAGGAGCAGGTGGCGGGAACATCCGTTGAAGAAAGCCACCTTCGTTCAATACAGAGCCACGAGCTGTGACCTCAAAAATACCTGAGGCACCAGCTTTTACAATAGCCTCTGAGACAGGGACAACAGACTCTTTGGGCAGGATGAGGGAAAGAAGAGAGAATTGATCGCTTTGGTTGTTATTGCTCATCTTAGGCGGTCTCCGTAACAGTTGCGGTTTCGTCCTCATCGGGCTTGGGTTTCTTTCGAACGATAAGCCCAACGGTGAGAACAGTAATGATGGGTCCAATGGAAGCGAGGGCAAGAACCCCAAAGCCGTCAATGGCTCCAGTCTTAGACCCGATTCCAAGGCCCATGGCTAAAACAAGAGGTACTGTGATGGGCCCGGTGGTGACACCCGCACTGTCCCAACCAAAATTTACAAACTCCTCGCTAGAAAGGTAAGTAATGAACATCAAGATGACATAGGGTGGTACGAGCAAGTACCAAAGATCGAGATTAAATGCGATCTTAGCTACTCCAGTGGAGATTCCAAGTGCAACTCCTGTGGCTACGGTCTGCATAAGCAAGCTTTTCTTAAAAGCACCGACAGTGATTTTCTCCACTGTCGCACCAAGTGCATTAAGAGCAGGTTCTGCCAAAGTCGCCCCATAACCTAGTATGAAGCCGAAGAGGATCGCTAAAGCCTTGCCCATGTTGGAGGAGGCGAACATCGGATCAACAAACCCTTCCGCTGCCCATGGCTCAATGGCTGCAAAACTAGAAACTACATTACCACCTAGTTGCTCGCCTAATGGAGTCAGACCGAGCGCTATGCCAAGATTGAAAAGGCCCATCCCGACCACTGCACAAATTATGCCGATGAATAATTCGTCGTAATGTTTCGGGGGCTGCCTTAGACCGACGACGAGAACAATCAATAAGATAGAACACAAAGGAACAATAGCCCAGAGTGCTCCTTCGATTGCACCGCGGTCTGGGTCCGGTCCATTCAGGACAGCATTTGGGTAAAGTTTGCCCTCTTCGTTGTAAACAACATTACCATTTTCATCTAGACTATAGATGTCTTCGCCATCATCAAGCACGCCATTACCATTCGAATCTTCATCCGGTCTAAAAATTTTAGGAAAGAAATCAAAGTTGTTGGTCAGGGCTACCATGATTTCTGTTTCAGGATTCCAAACTTCGTCGGGTGTGTCCACGCCATCTCTAACAATGATGGTATTGGTGCCGGCTACTTGAACCGTCTCACGGGATTCATTGTCATCCGGATCAAGTGGCATGGAAGACAATTTGGCTTCGGCAATTTGAGTTTGCAGGGTGTATCCATCAGGCAATCTTCCATTCTTGCTCAACTCTTCCTTAACCTCGGCATAATCTTTCTTGGAAAGAGATTTTGCCGTTTCCGCTTCGGAAGCCCCACCAGCCGAGTCTAATCTTCTCTTTGCTACAATATCACCGTATCGTTGGTAGCCTTTATCATAGTTTTGGCCGTAATTTTCTCCACCTTCTTTTTCAATGGCTATTGTATGCCAGTCATCTGCGGGGAAACCATTTTCTTCGGTATGATAGCTGGCGAAGTAGTAATTCTTCGTTTCAAAGAGGAAAGTCGCATAGCAAAGAACTGCAAGAATGGGAAAGAGGGAGGCAAGCGTGACGACACCAAATCCCGTATTGCTTGAACCGCCCGTCGAAACGATACGGCAAACACCAATTCCAAGAGCTAGAACGAGTGGAACCGTAACTGGTCCAGTTGTTACTGCACCACAGTCCCAAGCCAATCCAAGCACATGTTGAAGTCGATCATCCGAGAATTGAAAATAAAGCGTAAAAGTGGAAAGTACAATGACACCAACATAAATGAAAGGCTTGAGAGACCAACCTTTGTAAAAACGCAGCACACCCAAAAGAACGGCGATACCCACACCGGCTCCCACACAATTTACGAGGTTGTTGGCTCCGGTATTGAGAATGGTCCACAACAAGGGGGCAAGCGTCGGGTCAACACCAGATCCTGCTGCTCGCAATACACCGATTGCAGGT
>Ga0233432_10002610_pt1 | contig 16682 bp, 15 predicted proteins | sample SI_122_August201_6_FD_179870 | JGI IMG/M metagenome (GOLD analysis project Ga0233432, IMG submission 179870) | Seawater microbial communities from Saanich Inlet, British Columbia, Canada - SI_122_August2016_10_MG | ecosystem: Environmental > Aquatic > Marine > Inlet | place: Canada: British...
AGTGGCAATGAAGGAATTAGGAGCTGTGATGACAGCGTCACCTGGGGAGACCTCCATGCATTTGAGGGCGACGTATAGAGCGTCTGTTCCGCTCGAGGTGCCAACGCACCCCGGGGTCTCGCAGAATCTGGAAAAGGCGTTTTCGAAAGAGGAGACAGATTCTCCGCCAATAAAGGCAGAACTATCGAGGAGTTGGTCCAGGATGTTGTGGAAAGACTCACGGTCGGGCCTGTGAAGATCTTTGAGGTCGTTGAAGGGAACGCTCGACATTGGAGGGCATGATAGAGGGGTGAGGATATTTCCAGCCCCTAGCTTCCCCTAAGGTTGATCATTTTAGACTGCCCCCATGGGACAACCCATTGAAAAGGCTATCGAAGACATTCGAGCCGGAAAACTGATCATTCTTGTGGACGATGACGACAGGGAGAACGAGGGGGATTTCGTTTTCGCAGCTGAAAAGTGCACACCAGATCTGATCAATGTCATGTTGAGCTATGGCAGAGGACTGATCTGTCAGCCCATGACGGCTGAAGCGACTCGAAAACTTCAGTTGCCCCAGCAAGTTTTTCACAACGAGGCTCATCTTCAGACGGCCTTCACGGTTTCTATTGATGCGACTCAGGGAATCACGACGGGAATTTCCGCCGCAGACCGCTGCTCAACGGTGTTGGCCGCATGTCACCCCGAGGCAAAGCCCTCCGATATGGTGCGCCCAGGTCATATATTTCCTCTTGAAACGAGGCCTGGCGGAGTGCTGACGCGACCTGGTCACACCGAAGCGTCTGTTGATCTGGCGATTCTGGCTGGGTGTTCACCTCAAGCTGTGATCTGTGAAGTCTTGAATCATCAGGGAGAGGCTATGCGCATGGAGGAGCTGGAAAAGTTGGCTGAGATCCTGAAATTGGGGGTCTACACGATTCGGGACTTGGTGAACTATCGTCTTAAAACAGAGCCAGCTGTTGAGAAAATTGAAGAGATAGAGCTACCGACGGAGTATGGCGTTTTCGAAATGCATGTTTTCCGGCCGAAACATGGCCACCGAGATGATGTTTACCTTGCCCTGACATTAGGTCGAGATCAGTTTGACCAGGAAGTTCCTTTGGTGAGAGTGCACGCTGAGTGGTCTGTCGCGAATCTGATCAATCGACTGACCCATGAGTCGGGATCAAGAGTGAACATGGCGATGGAAAAAATAAGCGATGCTGGCTGTGGCGTACTTCTTTTTTTGAGACATCACCCCGACCCCCATCCAAATTCTCCCTTTGCAACAGAGTCTTATCCGGCAGATGTTTGGGAGAATGATAAGGGTATCGTAGAAACTCTTGGAAGTATGGACCCTAATACTGGCTATGGATTGGGAGCCCAAATTCTTGGAGATTTAGGTGTGAAAAAAATGAAGCTTCTGTCGAACAGTGGGATTCCCTTCAAAGGCATCGGCAATTTTAACCTCGAAATCGTTGACCGAGAACCTCTTCATTACGAAGGCAGAACATGAAAGTCGCTGAGGTGGCTAAGAAGTGGTCTGAAGGGGACTGGGTGGTTTATCGCCATGGAGCCGATGAAAGCCTTTGCTTCTTGACGCTTCGTCTGGAGAAGGGGAGCGATGCATCCCTTCAGATGCTCATAGAGAAAGGGCGACACATTCAGGCTTTCGTCAACCGTGACGCTTGGAATAAGGGAGGAGGCCCCGGAAGCGATCTTTCTGATGGAGGGCTCCTCCTAGCACATGATCTCTCAGTTGAAGGTTTTCGACAGGTGAATCAAGCGATGGAGGAGTGGCACCTTGGAGACAGCGAAGGATGGGCTCGTCTTCCGGTGAGGGGGTTTCCCCGGGGGGATATCCTGGTTCATGGAGGCCCAGAAGCTTACCTTTTCGAGGCTTCGAGTTTTGGAGAAGAACCTCTTCGCTGTCTTTTGCTCGCCCAAATTGATCCCGAAGAGGCTCAGGCTTTGTCTGACGCTGTTCCAGGCTCAACGATCACAATTCAGGATGTCGAAGCTTCAAGGATTGAAAATTCTAAACTCATCAGTCATACAGGAGTTGTCGACAGTGACCTGAGGATGGGCTCGATGAAGGTGCACTCTTTTTATGCAGCATTGGACCGTCGGTACCACTGGGCTTTCGCTACCAGTGGGTTGGAGAAATCAACTGAACCTCCTCTCATTAGGATTGAATCTGAATGTCTCACGGGTCATGTTCTCGGTTCGAAACTCTGTGACTGCCGTCAGCAGATGGAGTTGGGTTTGGAGAAAGTCCGAGCTTCAGGACATGGTGCCTTAATCTACCTGCGACAGGAAGGAAGAGGGATTGGACTGATCAACAAGTTGAAGGCCTATCGCAAGCAACAGGAAGAGAAGTTGGACACGGTGGACGCGAATCTAGCCATTGGTTTACCTGAAGACGCTAGAGATTATCTCATTGGAGCGCAAATTCTGCGATATTTTGGAATAAGGAAGATCCGTTTGCTGACAAATAATCCAGCTAAGGTGCTGGGGATGGAAAAATATGGTCTCGAAGTCGTAGAGCGGGTGCCCCATATCATTGAGCCGACTTCAACCAACGAACATTATCTCAAAACCAAGAAGAAGAGGATGGGACATCTCATCTGAGCTCAGTAGGGAAGATTTTTCAGGAGAAAGCATGAGCATCAAATTTTTCGGATACAAAGCTTGCGGTACCTGTAAGAAAGCGGAGAAAGCTCTTGAAGCCATGGGGGTAGATTTCAGTTTTATCGACATCACCCAGAATCCACCTTCAAAGACTGCGCTGAAAAAGATGATCGCCATGAGTGGTGAGGAGATCAAGAAGTTCTACAACACGTCCGGGAAAAAATACAAGGAGTTCAACATCAAGGATAAGAAGGTCGGTATGAGTGAGGCTCAACAAGTGGAACTTCTAGCCTCCGATGGTTATCTATTGAAAAGGCCTCTTGTGACCGATGGAGAGTGTGCGACGGTAGGTTATAAGGAAGACCGTTTCAAGGAGGTTTGGGGTGGGTGAAGTCTCTGCTATCCGACAAGCCGTTTCTGACTCCGTCCGAGTTCTCCAAGCTTTTCATGACGACGAGGCGGGACTGATTCGCTTAGATGAAATGGCGGAAGTCATGGCTCAGATTTTCTCCTTGAGAGGGAGAGTTTTTATCTGTGGTAATGGTGGTTCTCATTGTGACGCGATTCACTTTGCTGAAGAACTGACAGGACGTTTTAGAAAAGATCGAGAGGCTCTTGGTGCCATATGTTTAGGAGATGCGGCTCACATCACCTGCACTGCTAATGACTATGGTTTCGAATCTATATTCTCGCGTGGTGTTGAAGCTTTAGGTCAGAAGGGAGATCTTCTGATTGGCCTTTCAACGAGCGGCAATTCAAAGAATGTGATCCGTGCAATTGAGTCAGCTAAGGGACTGGGCTTGAAGACGGCTCTTTTCCTTGGAAAAGGTGGAGGCAATTTGAAGACCAAGGGAGACTTTGAGTGGATCGTTGAGGGCGAGACATCGGATCGCATTCAGGAGGTTCATATGGCTGCCTTGCACATTGTTATTGAAGCAGTGGAGCGACGTCTTTATCCGGATCATTATGCCGAATGACCAACTGGGCCCTTGTTCTAAACTCTTAGACTGAAACCATGACCCAAATCGCTCTAGCTGCTGGAACGCTAATGTTCCTCGTTCTGATCATGTCTGTAGGTATGATCTTTGCTGGTCGCCCTCTGCAGAAGAGCTGTGGAGGGATTATGGGTGGCGATAAGAGTGAATGTGCCATCTGTGATGGGGGGGAGAACCCTGATAACTGCCCGGACTGAAGTCGATGTCCGTGATCTTGCATTGGAACTGGAGGGGTGGTTTCGCGAGCGGGAAAACTGCCTAATCGCCTATAGCGGAGGAGTGGATAGTGGCCTTTTGGCTTACGTCTCTCAAAAGGTCTTAGGTCAGAAAGCTCTGAGTGTTTTGGCTGATGGCCCAGCACTTTCGGGTAGAGAGAGATCTCATGCTATCGACTTTGCCCGTGAGCACGGTATTGAATTACAGGTCGTTCACACGAAAGAGATGGAGAAGGAAGGTTATCTGGCGAATGCCGGGGATCGCTGCTATTACTGTAAACAAGCTCTGTTCGAAAAGTTGGAAGAGGTGCAAGGAGAAGTCGGAAAAGCGTCTGATGAAGAACGCCCAGTTGTTTATGGGGTAAATCTTGATGATTTAGGCGATTACCGCCCTGGGCTTCAGGCGGCAAAAGAGGCTGATGTGATGAGTCCTTATCTAGACCTTGGTATCAATAAGGAGAGAGTGCGCGAGCTCTGTCGGCATTATGGTTTAGAATTGTCAGAAAAACCGGCCATGCCATGCCTCGCCAGTCGGATTCCCCATGGAGAAAGGGTTGATCAGAAAAAGTTGGATCAGATAGAAAAGGGAGAAGACTTTCTGTACGATCTAGGAGTGAAGGTCTGTCGTGTTAGGCACCATGGAGAACTCGCGCGGATCGAAGTTCCTGAATCTGATTTCCTTTTCGTTTTTGAACACGGCTCGTCGATCCAGGATTACTTCGTGATGCTGGGCTTTCATTTTGTGAGTCTTGACCTTGGAGGTTTCTCCTCGGGTAAACTCAACCGTACTTTGGGTCATTGAGCCATGTCAGACATCCAGATAGATTTTGATAGAGAAGACCGTCAAGGCTTTGCTGAAGTGGTCTATGGTGAGGGAAAGTCCAAGGAGCAACTTCTCGAGATTGTCAGAATTTACTCTGATGCTTCGGCCCCAGTTCTGGTGACCCGTCTGTCTTCAACGAAAGCTCGGGCTATGGAAGAAGCTTTCTTAACAGGAACGGTCGAGCGTAGTCACGAAGGGGGCACGTTGAGTTGGCGTCCCGAGGGACAGAAGAAACCAGAGCTACCTGGGCCAGTGGCTCTTGTCAGTGCTGGATCCTCAGATCAGCGATACCTAGAAGAGGCCGAAGTGACCCTCCACTATTTTGGAGCGCCAAGCTTTAGAATCTGTGATTCAGGGGTGGCAGGTATTCATCGCCTACTCAAACGTGAGGCAGATCTGCATCGCGCCAAGGTATGCATCGTGGTGGCTGGAATGGATGGTGCGCTCCCCTCAGTGGTTGGTGGTTTAGTGGGCTGTCCTGTGATCGCTGTCCCGACCTCGGTTGGTTATGGAGCGAGTTTTGGAGGTCTGTCGGCTCTTCTCACCATGCTCAATAGCTGCGCTAGTGGTGTCTCGGTCGTGAACATCGACAATGGTTACGGCGCTGCGATGTCAGCTATACGCATTTTAAAAGGTCATTCTACCTAAAACGATAATCATCCATGATCAATCCACTTCTTGAATCTTCGGAACTTCCTCGCTTCTCTGAGATAAAACCAGAGCACGTTCGTCCGGCAATGGAAGAGCTGATTTCCAAGGCCAAGGAGAGGATTGATGAGCTAGTTCAGGAGAAAAATCACACCTATCTTTCTTTGGTGGAAGCTCGCGACCGGGTCGAAGATCAGCTTTCCAAGTCTTGGTCCGTGGTATCCCACCTCAACGGTGTCGCGAACAGCGAAGAATTGCGAGAGGCCTACAACAGCACCCTACCTCTGTTGAGCGAGTATGGAACTGAAATCGGTCAGAATCGTGATCTCTTCGAAGCCTACAAGCATCTTCAAACTGAAGACCTAAGTGCATCAAAGCAAAGAGTCGTGAGCAATGAATTGTTAGATTTTGAATTGAGTGGCGTGGCATTAGAAGGAGAAGAGCGAGAGCGTTACAAGGAGATTGATCAGAAACTTTCAAAGTTGACGTCAACCTTCAGTGATCACGTTCTGGATGCCACCATGGCTTTTAAAATTCATATAGATAGCTCTGAGCGTCTTGAAGGTTTGCCGCCGAGTGCGATGGATCTCTTGGCTCAGAACGCCGAACAGGCAGGTCTCAATGGTTGGCTTGTGACTCTAGACATACCGTCGTATCTGCCCGTCATGACCTATGCGACAGACCGAGATTTGAGACGCGAACTGAATGAAGCTTACCTAACACGGGCTTCGGATCTTGGTCCTCAAAAAGGTGAGTACGACAACGGGCCACTGATGCAAAAGATTTTGGAACTTAGACTAGAGAAGGCTCAGTTGCTGGCATGTAAGAGTTATGCAGAGTTGTCTTTGAAGAAGAAAATGGCGGAATCTGAAGATGACGTTCTAAGACTCCTATATCGCTTGGTTGAGCGAAGTCGAGCTCAGGGAGAAGAGGAGACGGAAGAACTCCGGTCATATGCGAAGGGCATTGGGATTGAGGAACTTCAGCCTTGGGATATGGCTTACGTTTCAGAGAAACTGAAGGAAGAGAGATACGGATTTAAAGAGGAGGAAGTTAAGCCTTACTTTCCCCTTGAAAAAGTTCTCGAGGGAATGTTTGCCGTGGCAGGGAAACTGTTCGAGCTCACGTTTGAAAAAGTGAAGGGTTTTGACACTTGGCATGAAGATGTGCGTTTTTTTGATGTCCTGCGAAATGGAGAAAAGATAGCCAGTTTCTTTTTGGACCCCTACGCACGCCTTCATAAGCGAGGAGGGGCATGGATGGACACGTGTCGAGACCGTCAACGTTGGGAAGGTGAGCCTCTTCAAAATCCTGTGGCCTACCTCGTTTGTAATTCTGCCCCTCCGGTTGGAGAAAAACCTTCATTGATGACTCACGACGAGGTGACCACGCTTTTTCACGAATTCGGCCATGGGTTACACCACATGTTGACTGAAGTCGGGGAAAGCAATGTCTCCGGTATCAACGGTGTTGCCTGGGACGCGGTCGAACTTCCAAGTCAATTCATGGAGAATTGGTGCTGGCAGGAGGAAGCGATGCCACTCTTCAGTGCACACTATGAGAGTGGAGAGCCTCTTCCACGAGAACTTCTTGATAAGATGTTGGCAGCAAAGAACTTTCAGTCGGGAATGATGATGCTTCGGCAGTTGGAGTTTTCTATTTTCGATTTCAAGCTCCATATGAAAGAGAATCCTTGTGACCAAAGCGAAATTCAAGCTTTGCTCAATGAAGTGAGGAAGGAGGTGTCGGTTGTCCCCGTTGCCAAATACAATCGTTTTCAGCATGGGTTCTCTCATATTTTTTCCGGGGGGTATGCTGCAGGTTACTACAGCTACAAGTGGGCAGAAGTTCTGAGTGCAGATGCTTTTTCTAAATTTGAAGAGGAGGGAATCTTCAGTAGCAAGACGGGGGAAGCCTTCCGTCAGGAAATTTTGAGTCGTGGTGGAGTTTTACCTGCGGGTGAGATGTTCCGGAATTTTATGGGCCGTGGTCCTGAGGTGGATGCGTTACTGCGTCACAGCGGCATTCGGCCCCTTTAAATTTCATCACGAACATAAAGAGGAGGATCAGTTCAGATCACTGATCTGATGCTCTGAGGTCACCATCCCATATGTAGCCACCAGTGGTCTCCCAATACTCTTCTTCATGGCCACCAGAGCTTGAGCTGACTGAATAATCTCCCATGAGGAGGGAAGCTTTGCCTTCATGCCTATTTTCGACGCTTCGGTGCATCCCATAGGGTTGGTGTTTTTTTGTTCGATGTAAGACGTCGCCATCGAAGATGAGAATCGTCTGTTCAGGCCATCTGAGAGTTGTGATGTTACGAAAAGGAGGAGATGGTCGTGCCTTGGTCCCTTTGTAGTCCTGCAGGCGAGAGTTCATTTTGTAACTGTGCCCACGCTTTCCGTCTTGCAGTTCATGCAAACGGAGCATGCCTGGTTCCTGTTTCAATCTGTGTGCTGGTGAAACGCTGAGATAAGGGTCGATAACATCGTACCAGCACTGATTGTGGGGAGGCCGGTTGTTTCCAGCATCGTGATGGGGAAGAAAATCGTTGTGGTCTTCAGAATAGATGGCGAATCCTCTGGCAAGCCCTCTGAGGGTGTGTAGGCATTCAGTGCTGTCGACCTTTGAGGACAGTAGCCCTAAGACACGTGGAAGGCAAGAGAGAATAAGCGTGACGATGCCAGCGACGACGAGGAGTTCGACGAGAGTGAAGGGTTGTCTGTAGCGGGCCATGGGGAACCAAGGCCGAGGATAGGGTCAGAATGGAAGGGTGAAGGAGAAGGTCGAGCCTTTGCCCTCTTCACTTTCAATCCAAATGACTCCCCCGTGAGCGTTGACAATTTTTCGAACGATGGCTAGGCCGAGCCCAGTGCTGGATTCCCCACCTGTCGTTTTTACAGAGGTTTTCTTGAATTCGTTGAAGACCCCCTCAACTTCATCTGAAGGAATGCCTTGGCCTTGATCGATGACTTCAATGCACCATCCGTCTGGTTTGCGATCGAGGGTGATGGTTACCTGTGTATCCGAGTGGGAATATTTGAGGGCATTGCTGAGCAGGTTCTCCATGACTTGGCCTAAACGCTTCTGATCAAAATTGGCCCAGGTTTCAGTTGGGTCGGAGCAGAGGTTTTTAAGGTTCAGGGAGATCTTTTTCTTACTGGCCAAAGGAGTCATTTCTTTGGTTTTTTCTTCTAGTAGCTTAGCAAGGCTGTTTTCTTTGATGTCGAGCTTCAGCACGCCTGAACTGATGTTGGATACGTCGAGGATTTCATTTAGGAGTTCCAGGGCTTTTTCTGCCTGATCGTAACTAGTTTCAATAGCCATACCGGTGAATTCATCGTCGTAGGTGTTTTCTTTTACCAGACTGAGATAACTGATGATGGCCGAGATGGGATTGCGGATGTCATGGGCGGCGGTGCCGAGAAGAACATTCTTTTGGTGACTTAGAGCTTTTTCATTTTCAATGCGAGAATGAAGTTCTTTCTTCATGCTGATGCGGCCGAGATGCAACTTTACCTTGACGTGGATCTCTTCTCTGGTGAAGGGCTTTTGGATAAAGTCATCGGCACCAACTTCTAGAAAATTGAGAGCGTTCTCCTTGGTTCCAGAAACGCAGACAATACCGGTGTCTTCGCAGCGCTCCTCTTCCCGGAGGAGTTTGCACCAATCCATTCCCAGCATGCCTGGCATTTCGTGGTCAAGAAGAATCAGGTCGACGGAATGTTCTTCGAGAATTTTTTCTGCTGATTCGACTTCGGGGGCTTCGTAAACTCTTGAATCGAGTTCTTCGAGCATGTTCTTCAAGATGTTGCGATTAAATTTGCTGTCGTCGACGATGAGAACTGAACTGCTGAAACCCCCTAGTTTCTTTTGGACATAGGGTTCGACCATTCGTCCTAATTCATGATTTTTAAATCCTTTGAGGAGAGTCTGGTCAACTCCAACCTTGAGGGCATTGGCATTGAACTCGATGTTGACGTTGGCGCTTATGATGAGAAAGGGAATCTTGGCATATTTCTCGTTGCTTCTCACCGCGGCACAGAATTCGAGGCCATCCATATCGGGCATTTCGAAGTCCGAAATTACCATGTCAGGGTTGATGCCTTCAATCTCTTTGAGGGCGGTCAAGGCATTGTCGAAATCAAAAGTTTCGACCCCATCGTAAGTTTTTAGGTCCTCTAGGACGACACGCCGACTCAGGCGACTGTCATCGACGACGACAATTTTATAGATTTCTTGGGTGGAGCTCATGGAAGCCCTATTCTAGAGTTTTTCATCCAGAATCCAGTTAAGATTTTATCGATCGTAGGATGGAAGGCTCATTTGCTTCAATAATCCCTTTTTCCGTAATCAGTCCTGAGATTAATCGGGCTGGGGTGACGTCGAAACCGGGGTTTCGTGCAGGAGTTCCATCGGGACAGATCTGAACCTGCTGAACCCTCCCTTGGGCATCTTTTCCTAAGACCTTCCGCACCTCGTCTTGATCTCTCTCCTCGATGGGAATGTCTCTGACTCCATCAACGAGTTCGAGGTCAAAAGTGGATGAGGGCAGGGCGACATAGAAGGGGATGTTGTTGTCTTTGGCAGCGAGGGCTTTGAGGTAGGTGCCAATTTTGTTGGCGACATCTCCTTGGCGTGAAACCCGGTCCGTACCAACGATCACCACATCGATTTCGCCGTGTTGCATCAGGTGGCCCCCGGCATTATCGACGAGTAGGTGATGAGGAACACCATGCATATCTAATTCCCAGGCTGTGAGAGATGCTCCTTGATTACGGGGTCGTGTTTCATCGACAAAGACTTGAAGGGGAATTCCAGCATCGTGGGCGGCGTAAATAGGAGCTGTGGCTGAACCATGATCGACAAAAGCTAACCAGCCGGCATTGCAGTGGGTGAGAATGCCGAGAGGTTTGCCTCCCTTGGCTTCAGAGAGTTTTTTCAGAAGTTCAAGGCCGTGTTGTCCAAGTCTTTTGCAGAATTCGGCATCCTCATCAGCGATGGTGATGGCCTCTTGCCATGCACGACTGATTCTCTCGTCTCTGTTGGATATTCCGTTGATGGCATCGAGGACGCGGTCAACGGCCCAGGCCAGATTAACAGCTGTGGGACGTGTGGATTTGAGAAGGTTCGCTGACCTCAGGAGATCGGTTTCATGGAACTCCTCTCGTGCTTCGAGGGTGGCGATGGCCATGCCAAAACCTGCTGTCGCCCCGATGAGACCAGCTCCGCGCACGGCCATGTCCTTAATGGCATGGGCGACATCTTCAACGTTCTTCAGAATTGGGGTGGACCAACCAAAGGGAAGTTCTCGCTGATCGATGATGCTGACGCCGTCATTGGGGTTGTCTGACACCGGCCAGATGGTTCGCATACTTTTGCCGTTGACCTTCATCGTTGATCCTCCTTCAGAAGTAATTCGAGACCTTTGGGAAGATCTCTCAGGTGGGGTGCTGTCCAGCTTGCGCCAGCCTCTAAGAGGTCTTCGGAGGAAAGGGTGCTCGTGATTCCTAGGCAGGGGCAGCCTGCTGCTCTCCCAGCTTTAATTCCACTGACGGCGTCTTCAATGACCAACACTTTTCCGGGTGGAAGATGGAGCTCTTTAACAGCCCTCACATAACCTTCGGGGTCAGGTTTCTTTTTGGCGACTTCAGAACCTGTCAGAATAATTTTGAATCTTGAGGGGTCGATACCGATTTCGATTAGATTTCCCTCAACCTTCATCCTGTCTGCTGCAGAGAAGATGGCCATGGGCCTTCCTGAAGATTCCATCTTATCGATGAAGGTCGCTACCCCCTTGAAAGCACTGAGTTCTCCCTTGATGGCATTCAAGTAGAGCTCGTAGGTGTAATTTTTATCATCGGGGAGGTTCAGTTCGACTCCGTGCTCTCGAGCAGGGCCTCCAAGGTAGGCATCTTCCCCACGTCCCACATAAGGGGTGAAGGCTTCATCGGGGATATCGAGCTCGTACCTCTCCTTTAGCATCCTCTGCCCTGCTTTAAGGATATAGGGTTCGGAATCCAGAAGGACGCCATCCATATCAAAGACGACGCCAGCTATTTCTGATACTGAGGAGGCTGCAGATGACATTGTCTGTAGGGAAAGCTAATAGAGGGGTGGATTTGAATCTCGCTTTAGGAGAAGCAGGTTATGAGATCATTTTCTGAATATATGGTGGAATGTAATCGCGTAGAACACTCCGGATGGGCACAGGCTTTCCACTCTTATCGACGGCAACAAATTTGAAGACGCCTTTGGTGACTTTGTGCTCAGTTAGATCGTCCTTGCTTCTAACAATGAGTTCCACACAGATATCCATGGAAGTATTCCCAATTTTCTCAACCTGAGTGTAAACCATGAAAACGTCACCATTCTGTATGGGACTGAGGAAGGTCAGATTGCTAACGGCAACAGTTACAGCTGGCGACCTGATGATTTCCTCAATCTGAATGGATGCGGCTTTGTCCATCTTGGACATGACCCAACCACCAAAGACGTTTCCTGCGTGATTCAAGTCCGAAGGAAAGGTTCTGCCTTTGAGAGATAGTTCACGCATGATTCACACCCAAGTTAGGAAGACCGCTTAGACGCCCAAACGGTTAACCCTTCCCATTTCCGCCGTGGATGGATTAGTGCTGAGAGTATGACCAGAAAGAGGCAGGATGCGTTCGTGAATCGTATCAATGATCCAGGACGCCTGTGGGAAGAAATCATCTTCGAGTTCAAAGGCAGGGGTGATCCAGTTTTTGGAGCCAACAACGGCAACGGGAGCATCGAGGTCATCGAAGGCCATTTGAGTAACGTTTGAAGCGACGGTGTGGAGGAAAGACCCACGATCACAAGCATCAGAACAAAGGACCAGTCTGCCGGTTTTTTTCACTGAAGCAACAATCTTGTCGTAGTTCAGAGGATTGATGAAGCGCAGGTCGATGACCTCAGCCTCAAGGCCATGTTTATCTTTGAGCTGATCGGCAGCTTCCATGGCTCGGTAGAGAGTGGCGCCGAGGGTGGCAATGGTGACGTCCTTGCCCTCACGACGGATAGCAGGTTCACCTTCCTCGACCTCGTAATAACCTTCGGGAACGCCATCTTTCTCAAAGAGTTCGCCCATGTCGTAGAGGCGTTGGCTTTCAAAGAATACGACGGGGTCGGTTCCAGAGAGGGCCAGGTTGAGCATTCCCTTGGCGTCGTATGGGGTAGCGGGGAACATCACCTTGAGGCCAGGAATGTGGGCAACGAGAGAACTCCAGTCTTGAGAGTGCTGTGCTCCATACTTGCTTCCAACGGAAACGCGCATGGTTAGAGGCATCTGAAGGACTCCCGCAGACATAGACTGCCACTTACACATTTGGTTGAAGATCTCATCTCCAGCTCTCCCCATGAAGTCACAGTACATGAGCTCGACTACGGCGCGGCCACCAGAAAGAGCATATCCAACTCCAGTACCGACGATGGCAGCTTCGCTGATGGGAGAATTGAAGAGGCGGTGATAGGGAAGGGCTTCAGTGAGACCTCGATAGCAGGCGAAGGCTCCACCCCAATCACGATTTTCTTCTCCATAGGCCACCATTGTCGAGTCTTTGGAGAATCGGTGTAGCATGGCTTCAAAGACGCCATCGCGATAAGCGTAGATACGAGTCTTGGAAAGAGGTTTTCCTTTGTCGTCGATAGCGTAGCGAGCTTTCTTGGTGAGCTGTTGGACACGAGGGTTCTCGCTGAGATCGTGAAGGAGTTCTGGCTCGCGACTCTCATCAAATGACTCGACTTTTTTGTTGGAAAACATGACGCCTTCGATAAAGGTTGGCTCGACATGGGGAGAAATTTCCATGTCGATGGCAAGGGTCATGGCTTCTTTGATAAGATTAACAATCCAGTCTTTGGTTGAATCGACAAAGCTATCATCGGTCACGCCACCTTCTTTGAGCTGAGCTTTGAAGCCCTCGATGCAATCTTGGGATTGCCACATTTCCATCTCTTCTTTAGTTCGATAGCTCGACGCGTCCGAGGGAGAGTGTCCAGAAAAGCGATAAGTGATGGTGTCCATCAAGACAGGGCCTTTTCCTTCGAGCAGAATTTGTTTCTTACGCGCGATGGCATCGGCAACGGCCAAGGGGTTGAATCCGTCGACACGCTCGGCGTGAAGATTCTGAGCATTCACTCCAGCCCCAACCCGAGCTAGAACGTCGTAACCCATGGTTTCGCCGACAGTCTGTCCGCCCATACCGTAAAAATTGTTGAAGAAGTTGATGATGACGGGAGGGGCTCCACCCATCTCTTTATCCCAGAGTTGATGGTATTGGTCCATGGAACCAAACATCAGGGCCTCCCAAACTGGGCCACAGCCCATGGAGGCGTCGCCAATGTTACCGATGACGATGCCCTTTTTGCGGTTGACTCGTTTGAAGAGAGCCGCTCCAACGCAAATGTCTGCGGAACCACCAACGATGGCATTGTTGGGCATACTACCGAATGGAGCAAAGAAGGCGTGCATGGAGCCACCTAAACCTTTGTTGAAACCAGGCGCTCGGGCAAAAATCTCTGCAAGCGTCCCGTAGACGATGAATTTTTCTGCCAGTTCTTTGACGGAGCCGTTGTGACCTTTTTCAACTTTGGATAGGGCTTCTCCACCCATGTAGTCTTTCATGACCTCCATGAGTTCGGCATCATCGAGAAGGTAGATGGCTGAGAGACATTTGGCGAGGATCTCACCGTGGGAACGGTGAGACCCGAAAAGGAAGTCCTCAACGTCGAGACTCAAACACTGACCAACGGAAGTGGACTCCTGCCCAATGGAGAGGTGAGCTGGGCCGGGGTGATTGTATTCGATGCCTTCGTAGACCCCTTGGGTCTTGATAGAGTTCAGCATGGTTTCGAACTCGCGGATGATCATCATGTCCCGTAGAGCACGACGAAGGCGGTCGTCACCATGTTTCCCTCTTTCATCTTTTAGGGAAGTGTTGTATTGATTTACAGGGATGTCGGCAATCTCGAGAACGCTAGACTTTCTAACAACCGAGGGGTCGATGGTTTGACACTTAGGCATGATGCTTCCTTATATTCTAAAAATTATAGACCTTGAATTTCGAAGAGGGAGTCTCGGATGACTTCCGACACAGTAGGGTGGGGAAAGACTATTTCTTGAACGTCTTGAACGCGCAGTTCAGCTTCGATAGCTGTGGCGGCCTGAGCGATCATTTCTGAGCAAGTCCCTCCGATCATGTGGACGCCAAGAATGGCGCCGGTGTCAGCATGGGAGATAACTTTGCATAAACCTTGAGCTCCTAGCCCTTGCTCCGCGATGAATCGGCCGCTGGCCTTCATTGGCAACTTGCCGACCTTGAAGGGAATGCCTTTTTCGGTGGCCTGGTCTTCTGTCATTCCGCAGCCAGCAATCTCGGGAGCGGAGTAAACGACCCATGGAATGGCGTGGTCTCGCCACACCATGGAACGACATTCCTCGAACATGTTACTGACGGCGACCTCGCCTTGGCGAGAGGCCGAGTGCGCAAGAAGAGAGCGCCCGTTTACGTCACCGATGGCGTAGATGTTAGGAACGTTCGTGCGCATCGTTTCGTCGACGCGAATACCTGTTCGTTCGATTTCAATGCTGAGGTCTTCGAGGCCAAGGTTCATGGTGTTGGGGCGACGCCCGACGGCCATTAGAACGAGGTCGGCCTCGAAGGATTTTGTTTCGCCTTTGTGCTGGTAGTGGACGTCTTTGTCATCAATGGATGTCACCTGAGCTTCAAGGTGAACCTTTACGCCTTTCTTCATGGACTTAGTGAGGATCTTCATCAGTTCCTGATCCATGAAGGGGATCAGTTTGGGCAACATCTCAAAAACTTCGACCTCCACTCCAATCATGGAGAAGTAAGAGGCGAACTCCATGCCAATGACACCACCACCGACAATGGCAATCCGCTTTGGGAGATTCTCGATGTTCAGTACACCGGTGCTGGTGACCACGTGGGGAAGATCAGCTCCTGGAATGGGAGGCACAAAGGGAGAGCTTCCTGTGGCGAGGATAATGTTCTGAGTTTCGAAATTCTGCTCACCAACCTGAACCTGATGCTTAGAGATAAGCTTTGCCTCTCCCTCTAAAACTTCGACGTTGTGGTGCTTCATTTTAAAAGCTACACCTTTTCTCAGGGTCTCCATGACTTTCTTTTTCCAGGCCATGGCTTTGGGAAGTTCGTATGTCGCTCCTTCGACGGTGACACCAAAGCTCTCGGAGTTCTTGGCATTCTTATAAAGCTTGGCAGAGTGAAGGAGAGTTTTCGTTGGGATACAACCCTCGTTGAGGCAGACTCCTCCGAGGTGCCCCTTTTCGATAAGGAGGACTTTTTTTCCTAAAGCTCCTGCTCTTTCTGCTGCAACGTAGCCTCCGGGGCCACCACCGATCACGATGAGATCATACATTTGGATTACCTCGCGAGGGTGAGTTCAATGTTGGAGATAGCATTGGCCACGGCCTTGAGAAAGCGAGCGGCGGGAGCGCCGTCTAGGGCTTGGTGGTCAAAGGTGAGGGAGAGACCCATGTGGGGAATGAAGGCGACGTCGTCTCCTTTCATCACCGGCTTGGGCTGAACGGCGCAGACCCCGAGAATGCCGACTTGGGGAGTGTTGAGAACCGGAGTAAAGCTCTCGATGCCCATGGCTCCAAGGTTGGTCACGGTGAAGGTGCCTCCGGTGAGGTCATCGGGGGTGGCTTTTCCTTCAATGCTTTGGGAGGCTAAGCGCTTGGATTCTGCAGAGAGTCCTCCGAGAGTTCTGAGGTTGGCGGAGCGAATGACCGGCACCAACAATCCTTTGGGAGTGTCGACGGCAAAACCAAGATCGATTTGGGGGAATTGAAGAATTTTATCACCGAGGAAATGGGCGTTGAGTTCGGGAAAATCAGGGAGAACCTTGGCTACAGCAAAAAGCACTAGGTCGTTGATGGAAACGCCATTCAAGCCCAGGCTTTGGTCGGAGGCTTTGAGCTTCTTGCGATAGGCGAGAATAGAGGTGGCGTCGGCTGAAGCCGAGAGGGTTAGTTGAGCTGCACCAGAAAGAGAGGCCATCATTCGCTCGGCAACGACCTTGCGAATACCCTTCACGGGGATCTCAAGAGCTTCTCCCGTTGCTGGGGCAGGGCACCCAGTGGCGATGGGGGTGGTGAAACCGAGGTCTCCAGAGAGAACGCGTCCCCCGATACCTGACCCAGTGGTAGGAACAGAAAGACTTTCTTTGAGGGCTTTGTCTTTGGCGAGAGGGCTTAAAGGTTGCCCTGAAGCGATGGCGGAATGAACGTCTCTTTCGATCACGCGACCTCCGGGTCCGGAGCCGGCCAAACCAGAAGCATCAAGGCCTTTCTCGGTGGCGGCACGTCGAGCTCTTGGTGAAACG
>Ga0233432_10002612_pt1 | contig 16678 bp, 19 predicted proteins | sample SI_122_August201_6_FD_179870 | JGI IMG/M metagenome (GOLD analysis project Ga0233432, IMG submission 179870) | Seawater microbial communities from Saanich Inlet, British Columbia, Canada - SI_122_August2016_10_MG | ecosystem: Environmental > Aquatic > Marine > Inlet | place: Canada: British...
TGGCGTTTTCGTTTTTCTTTTGGACCCCTTTGATAATCAGTTCTTGGCCGGTCACTTTTCGGACGATGGCTTCGGCGTTGGGAAGTTGCTCGAACTTGCCTTTGACGTGGCGAAATTTTGCGCCGTGAGCGACGGTGTGGACTTCCCAATAATCATTGGAATCGAACTTTTCGATCTCATGGTCGCGGCCTACGATCATCGCAAGAATCGGCGTTTGTACGCGACCGATGCTCAGGAGGAGATTGCGTTTGCCGTATTCGACAGTGAAAAAGCGGGTGGCATTTAGGCCGACGATCCAGTCGGCTTCGCTACGGCATTTTGCGGCATGGTAGAGGGGATCGAAATCGCTGCCTTGGGATAGTTTTTCGAATCCTTTGGCAATGGCCTGTTTGGTTAGCGAACTGATCCAGAGTCGCTTGAACGGTTTGTTTTCGCATTTCGCCCAGGAAAGAATATAGCGGAAGATTAGCTCGCCTTCGCGCCCAGCGTCAGTGGCACAGATGATTTCGTCGCTGTCCTGGAAGAGTTTAACGATCGTTTCGAGTTGTTCTTGGACGGACTTTTCGGCTCGGGGTCTGAGTTCGAATGGACTAGGGATCATCGGTAGGGAATCGATTCGCCATGATTTCCACTCCGGTTTGTATTCTTCGGGTTCTTGCAATTCGACGAGGTGTCCGAAGGCCCACGTTACCGCCCAGTCATTGCCTTCAAGGTAGCCGTTGCGGCGTTGAGTGGCCTTGAGATAGGTTGCTATGTCGCGTGCGACAGAGGGCTTTTCCGCGAGGACGATTTTCATTCGGTAGTGACCGCCGAGGAAGTGGGATTAGAAGAATAGGTCAAGCCATTGCTGGAGCGAATAGTTGCTTCAGATTCGTCTCGTCGTGTTTTTGAATAGAGTTAGTTTGAAAGGATGAAGAAAAAATTGGCATTCTTACATACCTTGGAGGCGAATATACCAGTTTTTGATCAGCTGGTTTAAGAATGCGGCTACGAGGGCGAGGTGGTTCATCGTGTTAATGAATTGGTGTTGAAGGAGCTGATGGAACTAAGCGGAATTGACAGTGGTATTGCGGATCGGATACGAGGTGAAATTTCTGAATTGAGGGATGAAGGAGCGGATGCGGTTGTTTGCAAGTGTTCGTCCACTGGGGTGGTTGCTGAGGAGATGAACGATTCCGAGACGATAGAGGTTCAGCGAATCGATCGGGCGATGGCGGATACTGCCGTGGGTATTGGAGAGCGGATAGTGTTGGCGGCTTCTTTGCCGAGCACGCTAGGGCCAACTCGTAAGTTGTTGAAATCGTCGTCGCTGTGCTTAGGCAAATCGATTTCGATCCAAGAGGTCGTGATTCCAAGTGCTTGGGCTCTGTACGAGGCGGGGGACCAGGCGGGTTATTTCGAGGAAATCGCCAAGGCGATGACGGCCGAGTTCGAGAAAGGCGATGTTATCGTGTTGGCTCAGGCTTCAATGGCGGGAGCGGTATCGTTGGTATTAAATTATCCGACACCAATTCTAAGTAGTCCGAAATTGGGGGTAGATCGGGCGGTCGAAGCATTGAGGGAATCAGTAAGATCTCAGGATCGTCACGAATGCCGATCCTGCGGGTCTTTAAAAAAATCAGGAGAATCGCTTTATTGGCTCGGTTGGTCCCAGAGTCGGTAGGGGTCCTGGTATTCGATCATTTGAGCGAGCAGGAGCGCTTCCATTTCTTTGAGCTTATTTGTGTAGCGAGGGTTGTTGGCGAGATTGACTTGATTGTTCTTTGGCTGGTTTTTCGTCAAAGCGATTACTTTGGGATCGTGATGCTCTTGTAAAAGTTCGTCGGGATTGTCGGCTAGGTTGAATAGTTGAGTCTTACGGACGGTTCCATCGAGGGTATCGTATTTGATCAATTTCCAGTCACCGGTTTTCACGGTTCGCATGCCGGGTTTCGTGCCTCCGCTGTAGGTGCCGTAAAGGACATCGCGTATCGTGTCTTGTTTTCCGTCCAGGATAGGCTTTAAACTAATTCCTTCGATTGTATGGGGTTTATCAATGCTGGCTAAATCGCAAAGGGTAGGCAAAACATCGAGCAAGTAGAAGTTTCCGGGAGCGCGGGTTCCAGGCCTTATTCCAGGGCCTTTGATAATGAAGGGGACGCGCCAAGTGTGTTCGTAGAGGTTTTGCTTTCCTTGCAATCCGTGGCGGCCGATGGCCATGCCGTGGTCGGCCGTGTAAATGATGTAGGTGTTGTCGAGCTCACCCATGGATTCGAGTTTATTAAGAACGTTTTCGATTTGGATATCTATATTTTCACTACAAGCGTACTGACGTCCTAGTTCGTTGCGGATAGTGGCTTCGTCGCGGTTTTTCCACACGCCGGAAACTTTTTCCTCATCGCGAAGTCCGGGTTGCCCGTGGTGAAAGGGATGAGCGGGGAGGTAGTTGGTTTGCAATGCGGGTGCTGGTGTTTCTGGATTGAGTTTAGGCAGTGTATTGGGGTCTGTATGGTTGGTGGCTCCGTATTTTCTGAGCAGCTTCGGAGTGCCATCGCGCGTGTCATGGGGGTGGGAGAACCCGAAGTAGATGAGAAAAGGGTCCTGATCGTTACTGGCCTGTCGAGTGTCGAGGTATTCTAGAACGCGTTCGCCGTGCCAGGCGCTTCCGGTTTCTTCGGTTCCACCACGTTTCGTGCTGTCTTGGCGCACGGTGAATTGTGCATTGGCGGCTTCGTAACTGTTTCCGTTTTTGCAGGTTCGCATCGTATCGTAACCGGCGTTATTGAAGATAGCCGCCATGCTGTATTTGGTGGCGTCAAGCGTGTTGAGAAATGTGTTGTTGGGCGCAGGAGCCTCGTCGGAGAGGCCAATGACTTTCTTGGTCTTTCTGTCGGCTCGTTTAGGCAGATGCCAAAGCGTGCGACCGGTCATAATCATGTGACGAGATGGCATGCAGACAGCGCCTGAAAAAGAACCCATATGGTGCGCGTCGTCGAAGGTCATCCCTTCGGCAGATAGGCGGTTGATGGTCGGCGTGTCGAGTGGGGAATTGGGGTCGTACGTTTTTAGGTCGAATGGCGATTGGTCATCGGCGATTATAAACAGAATATTTGGCCGGTCGGAGTGGTTGGCCGCTGTGGCGTGGGGAAATAAGTGGAGGCTAGCTGCGATTGCAGTGATGAGGAAAGGATGTTTTCGTATCATAGTAATTGGTTTTGATAAAGATTGGATTCCGCTCGCAGGGTGGCAGTGATAGTTTTAGCTATTAGTTTGGTGGGCAAGGGGAAATTGAAGGTAATTGGTGGACTGGTTGTTAGGTTCAATATTGGACGCGAGTCCAATCAGCGCTCGGCATTTTGCTTTATGTAATTGATGAGGGCCTCTTGCGTAACTTGATTCTAGTTTAAATAATTATACCTTGTTTGGGGTTTTCGAGTTGGTCGCTTTTTTTTAAATGAAATTTCTGGTTTTAGTCGTAATTGCTTTTGGGATTGGCATTCGATTGTCGGGTTCGACCAACTTGTTGGAGGCAGAGTTCAAATTAGCGACGGACGAGCTGATAAGTGTAAACCAAGAATTGTCGATTATCAAGCCAGTGTCGCCCCTCCCGGTTGATTTCAATGGTTTGACGAGGCGATTGAGAGAAAGAGCTGCAAAAGGGATTGGTGGCGATAGATTGGTTTTTTGTGAAAAGGGCAAAGCTCGCCGGGAATCGACGCGACGAGCTCTGTTGGCATTGATCGCGGTGGAGCTCAGCGCACAGACGAATCCTGCTCGTTTAGGCGAAGCACTTAAGGCCTATTATCGCGGCGCTCTAAATTCTGGATCGAATATTCATCTCTATATGGTCGTGATTATGCGACGATAATGACGGTATTCCGAGGAATATCCGGTATGGATGGAGTTGTTGCTGCATGGCCGCAGCTTGGTCGTATTCACAGCAAACATTTAGTTCCAAACGATACGTATTTTCGCGAGCAATGGCATTTGCAGAACGATGAGTGTGGTGTAGTGGATATTAATGTCTCGTCTGCTTGGGATAGCGTAACCGGATCGGGGATACGTATTGGAATTTTCGATGACGGGGTTTAGCTAACGCATCCGGATTTGTTGGATAATGTCGATGTGGATTACCATTACGATTTTATCGATAACGATGACGATCCGAACCCCGATCTATTAGTTCCCGATGAAGATGACGGCTATCTAGATACTCAATTGTCACCAAATATCGGTTACGAATACCGCGTCCGTACTCGTAATTCGTGTGGCTATTCCGATTATACAACGATTTCCAATTCTCAGACGGATTATGTGAATGAGGATTGGCTTGCCTAAAACGATTTCGATAGGAGCGAATCGATGAGCACTTTGGTGGGAGGAACGGATTACACGTTTTTGCAAGCTTACGCGATGGGATTGAATCCGGAGGGATTTTCAAACTCTGCGACTCCGCGTGTTGAGATGGATTTCGAGAATGGCTTGGTGACGTTCACTTGCTATAGGTCGAGGAACGATGTGGATTATGTCGTAGAACGTCGTCTGGTCGAAAGCGGTCTTTGGACAAGCGAAGGCGTAACGCAGGTTCATTCTGCGAATGGACGTCTGATTTCAGCCACTTGTCCGGTGAGCGTGACTGAAGCAGTGTTGCTTAGGCTTCGAATGGAATTGGAATAGGGTGCTAATTTGACAGCTCTTTGTCTGTCGGTGCTTGCTTGTGAGCGATTGGATCGATTTGTTCGCGACTCCACTATGAGCGATTCATCTGTATCTAACGACTTTATTGAGGAAATCCGCGATTTCGCGGCGAAGCTATCCATTCGCGCTGGCGAACGAGCTTTGGAGATGCGCGAAGGAGGTGCCTTGGCTCAGGATTTCAAGCAAGAGGTTGAGCTGGTGACGGAGGCTGATTTGGAAGTGAGCGACATGATTTGCGACGCGATCCGCCAAGCGTATCCAGATCATGAATTGCTTACCGAGGAGTCGGAGGGCGCAGCAGCAGCTCGTCCCGACTTGGAGAAACCGACTTGGATTATCGATCCGATTGACGGTACTGTTGGATATGCTCGCGGGCATTTTCAGTTTTGCGTATCGATTGCTTTCTGCATTAAAGGCGAAATTCAGGTGGGAGTGGTAAATTGCCCGGCGCTGAACGAACTTTTTACGGCGATTAAAGGGCAAGGGGCGCTTCTGAATGAAGAACCTATTCAGGTAAGCCAGACCGATGAATTGAAGCACAGCTTGGTCGCTACGGGTTTCCCGCACGGCTGGGATGGTATCGATCGTTTGGTCGAGCGACTGGGCAGGGTACGGAATTGCTGTCGCGATGTTCGTCGTTCGGGTTCGTGCGCCTTTGACCTGTGTTGGGTAGCTTGCGGACGAATCGACGCGTACTACGAGGAAGATTTGAAGGCTTGGGATCTAAGTGGCGGTAAGCTTATCGTTCTTGAAGCAGGGGCGGAGTATGGCTTTTTCGCTGATAATCTACGTCACGAGCATCAGGAGATTCGCGGTTATGCAAATCTGGCGGGAAATCCCAAAGTGTTTCCTCAGATGTTGGCTATTCTTGACGAGCGAACTGAGCACGGTTGATCGGGAGGAGACTTTTTTGAGGGAAAGAGCCGCTGGGTTCGCTCCCTTATCGAGGTCCTACCTTTGCGATAGTTTCGCTTTGAGGGCAGCCAGAACGTTTTCGGGGACGAATTGGCTGACGTCGGCTCCGTATTCGGCTACTTGTTTGACCAGCGTTGAGCTTGTGTAGTTATAGCCTTCTTTGGTCATCACTAGGATCGTTTCGATTTCCGGTCCGAGGTGACGGTTCATGTTGGCCATTTGGAATTCGAATTCGAAATCGGAGACGGCTCGTAAACCACGAATGACGGCTGAAGCGCGTTGTTCTTTGGCAAAGTCGATGAGCAAGCCTTGGAAGACCATGACGGAGGCCGCTGGAAAGCAGTGGAGGTTTTCATTTACCAGCTGCAAACGTTGTTCGGTTGAGAAAAACGGTTGTTTACTTTGGCTTTCGGCGATGGCGACAATGACCTTGTCGAATAGCCTACAGGCCCGCTCTAGAACATCAAGATGCCCGTGCGTGATTGGGTCGAATGTACCTGGATAGATGCAGACTCTCATAAGCCGTTATTGAAGAAAACCATAGAGGAGGCATTTGCAATGAAATGTTTCGCTCTTCCTCTGAGGCTGTGCTTTACTTTGGGAGCTCAAAAGCTTTGATTGGCCGTAGATGAATTTGCCGAACCTTTTAACGTTATCGAGAATCCCGCTGATGTTTGTCATAGTATGGCTTATGCGCGGCGACTTTTCGGGTGCCGCGATCGCAGCATTCATCATCTTTGTGATCGCCGGTTTGACGGATTGGGCGGATGGATATGCAGCCCGTAAAATGGGGCTCGTCTCGAATTTCGGTATTTTGATGGATGCGTTGACGGACAAGATTTTGATGCTTGGCCTGATGATTGCATTGGTGGATATTGGTCAGGTGCACATTTTTCTCGTGCTGTTGATTTTAGGGCGCGAATTCATGATCACTGGAATGCGTTTGGTTGCTGCGACGAAAGGCGTGGTGGTTTCGGCTGAAAGCTCAGGCAAGCAGAAGACAGTGACTCAGATCCTCGCGGTTGGGGCATTTCTTATTGAAGACGTATTCCGGAAAGACATCGGAGGAATCGAGGGCGAGTGGACTATACAAGCTGCTAATGGATTGGGTTGGTTGGGAGCTGGCTTGTTTGTCTTGTGCGTCTTTATGACCTTGTATTCGGGGATGAAATACTTTCGGAAATACGGTGAATTGGTATTTTTAGAGGATAATCGTTAGAAAGTCGATATTATGATGCGCAATCCGAAATGGGCCCGTTACTGGAAGTCGAATACCGTGATTCGAGTAGCGACTTTGGGGAGTTTGGGGAATTTTAAAGCTCCGGGAACTTGGGGCTCAGCGGCCGGCGTTTTAATTTATTTGGTGTTCTTTTATCCATCGAGCGAGTTCGTTGGGGCTTTGCTAATGTTGGCGAGTGCCTATTTTGCGGTGGGAATATGCGGCGAGGCTGAAAAACGATTAAAGAAAGTGGATCCCGGTGAAGTTATTATCGACGAGGTTATCGCAATGCCGATTTGCTTTATTGGTATGAAGTCGTTTATTGCTGATGGCGATGGGGCATTTGTGTTGATCGGCGGTTTTCTAGTTTTTCGTATTTTTGATATTTTGAAGCCCTTTGGGATCAAAAATCTCCAGCGCTATTATGGCGGTTTTGGAGTGGTGGTTGATGATGTGGTCGCTGGTTTAGCGACTTGCGCGATTATGAATGTGGCCGTCAGGCTTTGGTTGGGGTGATGCAGTTGCGGTTGCTCGGGACGGGCAAGCCTACCTTTGCGAGGTGTTGATTTTAGTGTAGGAATTAGCCGCGACCTTTATGATTGTGTTTTGCTTAGGTTAAAGCTCTGAGCTACGGGTTTTGTTGCGGGCTCGCCAGATCATCCAAAGTCCGGCTGGGGCCATGAGGATGGAAAGAGTCGTGCCCCGGCTGAGAAGGTTGAATGTTAGGTCTGCATCAGGCTCTCGGAATTGTTCGCCGACGATGCGAAGGACTGAGTAGAGGAGTAAGAACTCACCTACCAGAGTGCCGGGATGGCTTTTAAGTACGGGCGTTTTCCAGATGCGAAATTGCGAGTAGGCGAGCATGACGAATCCTTCGAGAGCAGCTTCGTAGAGTTGCGATGGGTGGCGCGCGATGGTGCCGCCGTCTGGCGCCGTCGGGAAAAAGAATGCCCAGGAAACGGTGGCGGCTTTTCCCCAAAGTTCGCCGTTGAGGAAATTTGCTATGCGACCGAATAGCAATCCGGCTGGAGCAAGCGAGCAGACTAGGTCAGCAGTGAGCCAGAAGGATTGCTCGTGCTTGCGGGCGATGTAGGCTGTGGCTGCTGCGACTCCTAGAAAACCGCCGTGACTGGCCATACCGCCTTCCCATACAAAGAAGATTTTCCAAGGCTCGCTGAGGATGAGTTCAGGAGTGTAAAAGAGAAAGTAACCCGTGCGTCCGCCTAGGACTACGCCGATAATCAATGCGACAAAGAGGTCGGATTGCTGATTGGCGTCGTAGGGAGATCGGTCGTACTTGTAGTAGCGAGCTAGCAGCCAGGCTCCTACGACGAATCCGAGAATGTAAGCGACTCCATAGTAGCGGATCCCCCAGTTTTCGCTAAACTGGATAAGGAACGGGTGAGCGTTGTGTTGGAAGTATCCGAGAATGGAGCTCGCGGTCATGAAATTGGAATGGGAACGGACGGCTAGTCCGTATCTTTAGAGGCCTGTTCTTGGTGAGTGAGCGGGTCGTTGGTTTTGCTGTGTTCGTTGCGAGCGAGTTCGCGCATGTCGATAGCTACGTCGTCTTTTTCGAAGATTTCCCGTCCGAGGATATACTCCATAATATCTTCCATGGTAACGACCCCAGCAAGTGAGCCAAATTCATCTACTACAGCGAGAAGCTGTTGGTGAGTTCTGAGAACTGTCTGAAGAGCGGTGTAGGCGGTCACGGTTTCCGGCACGAATTGTACCTCGTCCATGATGTCGGAAATTTTGACGAGATCGTGGTCGTCCGCTTTTTGCCTGAGAAGATCGCGGCGACGGATTACGCCTACTACATTATCGAGATCTTCGTCGTAGACGGGAATCCGGGCGAATGGAATGTGAGGAGACGCTCGAAAAACTTCGTCCACGGTGAGGCTCTTTTCGATGGCGGTGACAACGACTCGCGGCGTCATTATTTCGCTGACGAGGACGTCGTCGAGTTTCAGGGCATTGGTCACCATATCCGATTCGCCGGAAGTGAGGCGGCCTTCTTTGGCTCCTTTTTCGGCGAGGAGGATAATCTCCTTTTCATCGGCGTCGGGGTCTTCTTCTACGTTGTCTTTGACGACAAGTCTAACCGAAAGGTTGGTTAGGTAGGTTATCGGTGACATGAGCCACCTCAGGATGACCAGTGGTCTGACGACCCAAGGGTGGAGTGTTGTACGGTAGACGAATCCAAGATTTTTTGGAATGACTTCGGAGAAGATCAGAACTCCAATGGTCATCCCGCCAGTGATGATGCCGACTATCGCGTTTCCCCACATGATGACCGCTAAACCGCTCACTAGGGCAGTACCTGCAGTGTTGGAAATGGTGTTGAGCGTGAGGATCGCCGAAATCGTATCGGAAATGTCTGCCTTCAGCTCTTCGAGCTTTGCACCTTTGCGCGGCTTACGTTTTTTGAGATCCTCGATCTCGGCAGTGGTTGTGCTCAAAATGAGCGCTTCCAGCAATGAACAGTAAAAAGACGTTCCGATGGTGAAGGCTACGGCTCCAATAAAGGCTAAGAGCATGGGCGGCTTGAGAGAATACGCATTGTTTAGGTGGTTTAAGGTGTTAGGTAGCTTCGAGAAAAAGGCAAGCGCACATCTCAAATCGGCAATGGCTTGGTTTTTTAGGACGTTTTTGCTTTCGTTTTTCTTGAAATTCGAGAGCGTTAGGCGATTCAAATAACCACAGTTACAATTAAGATATTATGTCAGATTCAAAGCCCTTGGTAGGGATCCTCTCCGGAAGCGCATCGGACAAACCGATCATCGAAAAAATTACGGGTGTGCTCGACGGTTTCGGCATCGCTTGGGAGTACAACGTGCTTTCGGCTCATCGCACGCCGAATCGCTGCGCGGAATACGTTAAGGGAGCAGAGGCGAAAGGCATGAAGGTGCTGATCGGCGTCGCTGGCTTGGCGGCTGCTCTGCCTGGTGTTATGGCAGCGCATACATTGCTCCCAGTTATTGGCGTTCCTGGCGACGGGGGACCGATGAAAGGAACGGACGCGCTGCACAGTATCGTGCAAATGCCTCCTGGAATTCCAGTGGCGACTGTTGGAGTCGGTAACGGGCGCAATGCAGGTTATTTGGCGACGCACATTCTCGCGTTGATCGACGATTCCATTCGGGCCAAACTCGTGGCCTATCGCGAAAGCTTAGGCGATAGCGAGTAGACGCCAATTCGTTCAAATTGGTTTTGATCTTCACCCATCTCGCGTTAAGTTAGGTTGGTGAGTTTCATTCTATCCCTCGACCAAGGCACCACTAGCTCGCGTGCGATCCTTTTTAATAGGGACGCGGAGATCGTTGCCGTTGGGCAAAGCGAGTTTCAGCAATTCTATCCGAAGCCTGGATGGGTGGAGCATGATGCCGCTGAGATTTGGAAGACGCAGATTGAGTCGGCCCGAGAAGCATTGAAGCAGGCTTCTGCTTCATGGCAGGACGTCGAGGCGATCGGGATTACGAATCAGCGCGAAACGGTAGTCCTCTGGGATCGCGAAACGAGCGAGCCGATTGCGAACGCGATCGTTTGGCAGGATCGCCGAACTGCTGAGTTTTGCGATGCGTTGAAAGCCGAAGGTAAGGAAGCCTGGATACAGGAGAAAACGGGTTTGCTTTTGGACCCGTATTTCTCGGCTACCAAAATAAAATGGATGCTTGACGAGCGTCCCGAGCTTCGGGCAAGGGCTGAAGCAGGAGAGCTGGCTGTTGGGACGATCGACTCTTGGCTAATTTGGAATCTGTCAGGTGGACAGGCTCATATTACGGACGTATCCAATGCTTGCCGCACCTTGCTCATGGATCTTCGAACCTGCGAGTGGGACGATGCTTTGCTAGAGTTGTTTGATATTCCGCGATCGATTTTGCCGGAAATCGTAGATTCAAGTGGTAAGCTCGCGGAAACTTCTGTGGATACGACCGAAGTTTCGATTCCGATTGCCGGTATTGTGGGTGACCAGCAGGCGGCGCTTTTTGGCCAAGCCTGTTTCGAGCCGGGGATGGTGAAGAACACGTATGGGACGGGATGCTTCATTCTAATAAATGTGGGCACGGAACCAGCGGTTTCGAAGAATAAGTTGCTGTCGACGATCGCATGGAGAATTGACGGGAAAACGGAATATGCATTGGAGGGCAGCGTGTTCATCGGCGGCGCTTTAGTGCAGTGGCTTCGCGATGAATTGAAAATTATTGAATCGGCTTCGGAGATCGAGGAACTGGCGGGTCAGGTTGAGGATTCCGGTGGGGTGACGATCATACCGGCTTTTTCCGGACTTGGGGCGCCGTATTGGGATCCTTATGCCCGAGGAGCGATATTGGGAATTACTCGAGGAAGTTCGCGGGCTCATATTGCTCGAGCGGCTCTGGAGGGGATTGCGTTTCAGGTGGCGGATGTCGCGCAAGTGATGGAGGAAGATTCCGGAAGAGAGCTCGAATCGCTCCAGGCGGATGGGGGGGCTTCGGCCAACGACATTCTTATGCAAATTCAGGCGGATCTTTTGGGAGTGACGATTCGTTGCTCGCAGCTTGCCGAAACGACGGCTTTGGGCGCGGCGTTCATGGCGGGCTTGGCGGTTGGCTATTGGGAGTCGCAAGAATCGCTGTCGGCGTTGTGGAAAGAGAGTCGGAGATTCGACGCGAAGACGGATGTCGAGCAGCGTGAAACTGCTCTTCGGAAATGGCGCAGGAGCATCGAACGGATCCGAGATTACGATCGAGAATAAGGCGGAGGGACCTCGGAAATGAGGATTGCATTTTGAGCTGAAGGAATCGATAAAGCGTTTTATGGCACAAAACGTTATCGAATTTAACTACACGCTAAAGAACAAGGCGGGAGAAATTTTGGACCGTACTTCGGATCGCCCTATGGCATTCCTCGAAGGTTCGGGAGCAATTATCGAAGGACTCGAAGAGAGTCTGGCTACAATGACCGCAGGCGATAGCGGCGAAGTGATCGTTCGTCCTGAGAAAGGATATGGCTTTCGCGATGAGTCGCAGATCAACACGGTTTCCAAATCTCTGTTGCCAGCGGATGAGGTGAAAGTGGGTGATTTCTTTCAAGCCGGTGGCGACCAGCATGCTCCGGTTGTGAAAGTTATCGAAGTTGATGGCGACGAAGTTAAGTTAGATGCGAATCACCCGTTGGCGGGCGTCGACTTGATCTTCGATGTAGAGGTTGTTCAAAAGCGCCCTGCGACAGAAGAAGAATTGTCGCATGGCCATGTCCACCAAGCAGACGAAGGCGGCTGCTGTGGCGGTGGCGGTGGCGGTGGATGCGGTTGCTAGGGATACATTTTGGATACTGCGTTGATGTAGCCCGTTTCCTGCGAAGCGAGTACGTGTCAGCTTAAGCCTGGGAAGTCGGGTTATTGGAGAATCCAAGCGAGTCCCTCGCGTCACTACGTTGCAGAGCAGCGTGGTTTTAGCTGGATTCAGTTAGGTTGGCGGCTACGCACTGAATTGGGTCGGAGCTGGTATGGAAATGAGCGGTATCCAACATCGTGTCCAGAGACTTCGATGCGCGTGACCAAGGTCGACCAAGGTGGCGTAAGACGTCCTGGTTCGGGATCACTTCGAGATATGCGGCTCGACGCGAGGGTTGGCCCTATGAAAAGACTTTAGAAGTCGAGAAGTTCGACTTCGAATATCAGAGTCGCGTTGGGCGGGATCGAGCCGCCTGCGCCACGTGATCCGTAGCCGAGTTTGGAAGGAATGATTAGCTTGCGCTTTTCGCCCTTTTTCATGGCGAGGAATGCTTCGTCCCAGCCTTTGATTACGTTGCCTAGTCCGACCTGGAATTCGAAGGGATCTCCGCGATCGTAGGAACTGTCGAATTTTGCGCCGTTTAGTAGGGTCCCCTTATAGTGGGCAGTGACCGAGTCGCCCTTATTCGGAGTGGCGTCCCCGGCACCTTCCTTGGTGACGATGTAGTGTAGGCCTGAATCGGTGCTTTCGGCTTCAGGGAATGCTTTGTGGATACGTGCGAGCTCGGGATCCTTGATTATGAGGTCGACCGTCTCTTCGAGGGAGTCGACTCGTGATTCTAGTTCGGGATCGCTTTCTTGAGCTGTCTCAGCGGGTTTCGAGCAACCGGCGAGAAAGAATAAAGTTATGGATAGAAGTGCAAGTGATGAGATGATTTTCATATGTGTACAAATACGAGCTATGACTTGCGTCGATTGTGTCGAGCCTAGAAGCTTTTTAAAAGCGATAAGTAGTGGGTACGGCAATGAGTTTCGAGCAAAATACAGCGGTTTTGAAAAAGGATGAAATATCCTTTTGCCGTCGTTCCAATGCTAAGCGCTACATTGCCAAGGTGGATTCGAAAGGCGAAATTATCGTGACGATACCGAGAGGTGGGACGCAGCGGGAGGCCTTGGGTTTTGCTCGAAAACATACGGACTGGCTTCGGGGGCAACAAATGAAATCTCGCGAGACCCTTAAGGGAAAAGGGTTACATCCCGGTGATCGAATCTGGTTTCGCGGCGAATTTGTGGAGTTAGAGGTATCTAAGCACTGGGGACGCCCGGTACTTAGGTTCGCCGATCAACAATTTTTCATAGCAGACGTAGGAATGGACCTATCGCGCCCGTTGGCGGAGCACCTTAGAGGTTTAGCAAAAAAAGAGTTACCCGCGTTGGTTCGTGAAATGGCGATGCGTTTTAACCTTTCCTTCAAGCGTGTGAGTATTCGCGATCAGAAAACTCGTTGGGGATCATGTTCAGGGCTGGGGGCGATTTCGCTAAATTGGCGACTCGTTTTGGCTCCCCCTCAAACGGCGGAGTATATCGTCATTCATGAGTTGATGCATTTGGAGGAAATGAATCACTCTGCTGCATTTTGGGCATTAGTCGAATTAGCCTGTCCTCGATATAAGGAGCATGAGCGTTGGCTCAACGATCACCAAAGTGAATTGCATTGGTGACGACCGTGTATTAATCAGCCTGTTACAAATTGATGTAACTCAATGTCGTACTGGTCCCTCGCTTAGCTACGGCGCAGCACGGTTTAGATAAGAGCAACCGGCTCCACTTTCAAACCTTAGATAGCGCAGGCTTCGAGCTCGACGTGATCGAAGAGATATTCGTCGAGGCTTGCCATCGCTTCCGATACGACTCTGGGCATGTAGTCCCCGTTCTCCAGTCGATGTTTCGAATGGATAATTATGTCGAGGATTGGGTCAACCTCTACGCAGGCAAAACAAGGATCTTCCAGTTGCACCTTGATATAAGTCTCAAGGTCTCCGATAGTTAGTTGTGTTTCTATCGTCATCATGAAATCGTTCTCTCGTTAATCCTAAATCGTTGCGATTGTGGTTCTTCTCTAATCGGATAAATCTCGCGATTCGTTAGCTTGGGGACCGTCAAAGATGCGTGAAGTTCTGTCAAAAACGCTAAAAAACCGTTTGTAGTTAAACTATCTTGCCGATCTTCAGTAATTACCCTGGGCAATATTTGCAGTAACGGCGATATGTTGAGATTGGCCACAGTCATTGAGTCTCGCAGTATAACACGCCTTTGAAGGCTGACTCGGATTAAATCATACGATTGAGAATAGTGGGGAAGGAAGTGACCGGCGGCGTTTATCGCCGTTTCATTTCGGTATCGAAGAGGGCTCTAACGACTTTGATTGCGTATTTCGTTATACGGTTCCCATTCGAACCGCGACCTTTGACCGCAAGTTCGCCGAGATCGAATTCGAATTCCTTAATGCGAGCGCTGCAAGTCTGCGTTAGTCGTACGATAATCGGGCGAGTCGATCCATCGGGATTGGCTCGAAAATAGTGCACCTTCGAGCTTTTGTTTCCCTTGGTTAGATTGTAGGTTTTGTCACGAGTAACGCCGCTGATAATAAAGCGTTTGACGAAGGAATCACCACGGGGTCCATCACGATAGACCAAATCGTAGATCGTTTCTTCATCGCCTTTTTTCCAGACGGCCACGTGAACAATGTCTTGGCCCATATAGACCTTGTCCGCGACTCGAGAGACGCGGAACGTGCCGTCGCCGCAGAAACAAATGATGTCATCCAATTGCGTGCATTCGCCTATGAATTCGTCTTTTTTTAGATTAGTGCCGATAAAGCCGTCTTCGCGGTTGACGTAGAGTTTTTCGGTAGGCAGGGCGACTTCGGTGGCTTTAATTGTCTCGAAGCTTTCGATACGAGTCTTGCGTTCACGTCCTTTGCCGAATTTTTCCATCAATCCTTCCAGGTATGTTATGGAGAATCCAGTTAGATTCTTTAGGTTGCGTTTGGTCGCCCGAATTTCCTTCTCGGTATTCTTTAGGACTTCGGTTGCTTTGAAGGAATTGTATTTGGAGATCCGCTTAATGCGAATTTCCGTTAGGCGTGCGACATCTTCATCGGTAACTTCTCGTTTGAGCTGATCTTTGAAAGGGTCCAATCCGATGTGGATCTCTTCGATTACAGATTCCCAAGTCTCGCATTCTTCAATACGGTGGTAGATCCGTTCTTCGATGAATATACGTTCAAGCGAATCGAAGTGCCATTTCTCTTCCAGTTCGCCGAGTTTGATTTCGAGCTCCAATTTTAAAAGATCGCGAATTGAATCAGTGGCGCGTCTCAGAATGTCGCTTATACCGATGAAGATCGGCTGATCGTTTTCGATGACGCAGGCGTTTGGCGAAATGGATGTTTGGCAATCGGAGAATACGTATAGCGCGTCGATCGTTGCAGCGGTGTCGGCACCAGTTGGTAGAGTGACGAGGATCTCAGCTTTTTCTGCGGTGTTGTCTTCGATTTTCTTGATCTTAACTTTGCCTTTGGTGTTGGCTAAGAGAATGGAATCGATAAGCGAGCTGGTGGTCGTTCCGAAAGGAATTTCGGTAATGACGAGTTGGTATTTACTACGCGTTTCGAAAATCGAACGGACAAGTATACGTCCTCCACGAATACCGTCGTTGTAGTTGGAAACATCCATTATGCCGCCGGTTTCGAAATCCGGATAGAGTTCGAAAGCTTCGTCTCGGAGGTAGGCGATAGAGGCTTGGATGATTTCGTTGAAATTGTGGGGTAGGAATTTGCAGGCGAGTCCGACGGCAATGCCTTCGCAGCCTTCAGCTAGTAGCAAGGGAAATTTTGCGGGTAGGTGGAGAGGCTCTTTGTTGCGTCCGTCATAGGAGGCTTGCCAGTTAGTGGTCTTCGGATTGAAGACGACTTCTCGGGCGAATGAGGATAGGCGGGCTTCAATGTAACGAGCGGCCGCGGCTCCATCTCCTGTAAGCGTGTTGCCCCAGTTTCCTTGGGTATCAATCAAAAGGTTACGCTGGCCCATGCCAACCATGGCTGAGTAGATGCTGGAGTCGCCATGCGGGTGATAGCGCATGGAGTGACCGACGACATTAGCGACTTTGTTGTAGCGTCCGTCATCAAGCTCCTTGAGAGAGTGCATAATCCGGCGTTGGACGGGCTTGAGACCGTCGTTGAGAGCTGGCACGGCTCGATCGAGGATTACGTATGAGGCGTATTCGAGAAACCAGTTCTTGTAAGAAGAGGCGAGGGGCGCGTTTTCATTGCCGTCTTCGAACGCAGGTTTTTCGATTTCGACGATTTCGGCCTCGGGTTCGACTTCAGGTTGGTTATCTTTGAATTCGAACGTTTCTTGATCGGAATCGTCGTTAATATTATTGGAACTCATTTAAGCGAGAAAGGGTTGCGCGACCGAGTTTCGGGTTTCTTCTGGATGAATCGGTCGATGGAGTGTGGTTTGCAAAAAGGCGAACTAGGATTCGGTTTCGAGCAGATCTTTTTCTACATGAAGATTTTCGATGATAAAGCCTTGGCGAAGGGGAGTGTTCTTTCCCATGTAAAAGCTTAGAAGACCGTCGAT
>Ga0233432_10002618_pt1 | contig 16657 bp, 12 predicted proteins | sample SI_122_August201_6_FD_179870 | JGI IMG/M metagenome (GOLD analysis project Ga0233432, IMG submission 179870) | Seawater microbial communities from Saanich Inlet, British Columbia, Canada - SI_122_August2016_10_MG | ecosystem: Environmental > Aquatic > Marine > Inlet | place: Canada: British...
ACTTCCATCCACCTCCTTGTTTTTATCTGCCATTCGCGATTTGGGGTAGTAGCTCAGTTGGTTAGAGCGCCGGCCTGTCACGCCGGAGGTCGCGGGTTCGAGTCCCGTCTATCCCGCCATTCGCAATCCTCGTCAGACTGCGTCAATGAGCGTCTAGAGCCCACTGTTAAAGGGCTTCCTGCGATTTCACCCTCCTCACCCGTTTCGCCAACCCGCGACGCCATATGACCCCTTTCGCCGGAAATGTGTGTCCATATGTGTGTCCATTTTTGGTACCCGTCTATCGACCTCATACTCTCCTGTAAGGGCAATAAACTTGAATCTAGATAAACCTGATCAGCTAATCTTCTGTCACTATGCCTCATCAACTCCTGAGCAATTCGTGGAGGAACTCCGTTAGTCTCTAGCCAGGTGTTAAATCCATAGCGTTAAACGTGAAAGTCAGCATAATCTCTCCTTTCCATCAATGTAAGAAATTTTAGCAGTGATTAATCCTTTTGAGTAGGTACTCAGTCTTCGAACACCTAAAAGTCTCACTTTAAAGTAATGATCGATGTCACACGACCCAATCTCAAGGAAAGGGAATAATAGCAATTTGAGACTCAGAAACTTAGGAAAAAAGATGACCTTTGTAGATAGATACAAAAAATGATCTTCTACAAGCTTGGTAGCGTAAATTCCAACAAGGTAGTCAAATTCGGCTTGGCAATTTTAATTTTCATTATAACAATTACAATCCATATGCTAGTTAAGAAAAGAAAGGTGTTTCCTAGGAATTTAATAACCGGGGCATCTTTTATCCTGATTTTTTTCTATGCGGTTAACTTCATTGAGGGGACTTTGGATGTTTGCCGACATTTTGATGGGAATAAGCATATCCACACACCAGGAAAGGAATGTGACGGTTTGCATGCTTCAGATGCAAAGCATCATCACAATGACTTTGGTCATCGTCATAGCGGTCGGGAAAAACCTCACCATGCTCCCTGTAGTCATGAAATTGTCAAGCAGGAGAATTTACTTCTTCAGGTAAACAACAAATTTAAACTTAGCCTTTCCCTTATTCCCTCCAATTCAGGTGTAATTAATTTTGAACTACTACAAACGATTGATGATTACAGGAGGGCATTTATTCTAGGAAATACCCGCGATCCGCCGTTCTCTCCCTCTCCCGCATATCAGTTTATTAAGTCCGTCCGCTTAGTAGTTTGATCGGAAGATAATTTATTGTGCCCCAGAGGCACATCTTTCTGTCCGCATATGGACAGACTTCTTTCTTTTCTATTCAAACCTACTTGGCAATGAGTTCTATAATCTCTTACACACTCTCTACTAAACGACATACTGGCATAGGGTTATTCCTTGGGCTGATTCCACTTTGCCTTCAAACACTGCACGCTGATCCCCTTGCATTCGAAAAAGCATGCCTTCAAGCATTCAAGGGCGAACAGTTGCCGGAATTTTCTCAAAACCTTACCCAACTTCGAAAAGCTCGTTTGGCTCAGGCTTCTCGATTACCAAATCCCTCCGTTTTTTATGAACAGGAATCTGCACGCAGCACGGATGCCTTTAACGAGTCCAGTGTCGGTCTTTCAGTGAATTTAGATTTTATTTGGAAAAGAGGTTCGAGAATCAAGGCAGCCGAACAGAAAAATTCGGCATCTGAATTTGAGCTTAGTTCTAAACAACTGAAGGTTTCCTATGAAATCGCGAATATGTTTATCGATTATGCCAATTGGAATAAAGAGCTTAAGGAACTAGGCACTTCAATTAAACAGCATGAAGAAGCACTTACAATATCCCGAAAGCTTTTGGTCAAAGGAATCATATCTGCATTTAATTTAAAAAGAATTGAACTCCGCATGGATGAACTTCGGTTTTCGTACAAGGAACTCGAATCAAATCTTGCCGGGCTTCTTGCCGAATTTCAGCTATGGGTGAGCGAGGAAGAGGCCATACCTGCGAACGCAAACCTTCTTTATGACATTTCGTTCGAAACAGCCGAAAAAGCAGTTGAACATGCCTTGAGGAACAGACCCGATTTATTAGCTTTTGAAGCTAATTCCAAGTGGAAAGCCGAGGAGGTTAAAAAGTACAAGAATGAGAAAATTCCTGAAGTTTCGTTGGATATTTCTGCCAAGAAATACCCTGGAGATAATGATGGATTTTTCTTTGGTATGTCTATGGAAATTCCGTTAGGCGAAAAGCAGGGTGATGTTCAATTTGCAGAATCTGAAAAAGTATCTGGCACCTTGGAATATAAGCGTGCGAAAAGAAAAGTTGAGAGAGAGGTAAAGGCAGCCTGGCAAATCTGGCATCATCTACAAACAGACAAGAATAGTTCCTTAGGCAGAAGTCAGATGAGTGAAGGAAAAAATTACCTCCAAGGACTTCAGTCAAGCTTCGCAAATGGTGAGGCTAGTGTCATCGAGTACCTTGATGGACTGGGCTCCCTACTGACGGGCAAGCAAAACACATTAAAACGCCATCACCTGAAACAATCTGCCTACCTAAGGCTTACATATTTAAGCGCATCAACCCCTAGCTTCAGTACTCCAAAAATTTAATCCAGCATTTTTATTAAGATGAATAATTTCAAATATAAATTCACTACAATTCTAAGTTTCCCTCTTCTTTTGATTAGCTGTGAATATCCCGATCACGATCTTCAAGAACCAGACGGACATCATGCACATCACGCCGAGAAATTAGGGAACGAACCAATTGTGGTTACACATTTTAATGGGGTTACAGAGCTTTTCATGGATTACTCGCCTTTAGTTCAAGGAATCTCGTCCAATTTCGCTGTACACCTCACTCGAATGGACAATTTTAAGCCAATTAGGGCAGGCACTTTGAAAATGAAGTTAGTCCCTGAAAATGGAAACGAGCTGGTAATCACCAAACAAAACCCAAGCAATCCGGGAATTTATTTATTTGAAGCTACACCCAAATTTACTGGTTCAGCTCGAATGGAAATTTCACTTAATCATTCTGATATAAACTCTTCCCATGCCATAAGTCAGGTTTTTGTATTCGCATCGCAAAGTGAAATAAAACCCAAAGTTATTTCCAAACCCCAGGCTGAACAGATCACTTTTCTCAAAGAACAGCAATGGAGAACGGATTACAAGATCGAGCAAGCTGGGTACCGAGATATAAGTTACGCCCTACCGGCTACAGGGGTTCTACGATTGCCCGCTTCCAGCATTAAAGTCATCCCTGCAACTGCTTCAGGTACCGTTTTGTGGTCTAAGAAAAATCAAAACCTGAAAGTTGGTATGATCGTACCGAAGAGCATGGAACTTTTTATAATCCAACCAGATGCAGCCTGGGATTCGGGACTTGCTAGGCTCAAAGAGCAATACCTACTTGCCAAACTTGAATGCGACAAAATGGAGGAATTATTCCAACAAGAAGCCGTCGCTGAAAGAAGAGTACAGGAAGCGAGAATAAGAAAAAATACCCTATCTGAATCACTTTCAAGAATGGGTGTAAATATGGCAGCGGGTGAATTCCTTGATTTGGAAGCACAAGTCACAACTTCTGAAAAAGGTATGATCACTAAAATCATGGTTAGACCGGGGCAAAAAATTCAACAGGGAGATCCGCTGGCAATGATTAAAAATTCACAAACTTTAGTTTTGGAAGCAAGAGTACCATCAACTCGTATTCAAGATATGAGCATAGCAACAGATGCAACCTTTCGAATGGGTGCTGGCCAAAAGACTTACCGCATTTCAGAACTTGGGGGACGACCAGTTTCGGAAAAACCTTTAGCGAGTGGAACTTCTGGATTCGCACACTTTCTTTTTGAATTTGGTAATGCCGACGGCCAATTTATTGAAGGCACCTCATTGGCGGTACAAATTCTTGGTTCAGAGAAGAAGTCTTGCCTGGCTATTTCAGTAGATGCGGTTCAAGAGGAACTTGGGGATGCTCTCGTTTATGTCCAAAGCAGTGGTGAAACTATCGAAAAAAGATTTCCCAAGCTAGGTATTCAGGATGGTCAGTGGATAGAGGTAAAAGAGGGAATCGATGAAGGAGAGCAAGTGGTTACCAAGGGAGCTACCCAGATTCGTCTCTCTTCTCTGGGTGGGGTGGAAATGGGGCATGGCCACGCCCATTAGAAGGAGAAGTACCTATGTTTGATTATATAATCCGCTTTTCTCTTAACAACCGAGCGCTTGTTGTCTTTGCCTCTGTAGTTTTACTTTTATCCGGTTTTTTTGTCGGCTTCCGATTAAACCTTGATGTGTTCCCTGATTTGAATGCACCAACCGTTACAGTTTTGACTGAAGCCCATGGCATGGCTCCCGAACAAGTAGAGACTATGGTAACCTTACCCTTGGAGTCGGCATTCAATGGCTCCACGGGAGTTAGAAGAATTCGTTCTTTTTCCTCACCCGGGCTGAGTATCGTTCATGTGGAGTTTGAATGGTCAATGGATATTTATCACGCACGCCAAATCGTTTCTGAGAAATTACAAGTAGTTGCGGGAAACCTTCCAGATGACATCTCCCCGCCCATCATGGCACCAATGTCTTCGATTATGGGGGAAGTCATGCTCGTAGGCTTGCAGACAAAAGCGGACAGCAAAGAAGAAGTCTCAATGATGGATTTACGCACTTTTGCTGATTGGCAGGTTCGACGAAGGTTACTAGCAATCCCCGGCGTTGCCCAAGTTAGCCCGATTGGAGGCAAAGTAAAAGAGTATCAGGTTAGCGTCATTCCGGAAAGATTAGCTTCGCTAAGGGTATCGATGGAACAGGTCACCTCTGCGACTGCAGATGCCAGCCATGAAAGCTCGGGTGGCGTTTTCCGAAGTAAGGGAAAAGAATATCAAATCCGAGGACTAGGTCTTGCACGGACAGTTGAACACTTATCCAAAGTGGTGGTGGATGTCCGACCGGGAGGCAATATTCTGCTTGAAGATGTTGCTAACATCAAAATTGGGCCGGCGGTTGCATTTGGAAGTGCATCCGCCAATGGCCAAGACGCCGTGGTGTTATCCGTAGCCAAGCAGCCCAATGTCAATTCCTTGATACTTACTGAACGAATTGATCAAGCCCTCGCAGAAATGAAGGAGGGATTACCACGCGGGATGAAGTTTCAGGATAATTTCTTTAGGCAGGCCGACTTTATTGAGGTAGCGATTGATAATGTTCTCCATGCTTTGAAAGACGGTGCCTTCCTCGTAGTTGTGGTATTGTTTTTATTTTTGGGAAATCTACGCATCACTTTTATTTCGATTTTGGCCATTCCTTTCTCACTAGCGGTCACTTTTCTTGTCTTTCATTTGAGTGGAGTCGAGCTTAACACCATGACACTAGGTGGCATTGGAATCGCGATTGGTGCATTGGTGGATGATGCCATCATCGATGTGGAAAATGTATTTCGCCGGCTTCGAGAAAATGCCCAACTCAGCGAATCGCAAAAGAAACCAGTTAAGGAGGTGGTCTACCTCGCTTCTCAGGAAATCCGTAAACCCATGGTGGGGGCTACCCTTATCATCACCATCGTTTTTTTCCCTTTGTTCTTCCTCAGTGGCGTCGAGGGCAGGTTACTCCAACCAATGGGTCTAGCGTATGTAATTTCAATCTTTGCCAGCCTGTTCATTGCCTTGACCGTTACCCCCGTGCTTGCATCCTTCCTCCTTCCCTGCTCGATCCGGAAGACTTCGTCTAAAGAAGGCTGGATCGCTGGCTGGATAAAACCTATCTATGCAAGAACCCTTGAATTCATCCTAAAAAAGCCAAGCGTTTCCATCGTTTGCTCCCTCCTACTTTTACTAAGTGCATTGCTTCTTGTGCCTCAATTGGGTCGATCTTTTTTACCGGAATTCAATGAGGGTGCACTTACCGTGAGCTATGTAACCGCAGCAGATCTGTCCTTAGACGAATCGAACAAAATAGGAAAGCATGCGGAAAATATTCTTCTTGGCAACCAAGGCATAGTGAGTGTCCAGAGAAGAACAGGACGAGCAGAATTGGATGAACATGCACAACCCGTCAATGCTGGGGAGATAGAGGTTGTCCTTGACTTGGATCGAGTGGATCGAGAGATCGCCATGGATCAGGCGAGAATGTCACTGGATGATATTCCTGGCGTTCACTTTACCGTGGGCCAACCAATCAGCCATCGAATCGACCATATGCTTTCGGGCACAAGGGCAAGTATCGCGGTAAAGATTTTCGGGCCCAGTACGGAAAAACTACGCAGCCTAGCGAAGGTTGCGGAAGTAGAAATGGAAAAAGTAAACGGCGTGGTTGATTTGGCGATCGAACCCATTGTAAATACGGCACAACTCTCCTTTGTGTACGACCGGGATATTTTGGCTCTTTATGGTTTGAAGCCCGCAGAACTATCTCGCCACATAGAAACTGCTTTTAATGGAAAGAGAGTGGGCAAAATCATAGAAGGGCAAAAAACTTTTGACCTGGTAGTCAGGCAGCAATCGGCGAATACCCTGTCTTTTGAATCACTCTTAGATTCCTTAATTCAGATTGCTGATGGTTCTCTTCGTCCACTCTCTGATTTCGCCACCATAGAACTTATCCCTTCCCCCAATCAGATTGGCCGCGAGAATGGCCAGCGTAAATTGGTGGTTCAAGCAAATGTATCGGGGCGTGACCTGGGCGGGGTGGTCGATGAAATCAGAAGCCGACTAGATGCTAAACTGACTCTTCCAGATGGCTACTACTTGGAATATGGGGGTCAGTTTGAAAGTGAGGCTCAGGCCTCGCGAACTATCTGGATACTTTCCGTGGTGTCACTTGCATTGATCGCAATGATTTTATTTCAGGAGTTTAAAAACCCCCGGGATGTGGTCTTCGCCTTGGTCAACCTACCCCTCGCACTCATTGGTGGAATTTGGGCAGTTTGGCTGACAGATGGGATCGTAAGTGTGGCCTCCCTTGTCGGATTTATTACCCTCTTTGGAATCGCAGTTCGAAATGGAATTTTATTAATATCCCATTACAATAAGCTACAAATAGAGGGTAAACCAATCTATGAAGCTGTTCGTCAAGGTTCGATGGAAAGGCTCAACCCCATATTAATGACCGCCCTCACAGCAGCCTTTGCACTTATACCGCTAGCAAATGGCCTTGGCCAACCAGGAAAGGAAATTGAAGCACCCATGGCGATTGTCATCCTTGGCGGATTAATTACCTCCACTTTTCTCAATATGCTTGTCATTCCTGCCTTGTACCTAAAATTCTCCCAATCACCTGCAGATAAACCTCTGGCAGAAAAGATCGGGTAATGGCATAAAGGGACTGATCTTATGGAAAACTTCCATCCTCGCCGGGAATCTGTGTCCATATCTGTTTCCACTGATCCTAACCCGTCTATTGAACTAGTTCCAATACGCATCTAATTAGGACGAGGGGTGATCCTCCTTTTACTTTTTGGCTTTCGCTAATTTTTCGAGATACTTCTCGGAAGCTTTATTAAACTTCTTCAGACAAGGCTTACAGCACAGCAGGACTTCCTGTTTTCCCTCATAAACAAAGCGGTAGACTTTCCCCATAGATCCTAGTTTATTATCAGAAACCAGGCAGAATTTAAGGGGATATCTCTTGATTTCGTCCTTTGCAAACAAGGAAGAGGAAAATAGAAGTATCCCCGATAAAACGAGGAGAAGAATAGATGTATTTTTCATTATGTAATATTGGTTTAGATGTTGTTGCTTAAAAGTAAATTCTCACTCCGAATCCTAATTGATGATCCGAATGGTATCGGACCGCCATGGCAAATTCTTTGGTGAACCGGTAATCAAGACCAGTTTTGAGTTCCCATTTCCCATCCGATTCATATTGGATTTCGCTGCTCCACGAAATGTGGTTGGTCAGGGGAAGTTCCTTGGACAGACCAAATCTCAGTTCCGCCTCATGATCCATAGTTACCGTACCTTGACTGAGAAAAGGTAGGCGTTGGTTATAGCCCAAATAAAATCGATCGTACTGCTCAGGAGAGTTGCCTGAACGAACACCTGCTAAAGTTTTACTATTAAAATCGATCAGGCGTGACCACTGCACATCGAACTCATACTCCGCATGCTCAAAGGCATGCTCCCAGAGAAAGTCGAGATCATGTCGGGCCTTGCGGATACCGAGCCTTCCCTCCGTCATTTTCGTGCCCACCATTGCATCCATACTAAAACGCCATGGATCGAGCTTTGAGAGATCCATTTTCGGCTTATGGTCTGGGCCCTGCTCCCGATAGCTGAGGATACGGGTCATGCCCGTCTTCATATGATAGAGTTGGTGGCAGTGAAAGACCCAGTCGCCCTGCTCATTGGCAAGAAACTCGATACTGCGTTTGCCCATCGGCGGGATGTCAACGGTGTGTTTGAGGGGAGCATAATCTCCCTGCCCGTTCAACAGTCTGAAAAAATGACCGTGCAAATGCAAGGGGTGGTGCATCATCGTGTCGTTAATAAAATTCATTCGCAGGACTTCTCCATGGGTCAGATGAATGGTCGAGTCCTGCTTTAAGGTCTTACCATTGAAAGACCACACGTAACGGTACATATTTCCAGTCAACCGGAGTTCAATTTCCCTCCGTGGTGCATCCTCTGGCAAGGCGGTGGATCGGCGAGACCTGAATTTACCATATGGAGAGAGGGGTCTCGCAGACTCCTCTTCTTCATCCATCTCGTCATCGAGATCTAGACCGACCAGCATCCACTCCATCCCATATAAATCCGGCTTGGAGATTTCTTTGGCAAACCTTGGTGTTCCCTTACCCAAAAAGATTGAGGCATGGCCGGTTCCGTCCTGTGCGGTTGCCCTCACCTCGTGCTTTTCTCCTGGGGGAATGGAAACAATCACATCATAGGTCTCCCCATTGCCGATGAGTAATCTTTCTTGGTTAACAGGCTCGATCTCCATCCCATCGGAGGCAACCACCTGCATTGGTCCGGTTGAAGAATGAACATAGAAATAAGTCGAGGCTCCCGCATTAATAATGCGCAGTTTCACACGCTTGCCCGAGGATTCAGATATCTCGATTGAAGGTTTGCCATTAATCCAGAAGGCATCATAGGCCACATCTGAAATATCCATTGGGGGCATATTTACCCATTGATTGTTGAGAAATGTCCCGAGCATCCCCGCCCGATAAGCACCCCAGAGAGATTGCACACTTCCCTTTCTGATCGAATACCACTCATCTCCTTTACGCAGGGAACGCAGTACTTCCGTTGGTTTTTCGTTGGTCCAGTCAGACAGGATCACTACCTTTTCCATATCCCATCCAGGCTCTTCACCGGGTTCACCGGGCTCTACCACAATGGCTCCATACACCCCTCTTTGCTCCTGCATTCCGAGGTGGGAGTGATACCAATAAGTTCCCGCATGGGTTAGTTGAAATTCATAATCGAGGTACTCCCCCGGGGGGATAGGCGGGGTGGTCAGCCCAGCTACACCATCCTGATCATTGGGGACAAGTAGTCCGTGCCAGTGAAGAATGGTTTTCTCCTTATCGAGAAGGTTATGAACGCGGATTTTAGCGAGGTCACCTTCCTTAAAACGAAGAACTGGGCCCGGAATCGTATCATTTATGGCAAGACCGATTGCCGACTTTCCCGCGAAGAAAATCATTTTTTCATTGATCGATAAACTGTAGGATACGGTTTTCGATTGAAGTGGGATACCCCACAAGAGGGGAATTAAAATCAGGAAAGCTTTAGCTTGGTACATCACGGATTTTGGCAGGCAGAAAATAGAAAAGATGGAAACACTCCACCTTAGGGAAAGAAGCATCGAGAAAATGCCGGTTAACTTCCGGCGGGCCTGATCACAAAAGCAGTCTAGAGTACAATATGGGCAAAGCTATACGGTTTGCACCCTCCGTGACTCTCCTGCGCCCTTGTGTCAATAAACTGAGGTTCTTGACAGAAAGGAAATCCTGGTCAAACGCCGCAAAGTGAGAAAGTTCAGGTGTAGCTCCGTCCCAGGACTCAACAATCGCAAGATCGGTGCAGTCACAGGGAACCGGGATCCCAGTGGCCGGCTCTGTAACGTCACAGCAAGTTGGCTCCCCGGTGGACGATTCACAGAAGCATACGCATTGCAACAGGGCAAAAATCAAAGTGAATGCTGTGAATCGAAACATGGCGTTAAGATATAAGGAGGATGTTCAGAAGTCAATTTACGACTAATAAATTCTTTCGAAATGAAATTAAATCCAAACCAGCGGGCTTGCACTAATTAATGAATTAATAACAGTGCTTTATCCGCAACAGAGATAAAGGCACTAAATACCAATTGGGGCAGTAGTGTCTAAAAGTCCCTACCCCACCGCCCTTTTCAACTCCTCGCTGAGACTGCCCCATCGTTCGACAATTTGGGTCAGCATTTGACGATCCTCGCCGGAAAAGTGTGTCCATATCTGTGTCCACTGCTCCTTTGTGAAATCCTTTAACTCATGGTTACCAACTACTTGAACACTACTCGATTTCGGGTTCGAGTCCCGTCTATCCCGCCATTCGCTTATCTCGTCAGATTGCATCAATGAGCGCCTAGAGCCAGCTCTCAAAGGGGTTCCTGCGATTTCACCCGCTTCGCCAACCCGCAACTCCTTCTGCTTTCTTTCGCCGGGAATTCTGAGTCCATTTAACAAGCGGAACCTTTTATTCTGCCATTGCGATGCCTGCAATGTAACTGGTTGTCCATGCACCCTGAAAGTTAAAGCCGCCGGTTATCCCGTCGTAATCAAGACATTCTCCAGCAAAATATAAGTGGGGGATCACTCGGCTTTCCATTTTTTTAAAGTTCACTTCTTTTAAACGAATGCCCCCGCAGGTAACAAATTCCTCCTTATTCATCGTTTTCCCACGAACCTGAAATGTGGCGGTGATGAGTTCCTTAATTAACTGAGCTTCCAATTTCTTCGGTAATTGTGCCCATTGTAGGGTTCCTTCTATTTTTACATATGACAGTATTTTCTCCCACAACCTTCTGGGTAGTTCATCGAATAACTTGGATTTAACAAATTGTTGGCCTTTTTGATTTCGCATACGGGCAAAAAAAGTTTGTATGTCTGTCTCTGTTCGCCCCCCCAACCAATTTAACTCAATCTCAAATTGATATTCCGATTCATTTAATTGACGAGCTTCCCAGGCGGAAAGTTTCAGGATCGCAGGGCCACTCAAACCACGATGGGTAATAAGGATTGGCCCTGTTTGACTTTTCCCATTCGATTTTACTCGTACCGATACATTTTCAAGTGAAATGCCGGCTAATTCTTTTAGCCGTTCATCGGTGATATCAAAGGCAAAGAGTGAGGGAGCTAACGGTTCAATGGTATGCCCCAGTTTCTCGAGTGATGTTGTCAGCGATGAGGATTTCATAGAACCAGTGGCAACGCATACGCGATCAAATCTTTCACTCCTGCCATTGGAAAACCCGAGAGTAAATTGTTCCTCTTCATGAAGTAAGGATTTAACTCCGACTCCTTCGCATAAAACAACACCATTCTTGACTACCTGCCTGTGTAAGCAATCAATGATACTTTGTGAATTATCCGAGACAGGGAACATGCGACCGTCATCCTCTGTTTTATTTGAACCCCTCGATCTTCAAACCAGTCAACTGTATCTCGGGGTTGCCAGGTGTAAAAAGCTCCCTTCAATTCCTTCTCTCCCCTTGGGTAATGCAGAGCTAATTCCTTGGGTTCGAAACAGGAATGAGTAACATTGCATCGCCCTCCCCCCGAAATTTTGACTTTTCTTAAAAATTGTTTACTCGAATCATATATCGAAATATCGGCATCTGGATTTTTCTGTGCTAAGGTAACTGCAGAAAAAAATCCGGCCGCTCCCCCCCCAATAATGGCACATTTCATCCCAAAAAAATCACTGGACTGCCCAATATTTACTTAGCTTTTGCTTAACCATAACTAGTTCCTGTTTCGAAAGCTTTTTATAGCCCCGCCCAATGGGCCAGCCGTACCCCCAACGGTACCAAGTGGGGAAGTAAGGCTCTCCTCCTACACGAACTGCATCGTACATTAATTTTGCAAGTGTGGAATCGCCAGTCTTCTTTTCTACACATGCCTTGAAGGCAAGATCTGCCTTCAATCGCTCTTCTTGAGTTCCTCCCTGCCAATATGCAATATCGTGCGTGAGGCAACATTCTTTCCAAAGCTCAGGCTTTTCAAAAGTTCCATCAATAAAAAGGCTACATCCATCACTGGTGAAGTCGGATAACTCGATTGAACTTTCATCCCTACATCCAAGCAAAAGCAAGGACCATGCAAGCAGAAGCTTAGTAAGTTTCACGAAGTTAACTGGAAAAGCCCTCAAACTCTAACCATTTTGTCCAACCAAGTATGCAAAACTCGAATCGCTCGGCAGTTGAAATGCCCGTAATCCAAAAATGGGTAACGAGGCAAGAAGATGGTCAAAAATATCGGATTGTATTGCTTCGTAATGAACCCATCTGACATCGTTTACAAAAACATAAATCTCAATCGGTAATCCTTTGTCAGTTGCTGCCAATTGGCGGACAAGAAAAGTCATCCCTTCCTTATGAATGGCTGGGTTGGCTCTTAAATACTCAAGGCAATAGGCACGAAATGTACCGGCATTGGTAAGATTCCGTCCATTTAATAAAGGAGCCACTAACCCCTGCTTCTCGACGGCCAGTCCTTTTTCTCCGATATCCGAACGTTTTCCTTTAAAGTATCCTTTAAGAAGTTCAATCTTTTCCAATTCTTCGATCTCACTTTCCTTGAGGAATCGAAGGCTCGAAAGATCCAAATGGATAGAACGTTTTATTCGACGGCCACCCGATTCACTCATTCCACGCCAATTTTTAAATGCATCACTCACCAGAGCATGGGCTGGAATGGTACTGACCGTTTTGTCCCAGTTCTGAACTTTTACTGTGGTCAGGGATACATCAATTACATCTCCATCCGCACCGTATTTTGGCATTTCAATCCAGTCTCCTTTACGAACCATGTTATTTGCAGTCAATTGTACTCCTGCGACTAAGCCAAGAATGACATCCTTGAATACCAATAAAATGACTGCCGTGAGAGCACCAAGACCGGAAAAGAAATAAAGGGGTGATTTATCGAGCAAAATAGACAGAATGAATATGATTCCGGTTCCATTAATTAAAATCTTAATTGCCTGACAAATTCCCTTGAGGGGGAGTTTTGATGAAATCTTGCTATCCTCAGAAACTTTATACAATGCGTTGATCAACGAATCGATTACCGAGAGAGCAATAACCACCAGATAAAGATTTACCACAATTTCGATCAACTCGTGAAGAAATAGGTAATTAGAAAATACGACACCTGAAAGTGAACTAATTATAAATGCAGGTGCCAAATGGGATAATCGATGAAAAAACTTCTCCTCAATTAAAAGTTCACCAATCGAAGTTTTTGATTTCTTAATGACTGATCTAACCAGTCCGAGCACAAATCGCTTTACAATGAAATTAGCGATCCACCCGACTCCGATAATTATCAAGAGTGCAATCAGAGCGTATAAATATCCGGCATTTATTTCACTGATCCCGATATTTTGAGAAAGAATGTTTATAAATTGGTCTTCTATTTTGATAATCAATTCCATAAATAATAGGAAAACAGATGCCATTCATCTTACAATCAAAATCAAGATATTATACAAGAAGGTTTGTTTCATTGATATCTCATACTAATAAATCTAGTTAAATCATCTTCTTTCTCGTTGTTTACCAATTAAAAAAATTGTCTACTCATAACCATGCAAAAACTAACTTTTTCTATATTCATTTTATCAATTACATTTAGTATTTGTGAACATTCCTGGGCAAAAACTAAAATTGTTTTAATTGCGGGAAAGGACAGTCATGGAACCAGTGCACACAATTGGGGTGATGGAGTAGACCTTCTTTCACATGCCCTGACAAAAGAATCGGCACTCAACATTGAGACTGCAATTCATAAAGGTGGATGGCCGACTGATCCCTCTATTTTTAATAATGCTGCATCGGTGGTGATCCTATCGGATGGTGGAGGACGACATCCAATCAATAAAAGGCTGATTGAGTTTGATGCTTTGGCAGAGAAAGGAGTGGGGTTAGTCTGCGTGCACTACGCGGTGGAGGTGCCCAAGGGAGCTCCGGGCGATATGCTCAAAAAATGGCTCGGTGGATATTTTGAGGTGTTTTGGTCGATCAATCCACACTGGACCGCCGATTTTAAAACACTTCCCAATCATCCGATTACTCGGGGAGTAAAACCTTTTAGCCTTAAAGACGAGTGGTATTACCATATGAAATTTCGCGACAATATGGAAGGTGTCACCCCAATCCTAAGTGCCCTACCCCCAGCAGATACGCTTAAGAGAGGCGATGGTCCACACAGTAATAACCCACATGTAAGAAAATCTGTACTCGAAAGAAAAGAAAAACAGCATGTTGGTTGGGCATCGGAAAGCTCCAACGGGCAGCGTGGGTTTGGCATCACCGGTGCACATCACCATAAATCCTGGGATAATGATGATTTTCGAACCTGCGTGCTCAATGCAATTGTGTGGACGGCAAAAATAGAAGTTCCTAAAAATGGGGTAAAGTCAGCTTCCAACCCTACTGAAAGGGTACAGGAAAAGCCTGAAACCTCTACTGTTAAACCTGTAGAAGCTAAGAATGCTCTATTTGCCAGTAAACTCATTACGACCAAGACCAAGGGACATGCAGTAGAGGTGAAGGCAAAAATCAAAGGAATTCAGAATTTATATCTCACTGTATCCGATGGATCGAATTCCTATTCATGCGATTGGGCGGACTGGGGTCTCCCTCGCTTGATCGATAGTAGTGGTGAAGAAACCAGGCTCACTGATCTTAAATGGAAATACGCAAAATCAGGTTGGGGAAAAGTACAAATTGATAAAAATTGTGGAGGGCGCCCCTTAAGAATTAATGGAAAGAATATCGCGTATGGTATAGGAACTCATGCGAACAGTGTAATTCAATATGAACTACCCAAAGATCATAAGTTCGTTGAATTTCGATGCCTTGCCGGAATTGATAATGGAGGAAGCGATCAGAAAAATGGTTCAGATAGCAGCGTTCAATTTTTTGTATCGGACAAGCCCATTGACTTGCCCAAGCTCGCCCAAGCTCAACAAAACCTACCGCAAGTAGATCATTATCCCGCAGATCAATTATTACTGCCAACAGGTCTTGAAGTAAAACTTTGGGCAAAGTCACCTCTGTTATTTAATCCCACCAATATGGATATCGACTACAAGGGCCGGATCTGGGTAGCCGAGGGAAGAAACTATCGTGGCAAGCGCACGCAACCAGACGGTGACCGGATCGTGGTAGTGGAAGATAAAGATGGAGATGGTGCTGCCGACAGTTCGCATGTTTTTGTTCAGGAAAAATCATTTATTTCGCCCTTGGGGATAGCTGTGGTGGATAATAAAATCATTGTTTCCCAGCCACCTGATCTTATTGTGTATACTGATGTGGATCGAAATGCCCGTTTCGATGAAAAAGTCGACAAACGCGAGATTTTACTTACCGGGTTTAACGGTGCAAATCATGACCATAGTTTGCATTCAGTAACAGTTGGTCCCAACGGACAATATTATTTCAATCATGGAAATAAAGGCTCTCAGGTAACCGACAAAGAGGGGTGGCAACTCAACGCAGGCAGCTTTTATTCCATGCAAAATATATCCGGAAGACCCAGTTCAGATGGACAGGTATACAATGGTGGAGTGGCCTTGCGGGTAAACCAGGACGGTACTGGGATGCGACCGATCGGCCATAATTTTCGAAACTCCTATGAACAGGCAGTTAGTTCGCTGGGAGATGTTTTTCAAAATGACAATGACGATCCGCCTGCCAGTCGAACGGCCTGGCTAATGGAATACGGGAATATGGGTTTCACCTCAAAGAATGGTCTCAGGAGATGGGGCAGTGATAAAATGCCAGGGCAAACCACTCAAGTTGCCGAATGGCGACAGGAGGACCCAGGTGTTGTCCCCGCGGGTGATATCTATGGTGGTGGATCCCCCACTGGAATTGCCTTTTATGAAAATGGAATCATGGAGGATCGCTTTGGAGGGTATGTGATCAGTTGTGAACCTGCCCGAAATGTTTTATTCGGTTACCATCCCAAAACTCAAGGTGCAGGTATTACCCTCCCCCAACGGGATATTTTTCTGACCAGTAATCCGAAGAAAAACTTTGCAGGTGCTGATTTTGCGAGTGCCGGACGAATCAATGGATTAATCAATTTATTCCGACCTAGCGATGTGTGTATCGGTCCGGACGGTGCGATCTATGTTGCTGACTGGTTTGATGCCCGGGTAGGCGGACACGGAACACGTGACGTGGGACAGACGGGTGCCATTTATCGAATCGCCCCCAAGGGTGCGAAGTTGTCTATTCCCACATTTGATTTTAACACAATTGCCGGACAAATTAAGGCTCTTCAAAATCCTTCCCCTAACGTTCGAGAGATAGGACGTACAAGGTTGGAGAGAGCAGGAAAAAAAGCCATACCCGCTGTCCGTAAACTCCTTAATCATTCCAATGAATTCATTCAGGCACGGGCAATTTGGTTGTTGGCTAAACTTGGATCCGAGGGTCTAAAAATCGTCGAATCTCAACTTGAAAATCAAAATCCAAAAATC
>Ga0233432_10002620_pt1 | contig 16652 bp, 22 predicted proteins | sample SI_122_August201_6_FD_179870 | JGI IMG/M metagenome (GOLD analysis project Ga0233432, IMG submission 179870) | Seawater microbial communities from Saanich Inlet, British Columbia, Canada - SI_122_August2016_10_MG | ecosystem: Environmental > Aquatic > Marine > Inlet | place: Canada: British...
ATCAACGCTGCTTGTAACGTGTGGTCATCTATACCTTCACGGTTGTCCATGATGAACGCGGCCTTAGCCAAACCTCTAGGTGTTACACCTTTCCTACGTCCCACCGCTTGCGGGTGAGGTATGTGTAAGTTGTCCTCTGGATTCGGTACGTCACGCCAGTCCTGTAGTAAGTCTTGGTTCTCTTTGACCGCAGAACAGACCGTGGCGTTTAGACCCTTGGGTATGGCGTAGTTACTTAGCCACTCCATTGCTGTTGGAGTACGTAACTCTACTATCGTCATACGATCAAGCTGGTGATCTTGGAACGTGTCACCCAGACCTTCGATTGCTAGGTTGCCAGTAGATATAACGATAGAGTCGGGGTGCAGCTTGGCACTGTACATCTCTCGCTCCAAAGCTAGTCGTACCAATGGGAGCACAACACCACGCGATGCCTTGGGTAGCTCATCAAGTAACAAGATAACAGGTTCACCAGTGTGTAAGCCCAATGCCTCGTTGACCACGAACCGTACATAGTCCTTGTCCTCTGCGTCACTTAGCTTGGGTATACCTAAGTCGCCAGCTTCTATGGAAGTACAATCGACGTAACATAGTTTGTGGGTGGGCAGCGCATCGTCGAGCATATAGGCGGTGGTAGTCTTACCGTTACCCTTCAGACCTTCAATGTGAATCCAGTTGGTTGCGCCAGTTGCAATGGCGAGTGCTACTACTTGGTCGTGGTTTAGTGCATACATTCTTTGTGCGTAGCTCATGGCTATCTCCTGATTTTGATTTAGTTGTTTTTGTGTATGAATCATACACAGATTTAGTTGTAGGCAGTATTGCCTTGTGGTGAAACACCATTATACATGGTATTTCGTGTTATGTCCAGCGACCCTAGAAGCCTAGGGAGGGGAGGTTGTCAATGATGTCTTTGACCTCGGCTGCTTTGGTTGTGCGTAATGACTCACTGTTCTTGAGTGCATCGGTGTTCACACTGTATAGCGCACTCTCCAGTTGGTCAGCGATAGCCGTCATCTGGGTGTCACCTGTTAGGTTGAAGTCCCGCATCATACGTATCAGCTCCAGCGAGGTGTCGAAGACGCTATCGTATAACTTGTTGTACTTCTGATTACCCTTGGCATCTAGCTCATCTTTGGGTGCAAGCTGTCGAGAGATAGTCTCTAGGTTCTTGCGTAGCCGTACCCATATGTCATCCATAGCAGAGTCAATGGCACCACGGTAGAACGAGTCATACTGTTGCTTGATTACTTCCTGCTGCTCGTTGGGTATGTCGAGTCGGAAGTCACCGGACTCCGGCAATGGCTGTACTGATAGAGTCCACCCAAACTTGTTACGTAGAACCTCCACAGATGGGTAGTCGTCGTGGTTGAACAGTCCACCTAGCTCCTGCGCTTGCTGTATGGCATTACCGACACGCCACTGGTACGCATCCTCAAACAGTTGGTACAGCCGCCAGAACTCACCCTCCAAACTTGTCATCTCGTTTTGGTAGTCGAAGTACTGCGATGTAGGTATAAGACGTAACCCCATGTCCGACCACGGTAGGGTCATCGCATAGTGAGTATTGCGTGCGTTGCCTACAAACTTCTTGAGATCGTCAAGCTCGGTGCAACCTGCTAACAGGTTCTTGTTGTAGTTACCGGCCTTGGCTGATGCGTTGTTGTCGATAGCTACTTTCTTGGTGGCTGACTTGTCCAGCTTGCGTGCAGTCCACGTTGAGATCTTTAGCTGTGACAGTACCGAAGACGAACTGAGGCTCGGTGCGTTGTTGATGGTTGGTACTGCTGCTAGTTGTTGAATGTTGCTTGCTTGTTCCATGAGGAACCTCCTGATTTTGGTTTTGTGTATGATTCATACATAAGTTTTGGTTTAGTGAACTGATACAAGTACTGCGCTCTTACGCAGTGCCATGAGATTGACGGTGCCGTGGCGTGAACAGTCGAGATACTGAACGCCACCTTTGATATACACACGCTCCGGTAGGTCTAGCTCACTGAACAGATCATTGAGCCATGCTTGCGTAATGCGTGACGGTACAGGGCTACCTTTTTTCTCGTACCCACCACAAGACACCCATAACTTCTTAACCCCATCTTGATTCGACATGGTGGCGATACGGTTGCCGTGTAGTAATAGATCCATGTTACGAGTTACTGGGTTGCGGACAGATGTGGTGTTGCCCATTGTTTTTTGGCGTGCGTCGATGAACGCACCGATTACTTCTTTATGACTCTTACGCATTGTTGCTCTCCTCTAACGCTGAATTGATTACGTAGTCGGCTGCTATGTTGCTTTCTCTAATCTCACGATGCCGACGCTCATGCTCTGCTACAAAAGCTCTGACTCGCGCCTCGCTGCGTAGTTCTTGAGTCAACTCATAGATCACCAAGAACGCGGTACAAAATGCAAAGGCAATGAACAACGGGCCGACTACAGCAAACACGTCATGCACTGGGCCGGTGGTCATGTAGTACATATAGGTGAAGTGAACACCTGCTGCCATGATTAGGAGTGACATACACACTCCGAAGAAAAACTTAACTACTGATATAAACTGCTGCATTACGCTACCTCCGCTCTGTGTAGTGCGTCACCTACGATCTGCAAAGCCTGTGCGTTTGTTAGATCAAACAGCGAAGTAAGGAACCGCATACTGTCCGTGACACTGATATGGTTTGGATTTGCTATCTCGTACATTCTGCTCAGGGCTATCTCTGCTACTGCTTTTATCTCTTGCTCTTTTGACATTGCTGTCTCCTGTTTTTGTGTATGATTCATACATAAGTTTTTAGTGTGGTCAGGGCGCAACTCCCCCCGACAAGACATATAGTCTCACATATAACGTGTTATGTCAAGTGGTGGTATCTGGTGGTATTTGGTGGTAGGGACGGTAATGTAACACAATGTAACGTAGGGTAGGCTTGTAAGTCATTGATTTATAAGCAATGTAACATTGTAACGTTTTTAGGGAAATTGAATGGGTCTTGGCGGTTGTGTTTAAGAAAAGTTACAATCGCTAAACAAGCTCTCTCAATCACCCCCTATATATATATTTTACTAAAAACGTTACATTACAAATATATATATATATATAGGTCTTTTTGTATAGTGCAGTAATGCTGGCTACCACCAGATACCACCAAATACCACTAAACTAATGTAACATTTTGGCCTTTTGAAAACGTTACATTGCGTTACATTAGGCCCGAAAACGTTACATTACCCGTCCCGCTTGACCTGCGAACGTTACATTACCACGCACCTCTAATCTAGGAACTGGTATCTGGTGGGGTATTGCGTTTTTATGTATGATTCATACACAAAAGCTGTTATCTGGTGCCGCACCTCAACACTGTCACGCACCTCTAATCTAGGAACTGGTATCTGGTGGTTTGAAAGTTAGTCCACGCAACGCTGTTGTGCCACGCACCTCTAATCTAGGAACTGGTATCAAAGAGAGCCGAAGCTCTCTAAGATGTTTTGGGTTGGTTTGTTTAGTCGTGGAACGCTGCTATATCGCACCCTGTCGCCTTTAACTTCCTTCGCAGCATTTCGATGGTAGCTATATGGGCCTCCCGTTCGGCTATCATTTCTTCCCGTTCGGCTAAAACTTTGTCTAGCGTGTCCATCATAGAATTATGAATTGAAAGTTTGATTGGCGATAACATTTCGCCGGTGTCGAATTTTGTGAATCTCATAATGTATTATCCTATTTGAGTTTAGTGTGCCCCCATTGCTGGGGGCTGGTTGGGTTACTTAGTTAGTGTTTCGGCTAGTGCTTTAACGGCTACCTCATAAAACGCTGCTTGATCCTCTATCGTTAATTGAGCGACCTGATTGAACAGGGTAGTCAATCGCGGATCGCGGATAGCTGGGGGCAAGATAGAATCTGCTTCAGTGTGCCTTCCAGATTCGATCTCGTTGTCATTCGATACGTCACCTACTTTGCTATCTATACCGCCAGCCGTGTTGATCTTAGGTGCCTTTTGATCCTTCAGAGTAGTCTTAGCGGGTGTTGGGCAAATCACGGTGTCGAACGTCACTCGCATGTTAGCTATGCCAGAGCTAATCACGTTTGACGCGGCGTTAACACCTTTCACGAATGCCGCTACTTTCGCCTTTTGCGCTTTTGTCGCGGTAGCCTTTTTATTGCCGTTGCACAACTTCAGTTTGATAGCAGCTTTTTCATCTTTATCGAACGCGAACATTTCGGCTAATGTATAGCCGTTATACCTTGCGCCCAGTCGCTCGCTATTGGCTAGAACAAAGCCAGCTTTCAGTGCGTTAAATTTCGCCAGATCGCCGGTATCGGTAAGATCGACGCGGCGCAATATAGCCTTGCCGCCTTTTACATATTTACCGCTCTTATCTGACCAAACGAAACCCATAGCGTTGGCTAGTTTGTCGCGCTTGTTTATTTCCGCGCCATGATAGCCTTCGGACATTGTGACTATAGACTTGATGGTTGCTGCTACTGATACTTCTACTTTTTGATTTGACATGATTGCCATCCTTTTTTATTTAAGTAATGTTGACCGGATAATCCCGAACCAACGCCGCCTATTCTAATGGTGTAACGTGTTAGAGTCAAATAGCACGCTGTAAGGCCCGCCACAGCGTTACATCTAGCGGTAGTTAGTGCGCTTTTATGTATGATTCATACACAAAAAATGGTCAGGCACAGGCTTGTGCGCGACACGAAAAAACCGACCTAAGCCTGACCCACCCTACCCCTATGGCCCCGCGCACGTCTTGACGCACCGTCACGCCTGTATATTACTAATATCCACAAATAAATCGTTCCCAACCAAAACCCTACGCTTCTTGAGGCCGTTCCCTACACAGGATACCCCCCACCCCCAAAATATAAGTACCTAGCCAAAAAAATTTTTTGTGCAATTTTTCAAATCTTGCATTGGGTGTCTTCTTGCGCGTACCCTACTTCCTCCGCCATACTCCCTGCCGCAAACCCACGTTTTTAAAGGGCTGTACGGTTATCCGGTTGTTCACATTGGGTACTACCCCCTTTACGTAAATACTTCTGTGTAACCAAATTTTCTACAAGTATCTACGTGAGGGTGTCAACAAAGTCACATACATAGTGTTTTGGACTTTTTGGTCTTTTCATTTGTTTGCGTTTCATGGTTTCTAGTGTATATTCCGCACAACGGCTTACAGCCAGCGAAACAATCTATATTTAATATGACGTTATTCATCGAACCTGAGATCGGTGTGCCTTTTACGGACGACATGCCGAACATAGACCTCAAAGAACGTGCGGAAGTAGCTTGTAAAACAGCACAAAAACTGTCCGAACATGGTTTAGACTTATCCCCCACTGGAGAAGATGAAGACACCGCCGCGAAACTTGCTCTGGCTTACGCTGATAACCCTGAAGAAACTTCTAAAAAGGTTACTACGAAGAAGGCCGCGACTCTTACGCCTGCCTCGATTGTCTTAACCAACAATATCCTGCAAGAATTTGGGCACTCTGTTGCAGAAAGTGCCACTCAGATACGACATCTAGTCACAAACAAGCTCCTGATGGAATCAGAAAACGCAGACCCACGCATACGGATTAGAGCTTTGGAGCTTCTGGGTAAGATTTCAGACGTAGGGCTGTTTGCAGAGAAGTCAGAAGTGACTATTACCCACCAATCCACGGAAGATCTCAGGGATAAACTGAGGGGTAAGCTGGAAAAGCTGGTTAATCCTATGGATGAAGCTGTGGACGCAGAGTATACAGATAGTGAAGTCGTGTTGGATGAGGAAATTTTAGATCTACGCAAGGTAATGGGTGTGGATGAACTAAAAGCTGCGGTAGATGAAGTAGCAGATGCTTGAGGCCGTTCCCGAATTCACCGAAGAAGAAGTTCAGCAGATGCTGGACAACCTAGATTCGTTCAGTAAGGACGAGGTTGTAGAGATAAACCGCATCGTCGATGAGTTAGCAGCCCGTAAAATGAACGCCGCTGCCTATGATGACCTCATAGAATTCTGCAAAGCCATGCAACCTGACTATATAGTAGGTAAACACCACCGTATTTTGGCTGATATGCTCATGGCAATTGAGGCTGGGGACAAAGATCGCATCTGCGTTAACATCCCACCCCGTCATGGCAAGTCTCAACTCGTTTCTATCTTCTTCCCAGCGTGGTACTTAGGACGTAATCCTAATAAGAAGGTTATGATGGTGTCGCATACCACTGATTTGGCTGTAGATTTTGGTCGTAAGGTGCGAAATCTTATTTCTACAGACGCATATAAAGGTATATTCCCCACTGTAGCCCTAGCAATTGACTCAAAGTCGGCTGGTAGATGGAATACGAACTCTGGTGGCGAGTATTATGCCTGTGGTGTTGGCTCTGCACTGGCTGGTCGTGGTGCTGACCTGCTGTTGGTGGACGATCCGCACTCAGAACAAGACGTTATTAACGGAAACTTTGCTGTATTTGAGAAAGCATACGAGTGGTTCACGTTCGGTGCTCGTACTCGTCTGATGCCGGGCGGAAGTGTTGCAATAATTCAAACTCGCTGGCACCAAGATGATTTAACGGGGCGTGTTGTACGTGATATGGGCCAGAACGAGCGTGCTGATGAGTACGATGTCATCGAATTCCCTGCCATACTAGAGATTGTGGACGAAGAGGCGGATGAGATTGTTGAGAAACCGCTGTGGCCTGAGTTTTTTGACTTAGAAGCTCTACTGCGTACAAAAGCGTCCATGCCTACGTTCCAGTGGAACGCACAGTACCAGCAGACACCCACGGCAGAAGAAGCTGCGCTGATAAAACGTGAGTGGTGGAACTTATGGGAGAAGGAACAGCCTCCATCCTGCGAATACGTCATAATGTCCTTGGACTCAGCGGCAGAAAAGCACAACCGTGCCGACTATACGGCGCTGACTACGTGGGGTGTGTTTCTTAACGAGGAAACTAGCGCGTATAACATCATTCTACTGAACAGTATTAAGCAGCGTATGGAGTTCCCAGAGTTAAAGGACATGGCTATAGAAGAGTACAGGGACTGGGAGCCTGACTCGTTTATTGTGGAGAAGAAATCATCAGGTACGGCGCTTTACCAAGAAATGAGACGTATGGGTCTACCTGTGTCAGAATACACACCACACAGAGGGTCAGGTGATAAACTAGCACGGTTAAACTCGGTATCTGATATTGTAGCGAGTGGCCTGTGCTGGGTTCCCACTACCCGTTGGGCTGAAGAAGTGGTAGAAGAGATTGCTGGGTTCCCGTTTATGAGTAATGATGACTTAGTTGACTCCACAGTTATGGCACTCATGCGTTTTAGGCAAGGTGGTTTTATACGCCTACCTACTGATGAGCCAGAAGAACAAAGATACTTTAAGTCGCGTAGAGGCGGCTTCTACTAGAGATATAATATGGCTATTGAGAAAGGACTATACGCAGCCCCAGAGGGCATAGACGGTGAGCTTATGGACAGTGACGATGATGCTGCCCTTGAGATAGAGATCGTCAACCCAGATATGGTGACGCTAGATGATGGTAGCGTTGAGATTACCATTATCCCCGGCGCAGAACCTTCAGATATGGGTGGGTTCGATACTAACTTGGCAGAGACACTAGAAGAAGGTGTGCTTAACGAGTTAGCAGATGACCTAGTTGGGTTAGTAAGTGCCGACATCGAAAGCCGAAAGGACTGGGCGGATACTTACGTTAAGGGCTTAGATGTTCTTGGCTTTAAGTATGAAGAGCGTACAGACCCGTGGGAAGGTGCCTCTGGCGTGTATTCTACAGTGCTTGCCGAAGCAGCTATCCGGTTCCAAGCCGAAACAATGTCAGAGACGTTTCCAGCCGCTGGCCCAGTACGCACTAAGATCATAGGTGTAGAGGACAAGGACAAGGAAGAAGCGAGTAACCGTGTGAAAGCGGATATGAACTACGAATTGACCGAGCGTATGGTGGAGTACCGCCCAGAGCATGAACGCCTTTTATACAGTCTAGGATTGGCTGGTAGCGCGTTTAAGAAGGTTTACTTTGACCCGAACATAAACAGACAGGTAGCCCTGTATATCCCTGCTGAAGACGTAGTAGTGCCTTATGGTGCGTCTACTATAGAGAGCGCGGAGCGTGTTACCCACGTTATGCGTAAGACCAAGAATGAGTTAAAGAAGCTACAGGCAGGTGGGTTTTACCGTGATGTAGAGTTGGGTGAACCACGGACATTCCACACCGACATTGAAGAGCGTAAAGCTGAAGAAGGTGGGTACTCACTAACTGACGATGACCGCTACTCTTTATACGAGATACACGCTGACCTAGTTATTGAGGGTGTTGACGAAGACGACGATGAGATAGCAAAACCATACGTGGTGACTATTGAGCGTGGGTCTAATGAAGTTCTTGCCATACGCCGTAACTGGAACGAAGAAGATGACCTGATGTTGAAGCGTCAGCACTTCGTACACTACGTCTATGTGCCCGGATTCGGGTTCTACGGCCTTGGTTTGATCCACATTATCGGTGGCTACGCTCGTGCTGGTACGTCTCTTATACGTCAGCTTGTGGACGCTGGCACCCTAGCTAACCTACCGGGCGGTCTAAAGGCTCGTGGGTTACGTATTAAGGGAGACGACACTCCGATTGAGCCGGGTGAGTGGAAGGACGTGGACGTGCCATCAGGCAGTATCCGCGACAACATCATGCCGCTCCCCTATAAAGAGCCTAGCCAGACACTACTGGCGCTGCTTAACCAGATTACAACTGAAGGCCGTAGGTTAGGTGCTATCAGTGACATGAACATCTCCGACATGTCAGCCAATGCCCCTGTGGGTACTACGCTGGCGCTGTTAGAGCGTACGTTGAAGCCTATGGCTGCTGTACAGGCCCGTGTTCACTACACCATGAAGCAGGAGTTTAAACTTCTTAAAGCTATCATGGCAGAGCACGCACCCGCAGAGTATTCGTATGAGCCTCTACGTGGGGAGCAGACAGCCCGTAGAGCAGACTATGAGATGGTTGACGTTATACCCGTCAGTGATCCGAATAGCTCTACAATGGCCCAGCGCGTTGTGCAGTACCAAGCGGTGTTGCAGATGTCGCAACAGGCACCCCAGATCTACGACCTGCCACAGCTACACAGGCAGATGATTGAGGTGTTGGGGGTTAAGAACGCTGACAAGCTAGTACCAACCACAGACGACATACGACCTACTGATCCAGTCAGTGAGAACATGAACAACTTGAATGGTAAGCCTATGAAGGCGTTTATTTACCAAGACCATGACGCTCACATGGCGGCTCACCAGTCGTTTATGCAAGACCCTATGATTGCTCAAGTAATGGGGCAAAACCCCCAAGCACAGCGTATGGCTGCGGCGTTACAGGCACACATAGCAGAGCACTTGGCGTTCAAGTACCGCAAATCTATGGAAGAGAAGATCGGCGCACCGTTACCTAATCCTAACGCAGAGCTACCAGAAGACATGGAGGTCAACTTGGCCCGTCTTATGGCTCAAGCAGGCTCTCAGCTTACACAGCAGAACCAGCAGCAGGCGGCACAACAGCAAGCACAGCAGAAGGCTCAAGACCCTGTGGTGCAGATGCAGCAAGCCGAGCTACAGATCAAGCAGCAAGAAGTGCAGCGTAAGATGCAGAAAGACCAGATGGACATGCAGAATGCTCAGATGGACATGCAGCTACAGGCACAGCGGGATCAGATGGACATGCAGGCCAAGCAAGCCGAGCTACAGCTAAAGGCGCAAACAAACCAGCAAGATGCCCAAGTAGATCAAGCCGAACTAGCCCTTAAAAAACAAGAGTTAATACTACAAGCCAAGAAAGACGGAGTAAAAATGGCCGCAGAACGCCGTAAAAACAACGCTAAGGCTGATACTGATCTAATGAAAGTTATGAAGGATTCCAACAAAAATAAGGGCCAATAATGGCAACAACCGTCTTAGACGTGCTAAAGAAGAAAATCGAGGATGACAAATCCTCCGCACTACAATTTCTAAGTGGTGGTGGAGCTAAAGACTTCGCCATGTACAAGGAAACCACAGGCTTAATTCGGGGTCTCGAAGCTTGTCTGGGATATGTAGAAGACCTCTCGCGTGATATGGAGTATGGAGATGAGTGAAGCTGTAGAGACAGTTGAAACCAACGAAGAAGAGTTTGAAGCACAATTACCTACGCCTGTGGGCTACAGGGTATTAGTAGCTATGCCGAAAGTAGAAGAAGCCTTTGAAGGTTCTGAACTACTGAAGTCTGTGACTACCAAGCATCAAGAACAAGTTATGTCGATTATCGGCCTTGTCGTTGATATTGGCGATCAAGCATATAGTGACGTAGACCGATTCCCTACTGGGCCGTGGTGTAAGCAAGGGGACTATGTAATGTTCCGGGCTAACACTGGTACTAGGTTTACCATAGAGGGTCTTGAGTATCGTCTGATGAATGACGACTCTATTGAGGCCGTTGTAGCTGATCCCCGTGGCATTCAAAGAGCATAAGGAGTAGATAATGTCGTTTCAAAAAGTTGAATACTCATTCCCAGACGAAGAGAATGATACTTCTATAGCAGTGGAGGATTCCGGTGCCGTCGAAATTGACCTTTCTGGCGCAAAGAGTGCGGACGAGTATGCGAATACTGATGTCGAATCTGAAGCACCAGTTGAAAAAGAAACAGAAGCACTGGAAATCGAAGTTGTTGACGATACGCCAGAAGATGATCGTGACCGTAGGCCATCTAAAACACCGGCTGATGTCACGGACGAAGAGTTGGAAAGTTACTCAAAAACAGTCGCAACCCGAATTAAACATTTGGGCAAAGTCTACCATGACGAGCGTAGAGCCAAAGAGTCAGCCCAGCGAGAACGACAAGAGTTAGAAGCTCTAGCCCAGCGGTTAGTTGAAGAAAACAAGTCGTTAAAGGGTGATGTGGGTAATACCCGCGAAGCACTTCTTGAGCAAGCTAAGGTTGTTGTAGACTCTGAACTTAACGGCGCAAAGATAGCATATAAGGACGCATACGAAAGCGGTGATGCGGATCGTCTGTTATTAGCGCAGGAAGAGTTAACTAATGCTAAAATAAAGTCAGATAAGCTAGAAAACTTTAAATTACCGGCTTTACAGGAAGAAGAAACTCCTGTACAAATCAACCAAACACCAGCCCCGGCTCGTGATCCCAAAGCGGAAGAATGGGTAGCCAAGAACTCTTGGTTCCATACCGACGATGAGATGACTGCATATGCCATTGGGGTACATCAGAAATTGGTTAAAAACGGAGTTAATCCGCAAAGTGACGAATACTACGAGGCCATTGATGCCCGTATGCGAAAAGTATTCCCCGAAGAATTCGAGGGTCAGATAGTTGACGAACCTAAAACTAGACGACAGACAAATGTGGTTGCACCCGCTACGCGGAGCACAGCACCTAAAAAGGTGACACTAACGCAAACACAGGTAGCTCTTGCCAACAGGCTTGGAGTTCCACTTGAAGAATACGCCCGACAGGTTGCCCTAGAAATGAGGAAAGTATAATGGCTGATAACAGAATCAAACGTGACAGCGACACTCGTGAAACAAACACACGTAGACGCTCTTGGCAGCGCCCAGAGGTATTACCCTCACCCACGCCAGAAGCTGGATACGAATTTCATTGGGTACGTGTAGCCACGCAAGGTCAGGCAGATGCCACCAATGTTTCCTCGAAATTACGCGAAGGTTGGGAACCCGTTAAGGCTTCAGACCATCCTGAGATCACTATGGTTAATGTGGAGCATGAACGCTTTGCAGAAAACGTAGTAATCGGTGGGTTAATGCTATGTAAGGCTCCTTCGGAGTTGGTAGCAGAACGTACTGATTACTATAACAACCAGACAAGATCCCAGATGCAGTCTGTAGATAACAACCTGATGCGTGAAAATGATCCAAGAATGCCTATATTTAACGAGCGGAAAACAACCGTGTCGTTTGGTAAAGGCGGTTAAAACTTAATTTAGGAGTCCTATCATGGCTACTACTGCTGCACCTTACGGGCTAAAGCCTGTAAAACGCGCTGACGGTTTACCATACGCTGGCGCAACTTCTTCGTACCTAATCGACCCCGCTGGGGAAGGTACTAACATCTTTTATGGACAAGTAGTTCATATCGGTGCTGACGGGTACATTGCATTGTCAACAGCTACTGGTGCTGACGGCACTACTAACGCACTCCCTACTGGAACTACTTTAACTGGTTCTTTAGGTGTTTTCGTTGGTTGTTCGTACATCAACGCTCAAGGCCAACAAATCTACGGTCAATACTACCCAAGCGGCACCACTGGTGTTGTTGAGGCGTATGTTGTAGACGATCCAAACGTATTGTTCCAAGCTCAACTGGATGGCGCTGCTGACCAGTCTGACATCGGTGCTAACACGTTTTTCGCTGCTGTTCAGTCTACCTCTACTGGTTCTACCACTACAGGTAACTCTACTAGCGCGTTGGATGCTACTACCGTAACAACTACAGCGGCCTTCCGCATCGTAGCGGCTGTATCACCTATTGGTGACGCATACCCAGATGTGTTGGTTAAAATTAACCCCGGATATAGCAGCATGACAAATGCTGTTGGCCTATAATTTAAGGAGCTGAATAATGGCTATTTCACGCGCCCAACTCCTCAAGGAGTTACTACCCGGACTTAACGCACTTTTCGGTATGGAATATGCGAAGTACGGTGAAGAACATAAAGAGATTTTTGAATCTGAAAGTTCTGATCGCTCCTTTGAGGAAGAAGTAAAATTGTCTGGTTTTGGTGCTGCCCCCGTTAAAAACGAAGGCTCCGCTATTGACTATGACAATGCACAAGAAGCATTCACTGCTCGTTACACTCACGAAACCATTGCTATGGGCTTCAGTGTCACTGAGGAAGCTATTGAAGATAACTTGTATGACTCTTTGTCATCTCGTTATACCAAGGCTCTCGCACGCGCTATGGCTTATACCAAGCAGGTTAAAGCTGCCACGATCCTAAATGGTGCCTTCTCTGGTACTACTTACGGTGACGGCAAAGCATTGTGTGTAACTGACCACCCATTAGTTGGTGGTGGCACTAACTCAAACCGTCCTGCTGTTGCTGCTGACCTTAACGAGACTTCTTTAGAAGCCGCCGTTATCCAGCTTGCTGGTTGGACTGATGAGCGTGGCCTGTTGATTGCTGCAAAGCCTCGTAAGCTAGTTATCCCACCTGCACTGCAATTCGTTGCAACTCGCTTGTTGGATACCGAAGGCCGCGTTGGCACTGCTGACAACGATCTGAACGCGATCCGTAACAACGGTTCAATTCCAGAAGGTTTCACAGTTAACCATTATCTGACTGATACAGATGCTTGGTTCTTAACTACTGACGTACCTAATGGCTTGAAGCACTTTGTCCGTACCCCAATGTCTACATCTATGGATGCTGACTTTGATACAGGCAACAGCCGTTACAAGGCTCGTGAGCGTTATTCGTTTGGCGTATCTGACCCACTTGGTATCTTCGGATCACCCGGTGCGTAAGACGCACTAGCGTTTATGCTGTATAAGAAGGGGGAACTTAGGTTCCCCTTTTTTTGTGTTGACTTGATACATTATAGGGTATACTTTCGGGCATACATCGGGACACAATCCGGTGAATCTGACAGACCCGACTGACGATATGCAGACAGATTCACTTTACTCGCATATGAGGATTCTATAATGGCTAATACCACTTTTTCTGGCCCAGTCACTTCTACCGCTGGCTTTATCGGTGACATCATCGTCCCAACCTACACAGTTGCTAATGCTCCTTCCGCTGCTACAGCCGGTGCAGGAACACTTGTTTATGTGTCTAACGGCGCAGCCGGTTCAGCAATCTTGGCTTTTTCTGACGGCACAAACTGGAAGCGTTCTGATACAGGCGGCACCATAGCAGCATCATAAGGACTAGGTTATGAGCAATCGTTTTACACCACCTTCTGATGAAGAGCTTGCTGCACGGGGTCTTAACCCTGACGGCACCCCTATCAAAAAGGCGGCACCAAAACCAGCAGCGAAAAAAACTGCTGCTAAAGAAGAAAAGGACTAATCATGTCTAATTCAGATGTACAAGCGAAACGCATTACCTCGGCAGCATCATTAGCTGTCGGGCCTGCACGCATACGTCAGATACAAGTCTTAGTAGCTGGTACAGCAGGTCGTCTAACCATCACTGATGGTAGCGGTGGCCCAACTGTACTAGACCTAGATTTTGTTGCTTCAGAAACTCACTCGGTAAACATCCCTGATTGGGGTATTCGTTGCCAAGATGACGTTTTGATTACTGCGATGACTAATATCACCGCAATGACTGTATTCTACAGCTAACATGCGTAGGTATTACAAAGCTGGGGGTAAGGTCGATAAGGCTAGTATGGCGTGCAATAAGCCACGTCGTACCCCCTCTCACCCTAAAAAATCCCACGTTGTAAAGGCGTGTGAGGGTGGTAAAGAGAAAGTAATACGTTACGGTGAGCAGGGTGCTAGTACCGCAGGTAAACCCAAAAAAGGTGAATCTGCTAAGATGAAAGCTAAACGCAAGTCGTTTAAAGCGCGTCACGGCAGAAATATCGCCAAAGGTAAAATGTCCGCCGCCTATTGGGCGAACAAATCAAAATGGTAGAGAGATAAGATTATGGGATTAAGAGATTTTTTTAAGATAGACAATACGCCTCCGGGCACTAAACGCAGAGCAGAAGCAGCGGCTAAAAAGAAGCGAAACAAAGGCCGTGTAGGTGGGGACAACGAAGCTGCTATGGCTGCGGATAAAGCCGCTAGAGCCGCTATCGTAAAGAAAGCCCGTCCTATGTTTAAGGTAGACAACACACCTCCGGGCACCAAGCGCAGAGCAGAAGCGGAAGCTAAAAATAAATCTGCTGCGGCAAAGAAGTCTGTAATGGCGAAAAAAATAGCATCACGCGATGCTAAAGAAACAGCGCGACAAGGCAAAGCTATGGCAAAAACCGCTGTGGATCGCCCAATGCCTAAACGACCCTCGGCTATTAGTCTGCAAAACGCTGCTACCCCAAAAGCAAAACCTCCTATGAAACCCGAAGTGCCGCCTACAAGTAGGGTTAAGCCCCCTAAAGCAGACGCGGTTAAAACTAAAAACGACATGAAAGCCCCCCCATCAGGGCTTGCTAATGTAACGGGTAAGGATAAAAAACCCGGATTGCGGCGTGACGTTGGTACTGGTAGCGAAGAAAAAGCTAATGTTACGCGGGAACAGTTACAGAAAACTGGGTTATCGCTACGTGATTATCTGAACTTTATGGATAAGAACAATAGACGGCCTAATAAATCTGACGCGGCGGCGGCTAAAAAGATAACAGCAGGATTCAAAGCAAAGAAAGCTAAGAAAATGATGGGTGGCGGTATGGCTAAGAAGTATAAGGAAGGCGGCGGAGTCCGTGGTGCTGGTTGCGCTCAACGGGGTGTACGTAAGGCAAAAATTCTTTAGGAGATAGATATGGCTAATAAAAACCGTGAAGGGCCATTTGATTTTATCGGGCAACTTAATGACGCACGCAAAGATGTCTTTGGTGCTGGGTATGATAAGGAAGGAGTTAGAGGGCTTATTCCCGGTATGTGGGAGAAAAAACTAACCAAGGAAGAAATAGCGGCGTATAGGAAAAAACGCCTAGCTAAAGAAAAAAGAGAAAAAGCCGCTCAAAAGAAAAAACGCCAACAGATAAAAGAAAACCCTAGCCTGTATAAGGGTTATAGAAAAGGCGGTAAAGTTCGCGGTGCTGGTTGCGCTCAACGGGGTGTACGTCCAGCTAAGATGCGATGAGACGTTACTATAAGACAGGCGGGAAGATATGTTCTGAGGGTAAGGCTTGGGCCAAACGTACCTTTGATACATACCCGTCTGCTTATGCGAATATGGCTGCATCTAAGTACTGTAAAGACCCTAGTTATGCCAAGGGCAGTAAGAAGAAAAAGAAGAAGTAATGGGTGAGCTAAAGAAATGGCGTGACCAAAAATGGGTTCGTATCGACAGTAAAGGCAACATCGCTGGAGAGTGCGGTACGTCAAAGAACAAGAAGAACCCTGACCGTTGTTTACCACTGGCTAAAGCTAAGTCTTTAAGTAAAGCCGAGCGTGCTACAACAGCGCGTAAGAAGAAAAAAGCTGGCGCAAAAGGCCAACAAGTAGTAAGTAACACCAAGGCTGCTAAAGTTAGAAACGCTGCTTGTGGGGGTATGATACGAAAGAATCACAAGGGCTGTGGTGCAGTTATGGGCAACCGCAGAAAGAAAACTTTATATGTGTAGATTATGGCTAAAGGTGTAAAACATTACTTTAAAGATGGTACGCAGCATAAGGGCGGAATGCACAAGCACCCTGACGGCACGCTAATGACAGGCAAAGCCATGTCTAATACCGCTAAGAAGTTATACCATTACGGGGATCTAAACAAAAAGGCCAAAGAAAAGGCCAAAGGTAGCTGGAATAAATAATGACTACATCTGGAACAACAGCATTTGACATGGATTTCACGGAGATCGCTGAAGAGGCGTGGGAACGTGCTGGTCGTGAAATGCGTTCTGGATATGATTTACGTACTGCCAGACGCTCTATGAACTTGATGACTATCGAGTGGCAGAACCGTGGCATTAACATGT
>Ga0233432_10002632_pt1 | contig 16584 bp, 24 predicted proteins | sample SI_122_August201_6_FD_179870 | JGI IMG/M metagenome (GOLD analysis project Ga0233432, IMG submission 179870) | Seawater microbial communities from Saanich Inlet, British Columbia, Canada - SI_122_August2016_10_MG | ecosystem: Environmental > Aquatic > Marine > Inlet | place: Canada: British...
TACCAATCATTAAGTTCTACTATAGGAATTGGTAATTTATTTTTAATGTTTTCATTAGTAAATGCTAATACTCAAGTAGGTAACTTTAATTTATTATGTACTTTTACATCTATTAGTGTTAATTGTGGTATAGGAAATCATAATGTACTTTCTCCTTATTCTTCTATATCAAAAAATGTATGCATAGAAAATTCTAATTTATTAGAATCAGGAGAAATTCTATTTGAAGATCTTGAGAGTGATTGTGTACTAACATCAGGTGTAGTATACGCTAATGACTAAGGTAGCAGTAATGCAACCGTATGCATTTCCTTATTTTGGGTATTTACAACTCATGAAAGCAGTAGATCATTTTGTATTTATGGATGATGTTACTTTTATTAAAAAGAGTTGGATGAATAGAAATAAAATTATTATTAATGGTGAAGAACAGATATTTACTATTCCAGTTCGTAAGATTTCTCAAAATAAAAAAATTAACGAACATTATATTAGTTCTCAATGGTCTACAAAATTAATTAGGTCAATTCAACACAACTATCAGAAAAGCCCACATTTTGAAGAATACTCTGTTCATCTTTTTCCACTTATAAAAGAATTAGAAGATAAAAAATTTTCAGATGCTTGTGTTTTAATTTTTGAAACTATAGCAGATATACTTAATATAACATCAAAATGGCATCTATCTTCATCATTTGGTGTAGAACATTTAAAAGCAGAACAAAAGATTATTACTATCTGTAATGAATTAGATGCGGATATGTACATAAACCCTATTGGAGGGTTGAGTCTTGATTTTTATACTCAAGAAATATTTAATCCAATCCAACTATGTTTCATTAAACGACAAGATTCACTGCCTTCTACTTCTATAATTGATTTATTATTTAGTGTAGGGGCAGAAGAACTTCGTAATAATATAGATAAATATGAGTTAATAAACAAATGATCACAAAAGAATTACAAGAAATTTTTACAGCAAAAGCTGGTGTAAGTCCAATGGACAGACACTCAATAAGCGATATGGCAACTCATTTTAATATTTTAAGACAATATGCTGAAGATTGCTCTGTAGTACACGAGTTAGGTGTAAGAGAATTAGGATCATCTTGGGCTTTTTTAAAAGGATTAGCGGATAAAGATGCAGGTTTAGTTGAGATGGCTGAAGATCGTAGATCATTAATAATGAAGCCAATAACAGCTTTAATATCTGTAGACCATATACATCCTGATAAATTTGGAGGAGAAGGAACTTTAGAAAAGTTTCAACGAATCGCAAAAGAACATTATGTACATCATGAGTTTGTTGAAGCTAGTTCCTTAGATATAGAAATTGATAACTCTCATTGTATATTTTTTGATACTGATCATACCTATAAACAACTATCACAAGAATTACATTTACACGGTAATAAATCAAAGAAATATTTACTATTTCATGATACTACTGGGTGTGCACAAGAAATAGTTCCAGCAATTAATGAATTTTTAGAAGAGTATGACGAATGGATGGTATTTTCTCATACTATAGAATCCCAAGGATTAACGGCTTTAGGTAGAATGTCAGTTGAACAGTTTAATAACATGATAGAACATCAGATAAAATCTACGGAAGGCGAACAACATAGACCAAACTATAAGGATAAAAACAATGACTAAACCAATTATTGTATTTGGTGATAGAGACTTAGCAGAGATGGCACATTTCTATTGGGGAAGTACTGTTGTAGGATTTACAAAAGATAATCCTGAATCAGATACTTTTCAGGGTTTTCCTATGTATGATTTTGCTACTATAACCGAAACTAGACCACCATCAGAATATGATATATTTGCTCCATTAGCAGATAATAGAACCAGAGCTAAGGTATATAATAAATGTAAAGCATTAGGTTATAGAATGCCCTCATTTATACATCATGATGCTTTAATCTGGAATAGGAATGCAATTGGAGATAATTGTTTTATACAAGAATATAATAATATTCAATTTAAAACAACAGTAGGTAATAATGTTGTTATGTGGGCTGGTAATCATGTAGGTCATCATAGTATTATAGATGATCATGTGTTTTATACTTCTCATGTAGTACAATCTGGTCATTGTCATATTAAAGAATACGCGTGGTTAGGAGTTAATTCTACTATACGTGACTTTATGGAAATTGCAGAAGGCACTATGTTAGCTATGGATACTTCTGTAACTAAAAATATTACTGAGCCGTGGGGTTTATATCGAGGAAGTCCTGCACGGAGATTGAAGAATGTGGAGTAAACATGGTATTATCTATTCTGATAAAAAAGCGCAGCTACCTGTTTTAGAAGAAAGAAATTGTTCTTGGAGAATATATTTTACATCACGTAATAAATTAAATCAAAATGAAGGATATTTTATTGATGTAGAAAAAGGTAATCCATCTAATGTATTAGCACCTGCTAAACAAATGTTAGTACCAGGCAAACCTGGAGGCACTGATTCCGCAGGTGTTATGCCAGTCTGCAAGTTTGAAGATAAATTATACTATATAGGATGGACTATAAGACAAGATGTTCCTTATTATAATTATTGTTCTGTAGCAGAAGAAGGTTTAAACGCTAAGTTTAAAAAACTTGGACCCATCCTTTCTCCAGATATAGTAGATCAGGGATACTCAGGTACTATATGCGTAAATAAACTTAATAATATGTATATGGGTTACTACTTATCTTGTAATAAGTGGTTACCTGATGAGAATGGTGATTTGCAGCCTTCTTATAATATTAGATTAGCTACTTCAGAAGATGGTATATACTGGAATAAATCAGTTATACCTACTATTAAACTACGTGGAGAAGAGGCTGGTATTTCCGCTGCTACAGTATATAAACATAAAGATATTTTTCATATGTGGTTTTCTGTGAGAAATAGTATTGAGTTTAGAACTAATCCTGAGCATGCATATACTATAGAGCATGCTACTTCTAAAGATGGTTATGTCTGGTCAAGAGATACAAAATTTGGTATAGTACAAGAACTGGAATTTGAATCAATTATGTGTGCATACCCAGCCGTTATTACTTACAAAGATAAACTTCATATGTTTTATAATGGTAATGGTTTTGGCGAAACAGGTATTGCACATGCAACAATGGATATAGAAAAACTATGAAAATAGATAATTTAAAAGAACTAGAAGAACAAGGTTATACTATTGTAAAAAATCTTGTAGAAACTGAGTTTTTAGATGCAATTAAAGAGTCAGTTACAGCAATATTTCAAAAACAAATACAATACACAAAATCTAAAGATATAGTAGATTTATTTAATAATCATAATGAAAGATTTGCAAATTGCACTAAACATGCGCAATGGAATTTACAACTACATCATTTAGGTGTTATGCTGGGCTATAAAGTATCTAAATTTATGATTGAGCCTCAAGTCAGTATATGTACTCGTCCTGTTATTTATTTTAATAATAAAGATACAGCAGAAAAATCAGTACATCATACAACTCCTGCACATCAAGATTCTAAATCTATGCAAGGTTCCAGTGATGCCTTAGTATGCTGGGTTCCTTTAATAGATATTACAGAAGATTTAGGACGTTTAGAAGTAGTGCCTAAAAGTCATAAATCAGGAGATTTGACAAAGTCTTTACAAGATGGCTTTGGATTAGTAGAAGACTCAGAATTTGAATTTAAATCTGTTAATGTACCTAAAGGGTCTGTATTAGTATTTGATTCTAACTTAGTACATAGAAGTGGTAATATTAAAGAAGGTACTCGTTGGTCAGTTCATTATAGGTTTAATAATATGTATGATCCTGAATATATTATAAAAGGTTATCCACATAATTATACTTATGCGCCAAAGAGTAAAGTATGATTCGTATAATTTATAGAACTTGTGGTTGGAATAATCATAATAACAGACCTGACTGGTTTCATTATAGAAAGTGTTGGGAAAATTTAATAGAAACTAAAGATGATAAGTGTAGTATAACTGTACTATATGATGGAGAGTTGCAAGGACATGAAGAATATAACTACCATGCCGATGTACTACAAATAGATAGTGCAGCTAAACTTCCTGAACTATATAAAAAGTGGGAATTAAGCAGTGATACATACATAGATCATGATGAACAAGGTAGGGAAATACATAAAAGAGTAGAAGCACCAGATAGAGAAAAAGCTGCAGGCTACCTAATGTATGAATTAATTAGAGATAATATTAGTGACTGGAATGATGAAGATATTATCTATCTTGTAGAAGATGATTATATGCATATGCCAGGCTGGACAACTGTGCTACAAAATGTATATGATATGTATGATAGTATAAACTATGTATCACTATATGATCATCCTGATAAGTACACACCAAGATACCAAGGTCTTCATAGTCAGATTATAGTATCTAACTATTGTCATTGGAGAACAGTACCAAGTAGTTGTGGAACCTTTGCTGGTAGAGTAAAAACTTTTAAAGAAGATTTAGATATTCATATAGGTAGTTTAGGGGATCACAATAAATTTACCCTTTTAGCAGAAAGAAATAGAAACATAGTATCTGCGATGCCTGCTTTTGCTACACATTGTGTTAATCCTTGGACTTCTCCTTTTAGGGATTGGACTAATGTATGATACCTTTTATTATTAGAAAACAACTTAATTCAAACAGATTTAATGAGTATTTACTTACAGCTAATACAACCAATCAATTTACAAACTATGGTTATGCCGTACAGCTTTTAGAAGAACGTGCTAGAACTATGTTAAAAATTGATGATAGTAAAGCAGTAATTGCTACATGTAATGGTACAGATGCTTTAAATGCTATTATTCATGGACTAAACACTTATGAAAAAATAACTCATAGAGTTTCTACACAAGCATTTACCTTTCCAAGTAATAATATAGGAGCTGCAGAAGGATCAATTATTACAGATCTCACTCCTCTATGTAATATAGACTTAGATAACCCATATGTAGTAAAATATTCAGACTTAGTAATTGTAACTAATATTTTTGGTCATTTACAAAATATTAACGAAATTACAAGTAAAATAGGCAATAAAAAACTTATATTCGATAATGCAGCTACACCCTATTCATTTTGGGAAGGCACAAATAGCTGTAATATAGGTGCTGCAAGTTATATATCTTTACATCATACTAAACCTATAGGTTTTGGAGAAGGTGGTTTAGCTATTGTTGATAAAAAATATGAAAAAAGTGTAAGAGCTGCTTGTAATTTTGGTATAGTAGATGATACACCTAATGAACGAAGTGGTAATTATAAAATGAGTGAATTAGCTGCCGCAGGTATTCTACAATGGTGGGACCAGTTTAATATAGATGAAATGCAAGAGTTATTCTTAAAAAATTATAATAAATTACGATATGAAATGAGAACAGCTGATGGAGAGTATTGGATTAATCACACTAATGATAAGTGGTTTCCTACTTGTTTACCTTTTATTTATAACACACAAGTAAAAGAACTATCAGGAGAAGTTGAAGGTAGAGAGTTTAGAAAATATTATAAACCTTTGTCTGAGGAATATTATGTATCTAATATTTTATATAAAAATATAAAGTGTATAGCATTAACAGAAGAGATAGAAAATTGTATAAAAAAATTGCAGTAGTAACCGGATGCGCAGGTTTTATAGGTACTACATTTACTCGTGTGTTATTAGAAAAAGGTTGGACAGTATATGGTATAGATAAGTTAACCTATGTAGCTAATGATATAGATATGTCTTGGTTGATTGGAGAGTATCCAGATAATTATATAGTAATAAAAGATGATATTAAAGATATTAAAAGATTACCAGAATGTGATGTAGTTTTTAATCTTGCTGCAGAATCTGATGTAGACAATAGTATAGTTAATATGGATAAGTTTATTGATTCTAATATATCAGGAGTAAAAAACTTATTAGAAATAATAACACATAAAAGTGTACAAATAAAACATAATAAACCGTTATTTTTTCAAGTGTCAACTGATGAAGTATATGGGGATAGAGTTGAAGGTAGTTTTGATGAAACAGCTGCTTTAATGCCCAGTAATCCTTATGCAGCTACTAAAGCAGCTGCTGATATGCTTATTGAAAGTTGGTCAAGAACTCATGGATTAGATTATATTATAGCAAGACCTTCTAATAATTATGGTGAAAATCAGTATCCAGAAAAATTAATACCTACAGCAGTTAGATGTTTGCAACGCGATAAAAAAATTAAGTTACATAATAAAGGATTACCTATTAGATCATGGACTCATGTAGAAGATACTGTAGAAGCACTTATTTTACTATATGAAAAAGCATGTAGAAATAATATTTATAATATACAATCAGACTATGAACAAACTAATTTTGTAACTGTTAAAAAAATTATAAATGCTTATTTTATGGGTAATATAGATGTAGAGATACCCGATTATGAGGAGCATATAAGCTATGAATACGATAGACCTGGACAGGATGTAAGATATTCAATATCTTGTGAGTCTATAAAAAACTATGGTTGGAGTCCTAAAAAGAATTTTGATGAAGAAATTATTAAATTAGTAGATTACTATAAAAAAAGAAAGTGGGTATGGTAATGAGAGTTTTTATTACAGGAATTAGCGGCTTATTAGGTAGCACAATGGCTAGATACCTTATTATGCAAGGAGATGAAGTAGTAGGTATAGATAATATGATTGGAGGAGTTGAGGGTAACGTACCTGATCATCCAAAATGTACTTATCATAGAGGTGACATATTAGATACAGAACTTATGAAAGAAATTATGGCAGATTGTGATGTAGTATTTCATACAGCATCTCTTCCATATGAAGGACTAAGTGTGTTTTCTCCTACTATAACTGCAAGTAGTATTGTAACAGGTACTATCAGTACAGCTATTGCAGCTCTACATAATAAAGTAAGATTAATGATAAATTGTTCATCTATGGCCAGATATGGAGACCAAAAACCTCCATTTACAGAAGATATGCCTACAAAACCTGTAGATCCATACGGATTAGCTAAAGTACAAGCTGAAGAACATTTACAAATGTTAAGTGAGATACACGGACTAAACTATGTAACAGTAGTACCTCATAATGTAATAGGTGTAGGACAAAGATATTATGATCCTTTTAGAAATGTAGTAGGTATTATGATTAATAGGGCAGCACAGCATAAAAATCTTATTATATATGGTGATGGACAACAAAAACGTTCTTTTTCAGATGTTAGAGATTGTATTATTGCCGTAGAAAGAATTATGCAAAGTAATCGTAAAGACTTATGCGGTCAAGTATTTAATATTGGACCTGATGAGAATGAAATGACTATTAAACAGTTAGCAAAAATTGTACTTCATCATTCTGAAGTATATAGACAGTTTGATTACTACCCAGATAGACCCAGAGAAGTTAAAAATGCTTATTGCTCCAGTGATAAAATTAGAAAAGAGTTTAACTATAACGCGGCTACTGAAGCTAAACAAACTATTATAGATATGATTAATTGGATTAAACCTATAACAAGGGAGTTTGAGTATCATTTACCTATAGAGCTTATAACAGACCAAACTCCTAAAACATGGACGGATAAATTAATCTAATGAGCAAGATTCAAGAGAAAATAACAGTATTTATGGATAAGTTACAAAATATGATGGAAAATAATATTCATCTAACAGACTTTCCTGCAGTAGTTACTGTTCATATGCAAGCATCACTATATAGATCACATATGAATGATGAAGACAAAGATTATTATGATGCAGTTCAGTGGTGGTTAGAGGAATATCCTGAAAAGAGTTGGAATGTACAGTAGTGATTGTTGGCAATGTAAGTATGTTTGTTGGGCTATAGGGGCAGGGCAAGGAGTTTTATGCTTTCATCCAGAAAATCAAAAGTATAACCCAAAACCTCGCAAATATGTAGCACCAGGAGAAGAAGATAACTATTTGGTAAATAAAGCAACAATTGTAAGATATATACCAGATGGTTGTACTTTTAGAGAAGAAAGAGTAAAAGATGGTAGTTAAATTAGATTAAAGAATCCAGAGCAAGCTTTATATAATGCTATATATAGTGATAGTAAATATAATCACTATGGTTGTACTAATCATGGCTCTAAATATATACAAAGTATATTAAATCTAAATCCTAAAAGTATAATTGATGTAGGTTGTGGTCGTAATGGTTTTATAAAAGACGTAAAAACAAGAGGTTTAGAAAAAGCTGTAGGAATAGATTTTGCTTGTCCTTCTGCTGATTATATAACTGATATTATGAATTTACCTTTTAAAGATAAAGAATTTGATTTTTTAACTGGGTGGGATGTTTTAGAGCATTTAAGAAAAAGCCATATTCATCCAGCTTTTAAAGAAATGAAAAGAATAAGTAAAAGATTTGCTTTTACTATAGCATACGAAACTGCATATACTTTACCTCCTCCAGGTTTTGAAGGTCATAATCTTCATCAATGTGTAGAAAATGAACAATGGTGGAGAAATATTATAAGTAACTATAGTAATAGATATATTAATAAAAATACCTTTTGGATAGGACAATGGAATGACAGTTAAAATAATTACACCTTATGTGTATGATAATGAAATAGCAGAACATAAAGATAAGTTTTGGGATCTTGATATACATTACGAAAAAGATACCGCTGGCATCGGCTCTGATTTAATGTACCAAAAAATGTGGAATCAGTTTCCTGAACACGATATTTTTATACTTCATGCAGATATGCACCCATTTAAAGATGGGTGGTGGGAAGAAATGTTAACATATGTAGATAAATATCCAGAAGCAGGAATGTTAGGTTTATTACTATTATATCCTTTACAAAATAATAATTACGAACACTATATTCAATGTGCTGGAGGTAAATTTACGGATGGAAAACCAGATCATTTTGGTAGTGGTTTAATAGTTGAAAATAAATCTCAATTTAAAGAAGATCTAGAACTTGATGATGGAAGATATACAACAGTCAGAGAAGTAGCATGGACAACATTTGGGGGATGTTATCTAAGACGTAGCTTCCTTAATACTGTAGGAGATTTTAGTCCAGAATATGAATGGACATATAATAGAGATGTTGATTATTGTTTGAAAGCAAGAGAAGCAGGAGAACATATATATCAAATACCTGTTAGGCTATTACACCATGAATCAAGAGATAATAAAAGAATAAAGGATCAGTCTAAGGCCGGTATGGAAATGAGAAACTTACAAACATTACTGGCGAAATGGGCAAATTCAAAATTTTATAAAACGCTGGACAAAGAGATAAAAAGTGGATAAAGTATACATAACAAAACAAGAAATGTACGAAGGCATCGAGAAAGAAGCTAAAAAATTAAAATCAGGTGATAATGGTCCTATATTAACTATATTATTATGGATATGGATTTTATGGGCATTAGTATTTTTAGTAATTCCTGCTTTTATATCATTAGTATTACTATTTGTAATATATGCACCGTTCTTTATTGTAGATAAAAAAATTCTTAAAAGGAGAAATAATGGGTAAGTTAAATGAAGCATGGGTAAATGCAGCGTTTCAAGAAGCAGATTTGTCTAATTCTAAATTAGATAAATTTCATAATAAAATATATGGGGCAGCATCTCCTAGACTACTGGCATTAATTAATAATTTATGTGCTGCAGATAATGTAAATTATCTTGACTTAGGATCTTATAGAGGTGCTACATTGTTAGCAGCTACTATGGGAAACCCTACTGCTACTGCTGTTGGCGTAGAAAACTATAGTTATGAACAAACAGAAATACGTCCAAACGAACCTGATGGGCCTGGAGGTATTTGGGAGGGTATGAAAAATGAACTATCATACCATATTAATCGACACAATAAAGAAACACCAGATATTAATCCTGAAGCAACTACCTTAGTAGAAGGTGATTTTGCAGAAGTAGATTATTCTAAATTTCCTAAATTTAATCTATGTTTTATGGACATTTTCCCAAATAGTCCTGACACTTATGATACTTTTTTTGAAAAAGTATTACCCCATTTATCACATGAGTCAGTAGTTATATTTGCAGGAGTATCTGATCAAGACAAAATGGAAATAATTAATAAAGCATTGCTAAGACATCAAGATAAATTTACAGAACAATATGAAGTTATAAGAATAACTCATAGTATGGCTAATCACAAACATTATTATAACGGTATTAGACTTATGGGATTAAAAAAGAAACTTATATCAACAGTAAAAAAAGCTGTCACGCCTAAAAAAGTTGCAACACCTAAAAAAGAGGCTTAGATGAAAAAGAAATCAGTAATAAGTTTAATAAGCTATGATGCAGCTTATTTACCAGAAAGTGTTTCTAAGTATTATAATTATGTAGATGAAATTATTTTAGGTCTTGATAAGAATAGAACTACATGGAGTGGTAATAGTTTTTCTTTTGATGAAAAACAATTATGGGCAGATTTAAGTGCTATTGATGGAGATTCTAAAATTTCTATTATAGAAGAAGATTTTGTAAAAAGTAAAGTAGCTATTGAAAATGATAACTACGAGAGAAATTTTCTTAAATCACAATGTACTAATGAATGGATTTTTAGTATAGATGCAGATGAATACTTAGTTAATGCAAAAGACTTTTTTTATAATTATTGTCCTCTTGTAGAGCGTTATTATAATAAAGTAGATATTTGTATGACATGGGCTACTCCTTATAAAACTATTGATGATACTACCTTAGTTATTGCTAATGAAGATGGAACACCTTTTTTTGGAGAAAATCAAGGTATGGCAACTTCAAATGATAGTACTTTTACTTATGCCCGCTGGACAGATAAAAGTGCTGCAGGTGTAAATAGAATAATGTCTCCTTTAGTAGCTATACATTGGAGTCTGTGTAGAGACAGAGATGCACTACATGAGAAGATTAATAATATAGGACATTCTGATCTGGTTGAAAATGATCCTTTTTATCAGATCTGGGATCAAGTAACTATGGATAATTATCATGAGTTACATAATTTTAAATCATCAGGACTTGGTGAAGCCCAATGGCCTATACTTAGAGCTGTAGATAATAATGCAGTAACAAACTATATAGAACAACACTTAGATAGAGCATACTAATATGATTATTGATTTTGTAGGAAAATTCTATGATAACCACTCGCTTTCTATTATTAATAGAAATTTAGTTATTCAACTTACTACTATTTATCCCGATTGGGAAATATCTATTACACCTTTAGATAGTTATGATCCTGAATATAAAATAGATAAAGATATAATAAAACAACTAAAAGTACTTGAAAAAGCTGAGACAAGTGAACCTGATATACAAATAAGACATTCATACCCTCCAATATGGCAATGGCCTGCAAGTGATAGAACTAAAGTTGTATATATACAACCATGGGAGTATACCAAAGTACCTTTTGAATGGCAGTATAAATTTGAGACTTTTGCAGATGCATTGATTGTTCCAAGTAATTATGTCGCTAAAGTGTTTGCAAATGGAGGACTTAAACCTGAAAAGTTATTTGTAGTGGCTAATGGTTATAATAAAGAATTATTTAATACTAATGACAATAATTCAGATAGTAAATATGTAAATAAAGATAATTTTAACTTTGTATATGTAGGTAATTCTCAATGGAGAAAAGGTCTTGATATTCTTATAAATGCGTGGAAAGATGCTTTTAAAAAATTTGATAAAGCATGTTTAGTAATTAAAGATAATCCTAAAATATATGGACAAAGTAATATACTTAATGAAATTATAAAAATGCAATATAAAACAGGATGTTCTGATGTAGTATACATTGATGAAGATTTATCTGATAAAGAAATGGCTGCATTATTTAAAGCATCTGATGTTGTAGTACATCCTTATAGAGCAGAAGGTTTTGGTATGCATGTACAAGAAGCAATGGCTTGTGGTTGTGTACCGATAGTATCTGCTGATGGACCTACAGATGATTTTGTAACTAATGAAAATGGTTTTATACTGCCTATAGAACGGAGATCTGTAAATATTACAGATTCAAATGTATTTGCAATGAAACCTGGAGATGCTATGACAGGTATGAGTACTCATACTTTTTATAATGAACCAAATGCAGAATCATTAAAAAATGGTATTAAAATGATATACCATTCACATAATAAAGAAGAAGAAGTTTATTCTAAAAAAGATGCTATGAATATGATAAATACATGGGAAAAAATAACAAAAGATTATGGTAATGCGCTAGAAGATATTAAAGTAAGAAACAATATTGTTAGACATTGACTTTTTAGTAGTTTATATTATTATTGTATTAAAAGGAGAATATTATGGACGATTTAGATAAGTTTTTTGCCGAACTCGAAACAGAAATACAAAATACACAACTACCTACAGATCCACAAAGAACATCATTAGATAGAAAAATTATTGATGATTTTCATGGTAATGTCCCAATATTTAATGAAGAAGTTAGTGGGCAACTGCCCACTATTACTCCTAAAGCTCAAATATATATTACAGAAGTTTTAGAACAAGGACAGTATTTTAGATTTGCAGTAGACGGTGGAGGTTGTTCTGGTTTTAATTACGCTTTTGATGTAGAAACACATCCTAAAAAAGATGATATACAATTTTCAAATAATCCACCATCAGTTATTGATTCTGTTAGTTTAAAGTATTTATATGGAAGTATTATAGATTTAGATACATCAGGATTGAGTAAACAACTAAAAGTAGAAAATCCAGGAGCTAAAGCTAGTTGTGGTTGTGGTACAAGTTTTGCTTTTGATGAGTCTATGTTATTAGAAACAGGAATGTTATGAAGTATAAAGAAATAGCAACTGAAAGTGGATTACCATGGTTAGATCTTGATATAGATATGCCTCACGAAGATATGTTGAAAGAAGCTATTGCTTTAAAAGATACTTTTGTTAAACATAGGGATGAAGACAGTGGGTATGGGGGTTATAGGCATAAAGGTTGGAGAAGTCTATGTATTCATGGGATTGATCCTTTTAAGACTAATCATTTTACACAATATGGCTATAATAGTCATGAAGAAACTCCCTATGATTGGACAGAGATATGTGCAAGATGCCCTATAACTCATGAATTTTTTAAATACTATTTTCCCTTTGATACTTATTTTAGAGTGCGTTTTATGCTTCTAGAACCACAAGGTTTTATTACTCCGCATACAGATTCAGATGAACATAGATTAGCCCCTATAAATATTGCATTAAATAATCCTGAAGGTTGTAAATTTAAAATGAAAGATCATAAAGGATTTTTACCGTTTGCTCCAGGAAAAGCATTATTATTAGATGTGGGTAATACACATGCTGTGTATAATAATAGTGATGAAGATAGATACCATATAATAGTACATGGTAAAATAACAAAAGAATTTAAAGAGTTGGTAGAGCATAGTTATGCGAAAAATGGGCCTAAATAAAAACTATGTAGTTGCAATATTTGATGATCCTAAGTTTGCATCAAGAAATATGACTATACAACAAAAACGTAAAGAGATTACAGAATTTTTTACAAGATTTAAGTACTTTGGTCCTATAATCTACGGAAACTCTGTAAATGAAGTATTAGATAAAGCTTTAGAACATGATGTAGACTATTGTATAGTTCAAGCAGTAGGTCATATAGTACGAGAGGGTTCTTTTTTTAAAATTATAGAAAAATGGATGGATAAGAAAAACTTCTTTGTTACAGGTCATATTATGGATAAAGAAACTCCTAATAGTAACTGGGCAGAAGGTAATGGGTATTATGGACTACATAAACAGTGTATATTAGTTAATTTAAAATATTATGAAAAATTTGACAAACCTGTATGGGGTGAAGCAAAACATAAAATAGATAAACCAGAACATTTAGCAGCCGCTAATAGACATGTTAAAGACATACACGATGATTATACTCCTTTGGCTTTAATGCCTACAGAAGAAACTAAAGTATGTACGCCATTAGTAGATGGTTGGAATTTTATAAACACAAGTTTAGAAAATGGATTAACTGTATATAATTTTCATCCTAAAGTTAGAGATGCAAAAGAATTTGTATATCCTACCAGTAGTATACAAGATCTACAAACTCAACTGTCATGGGTAAATAACATAGTAAACTATGCACCACAATGTGTATTTTTATGGAATACTGAAACATATTTAGATTTAAAATATTGTAAAATACAAGAACCAGTTAGACATTTATACACATTAGCAGCCAGTTTTAAACCTCATATTATATTAAATACTTTTAATTTTGAAGATGATGCAATTGTTAACTTTTATGACTATAGTAAACCAGCATTAGCATATAAAAAAATGATGTTAACTCAATGGAATGGAGAAGATTATCCTTCATTTATAAATTGGGCAAGAAAAAAATATCAATTTAATGAAACGCACGGTACTCTTACAGAAAATGAAACAGATGATTTCTTATGGAAAAGAGAAATATCTTGGTGGGGCGGAGAAGATATTATTAAAGAACATTGGAAAAGATATAAAAAATTAAAACATACTTGGACTCATGTTGATATTTCAAAAGATTGTACACCTATAACTAATAAAATTGTAAATGAGCCTGGTAGTGTTATATGGTGGAGTAATGCTTTTCATACAGTAAATGCTCACTATCTTCACGGATTAAAAGGTGTTACAGAAAGTTATAATAATTGGATAAAAGAAATTAAAACAAATAATCCTGATATGTGGATACTTGGTAAAGATTTCTTAGATAGACCTATAGAAGGAGGTCAAATAAAAGATTATGTTATTAAAAGCTAAAACAAGATTAGAGTTTGATAATAGCTGGGTTAGACAATTAAAATTTGTAGAACATACAGATCAAGATCTTGCAGGACATGTAGATGCTATATCCATAAAAAGTGAATCAGGTAGTGTATTTGATTTTTATAGATCTAACCCTTTAGAGAATCCTGATGATTTTAAATATACTGCTTTATATGATAAAATACCACAAGTTAAAAAGTTAGTAGATTATTTTCAACTACAAACTACCAGAGTACGTATACATAGACAACTTCCAGGTCAAGAAATACCTTTACATACTGATGGTAATAATACGGCAGTGAAAGATAAAAATGATTACATGATTAGAAGTATTACTGCACTAACAGCTAGTAAAGATTTTACATATAAATTCATAGACACAGAGAAGAAACGTAGAGTTCAATGGCTAAAACAAGGAGAAACAATATTTTTTGATCCTGATTTAGTAGCTCATGGAATGTTAAATGAGTCAACTACAGAAACTAGATATGCATTGGTACAGATATTTAAGTTATACCCAGTCACAGCTTGGGCAAGAGATTTTATAAGTACCGAAAAAGTAGTAACAATATGAATATAGACTTTGGTACAGCATTTCATAAACCAAATGGTAATGCAGTAAAAGTAACTATTAATGAATTTAGAGATAAACTATATTTGCACATAAGAGATTATACAATGGATGGAGATACAGGACAATGGTTTCCTACTAAGACAGGATTTTCTATTCCAGCAGACGAAGTTAGCTCTTTAATACCTTTATTAAATGATGCAGCAGAAGCAGTAGCTCAAAGGTACATATGGAATAATCAATTAGAATTGGAATTTGAAGAAGTGGAGAATGAATATGAGTATTAAAGCTTGGAATGATGAGCAAGAAGCTGAATTAACTAGGCTTTATCTTGAAGAAGAAATTAAAGATGTACATGAATTAGCATCTATATTTGAAAAAGGATATAGAAGTGTTATAAGTAAATTAGTACAGCTTAAAATATATGAAAAACCTGAATTAGACGAAGAAGATAAGTCATTAACTGTTAAAGTTATGCTAAGAGAGTTAGAAGAGATTCTGGGTGTAGAAGTGGTAGGGACTAATTTAAATAAAAAAGAAAATTTAAGTAAGTTATTAGAAGCTATCAAAAAGAAGATTGGATAATGGGAACACTTAAACCAGGTGTATCATTAACATATGAACGAGTAGATGGTGTCGTGTATGGTAGATACCAAGGAACAACAGATAGATTTAAAATTGGAGAAGATATGAGACCAATATCACCAAACGATATAAGACCGGAACCACAAACAATTGGTTGGGACTCTGCTGCTAAACCTGCTCATAATCAATATACAAAAGAAGAGATTGAAGATTTAGGTATTAAGGTGGTGATACAACGTCAAGAAGATGGTTCTATAAATATTGGACCTAAAACAGATGTCTATAAGTTTAGTGAAGACAAACTGATAGAAGAGTTTACAGACTATATTGATAGTACTTATGCCTCACATTATAATACCAATAAAATTCAATCTATGGAAAATATTATAGATAAAGGTCATGGCACTGGATTTTGCATGGGAAATGTAGATAAATATGCAAGTAGATATTTAAATAAAGGTACGAGAGATGATGCTCGTAAAGATCTAATGAAGGTGTTACATTACACTCTTCTTCAACTATACATACATGATAACAATTTATAAGGACTAGTCATGAAATATATCGTAGATATTGATGGTACTATCTGTCGTGCACATCAATTGCCC
>Ga0233432_10002633_pt1 | contig 16565 bp, 15 predicted proteins | sample SI_122_August201_6_FD_179870 | JGI IMG/M metagenome (GOLD analysis project Ga0233432, IMG submission 179870) | Seawater microbial communities from Saanich Inlet, British Columbia, Canada - SI_122_August2016_10_MG | ecosystem: Environmental > Aquatic > Marine > Inlet | place: Canada: British...
TCATCTCGAAATACGTATCCATCTACTGTTTTCGGACGATACTTCTCTACCCATAATTCTTTCATTTGTTTTCCTGTTGTAATCTAAATTGACAATACACATGTCCCCATAAGTATTCGTATATCATATATGCTATTATAGCACCAAAGATAGGAATTGTAAAGAAAAAATACATCATAAGATATGCGTACACTACAGCCGTAGGATAGTCATACCAACGTATCATTATTCTTTTTTCTTTTTCTTTTTGCCATAGAACCCGCCGGTGTACTCAATTTCTTCAGTACGTGCGCCTGGCTCGCAAACAGTAATCTTACCGCCTTTATCTAAATATTCTTGTAGCTCTTTATCTGTTAGCCCGCCTTCTTTATTTTGTCGGTCAATCATCTCTTAACTCCTAATTCTTTATAAACCATTTGTACGCCTTTTGCTTGAAAATAAGCATCTGCTAGTGCATTGTGTAAATCTGTTTGCATTGCTTTTCGTGGATCTACTTTAGCCATTGCATATAATGTGCGACTATCCATTACTTGCCAAAACTGCCACGGAATGTTTTTTCCACGCTGCCGCAACATATCTTCAATGATTGTGATGTCGAAGCCGTAACCGTGTCCCCATAGTTTATCAACACCTACCATCCATTTAGGTAAGCTATCAAGGAATTCATCAATGTGAACTCTACCTTCTGTACCAAACGCTTCGTCTTGTACTTTTTGATCTTGGGTTCCCCACCAAGCAATAGTATCGTCACTAACTGCTCGATCTTGCGTATCTAAATCTAGTTTATAATAGAACTCGCTGTGCGGTTCACTATCATCAAGCGGGTTAAACTTTACGCCACCTACTGTAAGTACAGTTGCCTGTGGCGTAGTATGTAGGGTTTCTAAGTCAATCATTGCATGAATCATTTATTACCTCTTTCAAAACCTATTCCTGATAAGATACAGAATACATACAATAGAGGCCATCCCCATCCTGTTAAGTATCCTGTAATATGTAATGTCATTAGAACAATACCGGCAGCGCCTGCTGTACTTAGTCCTGTTCTATTCTGTGGTATTTTCATGAAATCTCCTTAGCTTTATCTATATTATAACAGATAAACACTAAGGAGTCAAGTTTTATTTTATGAACTGTGCTAGTTCAGGTGCTTTCCAGCCTTCTGGCTTTAGCACTTTGCCGTCTTCACGTTTGATTACTTTTCCTGTAGTTGGATCAATCTTAGCAAAGTTTGTGTCCATTACTTCTTTCCAGGCTGCTTCTCCGTCCCAACCTGCGGCACGTATTGCACCCATAGTAACAACTAAGATGTCTACTAGTGCGTCGAGTTGTTCGACTTTGTCATCTGCTGCCACAGCTTCTACTAGCTCACCTACTTCTTCGTCAATGAGGCCAAGATACATTTTGTAGTTTGCTTCACTTGGTGGCTGATCACACGCTGTTGCAAATGTGTCAATATCTTTAAATGTGTTTGTCATTTATACACCTGGCCTTACAAAACTACCTGGATCAATTGTTGCCGGACCATCTGTATATTCTGCTCCAATAACAACATCATCTGGTTTTTCATTACTGTATGCTAATATGTTGTCTGCATCAATCATACGAATTTCAAGTTCTTCGCTATTATCATCTTCTTGCATCTTAATACTGCGTGTCCAACGTCCGTGTTCTACTAGAACCCAATGACCTACTTCATAACTTTCTTTGTTACGTGGTCCTTTAGAGTATACTTTACCCCAGCGTGGATAAATTCCTCTAGTTGTGCCGTCGTCATCTCTAAGAATCAAACCGCTCTTAGTTGTTTGTTCACCAAAGTACATGTGCGACACAAGTACTCTGTCTCCGATTGCTCGAATAGAGCCATCTATTTTCTTTAGTGATATACTCATTTGTTTCCTCTTAAGGTATTGGTAAAAAGTTATAGTCGCCTGACTGAACTAATAAGCAATCTTGATCATCTGATACATCAAAGCCTATTGTAATTCTGTGTCCTGCGAAAGGTTTGTTTACAACTACTTTATGTAGCCGTGCGCTAGGTCCAAGGTATAGTCTTCCGACTTGATTTTCAATTGCGTAATCTTTAAAATCTGTAGTTGTATCTTTAGGATCAATACTAATATACCCGTGACAAATACTGTTAAGATGATTATGCCAATTCAATACTTGCATTGGTTGATGGAAGTTCATCCATCCGCTCATCCATAGAGGTCGGTCATCACCTACATAATCTCTTACATTTTTAATTACTTCACAGTATAGTTTGTAGAATGCAAGGCTGCTTGCTGATATTTGAAAAATATTATATCGTTTGTATGCACGAGTAGTATCTTCATCACCAACACTCTGCTGTATCAGCTTGTGAAGTACATTACATTGTTCTACAAACAATGGTTGATTTTTAGTAACTACGTCAATGTCGTAAAGTTTATAATCTTCCCTATCAAAGGACATTAGTCACCTTTTGCTACAAAATTGCCGTCGTCATCTTCTACCCACTCTTGGTCCATTTCGTCAAGCATTGCTTGTTCTTCACTAGAGACCTCATCTGGTTTGTTGTCTTCAACTGGGGCTGCTGCTTTAGTTGCTGGTGCTTTTGTTCCGAAGCTTCCTCGTTCGTCTCTGACTGCGTTTGGGTTTTGCTCATAGTACTCTCTAATAATATCTTCACGCTTTCTTACAATTTTGCCGCCTGGTCCTAGTTCGTCGCCACGAGCGTTTACTCTAGCATTGCCTACAGCAGGTGTAAGTTCGTTCTTCTTAGAGAGAAGATCCATATCAACGATCCTGCCTCTCATTGATTTGTGTTGTTTTTGTGCGTTAGCCATAATCGTTCCTTTAAATGTTTACAAGAGTACTTATCTTAAGAACTCTCGCCAATCCAGGCCAAACTGGATTGAGTTAATTTTGTGTACGCCTATCAAGTATAGCACATAACTTGCTACACTTGATCCACGACCTACACCCCATACAATATCATTCTCACGCATAAAGTCTACAAGATACTTCATATAGCGTAGCAAGTCTAACATATTTCTATTTTTAAACTCTACAAACTCATCATTCATTCTCTGTATTTGTTCGTTTGTAGAACATTGACTCATTAAAAATGAATGAAGATTGAATGTTTTGTATTCATCAGGCATAAACCATTCACTTTGACATACACCGTCAAAAGTCTGTTGATCTACATCTAATGGAATATACTTTTGTAGTTTGTCAAGACCTTGTTCTTCCATAGCCTCATTAAACTTATCTATATCGTTGTCTGCATCACACAATACCACATGGCACTTGTCAACGTGACCTGAATAGATCATGTCGATAAGATCACGATTAGTAAATCGAGGGATGCCGAGATTGTCTGTTTTCATTAACATACTTTATAGTTTAACTGATGTTGATGAGATTGTCAAGTCCTTTATTGCCATTTTCATCATTATTTTTATCAGGTTGTGGTAGCTTTTGTTTAGCTCTACGTGCTTCTAACTCTAGCCTATATTCATCTAACAGTAATGTTATTTGCATTTGCAAGCCCGGATTACCAGCACTTTGCCAGTATCTTTTCTGTAGTTGGAAGTATTTTTCTTCTAACTCGTTTTCTGAAAAGTGTGATATACTGCCTACGTGCGGATGCATTATGCTGCTGCGTATGTTCCGAGTTTTCTACCAAACACAGTAACACCACCGTTTGTAGTCCAAAACTCAACAAGTACAATATTATCATCGCTAAGTGTAATAGTAGTAGTTGCCATGTTAGTTGAATCTAAGAAAATTGTGCCGCCAGCACCTGCTGTAAAGGTTACATCGGTGCTATTTGAATTACCACTTGCTCTTGCAATTTCTAATGTAATCTTAGCAAGTCTATCTTCATTATTGCCACCAGCACTTGAAGGTAACGGCCATTCTGATAGTATACATGTTTTGTCACCGCCGAAGCGCAACACTTGATAGTGTCCGTTGACAAAGTTAATTTGTGGTTGCTCAGGACCATCAGTAAATGTAGTTGACTGTAATACTTTTTGTGTTACAGAATCTAAATTTGCATCAATAACTGCTGTACCTGCAAAGTTGTTTGCAATATTCAGTTTCACAGTGGTATTCTGTAGTGCTTCTATTTCACTCTTTGAACTTACAAAGTTCGCTTCGATGATACTAAAATTATCTCTAAACCCACGTGTGTCGTTGTCTACACCCGCTTGTGGATAATCTGTTGCAATTTCTTGTGTTCTAATTGTACTGGCCATGTTTTTGTTCCTCGTAGTATTTATCTAGTGTTATGCGTTATATTGATAATCTGGAAACAGGATATATTGTTCGTTAACGTTTTCTAATGTTCTGTCAACAATATATCTGTCAATTGTAAAATCAATATCTCTTATATTAAATTGTCCTGTAGCAATTTGGTTGTTAATATTTAATAAGACTGAGGCACTTTCACCTGGGTTACAATAGCATACAGGTATTGCTGTTGTATAATCTAATTCTTGTAATGCTGTATCAATTTGTGGAGTTCTCATCCACAACGGTAAGTAGAGTCTTTCAGATGATCCTGTAAGTTCTAACTGTGTTCGCATATGATCGATATTTACATTGTATCTTAAATTGTCTGTATTTTGTCCTACTGTAACAGAATTATTATCTGCTTTGATAGTTGTGCCGTTTGGTCTTATTCTCATAGGCTCACTATCTGCTTTCAATAATGTTATAGTAAGTTCTTGCCCGCTACGTACTGTAACAGTAAAGTCTTCATTATCAGCATCTATAAGTATATCGCTTCCTGCTCTAGGATCAATTAGTATACTATCTTGAGTTGGTACTACAAACTTCACAGTCTGTCTACCATAAACTGCTAATTCACTTACACCACTACCTAAGTTTGTGTTGTCGTCTTTAACTGCGTATTCAATACTGTCTACTGTAATCTTACTTTTATTTGTAATATTAAATGTAGCATTTGTATTTCCTACTTTTGGCTTATTAGGATCTATTACATCAATATAAACTACTTCATATACTATATCTGTTGAACCTGGATTTTTTGCTACTGCTGTTTTGAAATCACCTAGCTTTAGTCTACGCTTTTTGTGATGTTTAGCTGTAGCGGCAACAAATGTTGCTGCGCTCTTAGTTTCAATACCAGAGTATGCTAACATTTGTATCTTCTTTTGTATACCAAAATTAGGATCATCAGGTCTATATATTTTTTCAGGTGTAAACACGTCGGGGTTACTAACAAATGTTTGGTACTTGTTTCTTTGTTCTAGTTCTAACAACGGTCTAATATATAAGTTACTATACTTTAAATTATCATTGTCGCTAACTTTTACTGAAAACTCTCTAGTAACTGCACTTAACCCAAATCTATCTTTTGCTTGGACAACAAATTTAAATTCTCTATCAAACGATGTGCTTTGATTTGAAATGCCATCAAACGTTGTTGCACTTTGATCAAAAGTTGTTAGTCCAAGTCCGTTATCATCTTGGAACTGTCTAGGCTTGCCAATAAGTTCACCTGTATTATTCAACCGCATACCAAACGGCAGTCTTCCGGATTGTATTGTATAGATTAAACTTGTGTCTGGTACTGTGCTTGTTGCTTGTACATTTAGCGTACTGATAAAGTTTGCAGGTAGTGTACCTAAGTCAGGATCAGTAATCCACTGTATTTCACTATCAATTTCACCAATTATTCTAATTGAGAAAGTTTTAGTTTTAGCAGGAAAATCAACTAGCTCATCTTCTTCTGCAACAGCAATATCTTTAGCAAAATTATCTCTTCTAAATAACGCTATACCTATGTTATTACCGTTTGTAATATTACGTTCTAACGGCTGTCCTAATATCAATTTATCTTCATTGTCTCTAAACAATGTAACAAGTGTACTAACATCCGCATCATAGAAAAACTCTTTAACTTTTGAAATTAGTCTTGTAAATGCAGTACTTGGCATACGTAAACTAAACGCACCTGTTCCTTTTTCAGTAAATGTAATATCACCTTGTGTATATTTACGTGAAAGATTTTGTATAATTATTGCATTGTTTATTTCTTGCGATAATAATATCTGGCTAGATGTTATATATTGCCATCTAACAGACTCAAAGTTGAGTAACGGATTACCGTCTGCATCTGATATAGGAGCACCTAACTCATCTGTTTGTGCTTTTGCTGTAAATGTAGTACCTGCTTCAACTAATGTTTGTATACCTGCGCCGCCTGAAATACTAATTTTATCTATATTAGGATTAGCGTTTAATGCACCTGCTCTACTTGAGTGTATACTAATTGTATTACTATCTATAATTCTTAAGAAGTAAATACTGTCGGCATTTACAACACTAGGTAACTCATCTGTACTTCTAAACTGAAATGCTGCACCATTGTATGTATTAGAACTAAGGCCGTGTATAGGACTAATTACATTACCTGCAAAGTATTGCTGTATAGTAAGCGAAAGCGGAGTAAGATCGCCGTACAACAATTGGTATATGCCTGCTTGATTGCTATCGTCGCCACTGTAAGATGCATACTCGCCAACATTATATGTTCGACCAACTAGCATTTCTAAACTTGAATTACTTGCATATACGTTACCAAAACTTATATCTCTTACAGTATACTCTAAATATGGAACAATATTATCAATTGAATAACTTTCAGTTGAACTAAAGTTAAGTTTACTATTAGTAACTCTATCAATATTACTGTTTGTAAGTTGTGATATAAACAAGAAGTTGTCTGATACACTTGCTTGTTTAGTCAGCGAAAGCGACACAACAGGATCTAAAGATGTTTCTAAATTAATAATATCATAATCAGCATTACTATCGTCTACAGATATTACTTTATATTCTTTGTCGTATATTTTAATTTTCTTAGTAACAAGTTCATTAAGATCGTCAACACCATCAATATCACCTGTTAAATTTAATTTTCCTACTTTGAAACTTTTGGCACCCATTAGTGTGTCTTCGTAGAATGTTCCAAAGATAGTTGCAGTGCCTGTATCGCCTTCAAATCTTGTTGCAGTTAAAGTAAACTTATAACTTTCTGTTATTGCAGGTTGATAAGGTACTCGTCCTGTTATTTCTCCGTTGAGGTTATCTAACGTTAGGCCTGGCGGAAGTTCACTTGGTGTTCCGTCATCGTTAAAGTCTTCTTGTATATAATATACATTACCATATAGACTACTGTTTTCAATAACATCCATAAACAATGTAACGTAGTTATTGGCTCTTCTAAATCCTAAGTCTGTTGGAGTTAACCATACTGGGTTTCTCAAGTATGTGTTATCAGCTGTAAATACACCTGTACCTGATTGCATAATTGCGTTATCAGATCTTAAATAATCATCACCTACTAGATATATTTTAAATTCACGTCTTACAAATGTATCACCGTCGGTTACAGTAACAATAAACGGATAGTACCTATTAAGTTTCTTAGGTATTAACGTTGGTACATTAAAGTCGTAAGTATCAACATCGTAATAATATGTTGCATAACCGTTAGTGCTTTTGACATTAAAGTCTGCTTGTACACTATCATAAAGATCTTGATCGTATCCAGAATCCTTTGCACTTCTTGGTAGTGCAAATAACGGTTCAACAATACCTTGTATCTTACCTTCGTTTGTTAGTGTTAGTCCTGGAGGTAATGCACCGTCCCCTTCAGCAATAAAGTAAGTTAATATATCACCTGCTGGTAAATCATTGTCTTGTGCTACTAGTTGGTAATCTATAAGTTCGTTATCTAATACAAAATAATGTTTTGATGGACCTGCATCTAATAGTCCAGCTGGTGTGATCCAATAAGGTTCATCTGGTCCAGTAGTAATAATTTCAAATGTTCTATCTTCTACTCTATTATTAAAGTGTGCTCTTATTACAAATTTACTGAGGGTGTCTCTTTCAACTTCAAACGGTGTTCCTTTGATTGCTGTGCCGTCTAGACGTAATCCTCCAGGTAATGAACCTGCAATAATTTCTAATCTTGGACTCACGCCATTAGCAACTGGTAGTCTTAATTCAATAGTATTACGTTCAACTAGTGTACTAAGTACATTACCGCTTGATAGGTTCCATAGACTCTCAACATATCTTTCTGCACCAATTCCAGCTGTTCTTGCTTGTTTAGTCTGATTACCAAAAATATAAGGATAAGCAGGAACTTGTGAAGTTTGATTATCAAAAGTTATAAAGTAAGCATATGTGCCGTTTGGGTACTCTGGAGTTTTACAATATCTTCCGTTCTGTTTATCTAATGTTCCTAAACGCTCAACGTACTCGTAATCTTGTGTAAAGCTACCTAAGTCTAAGTTTACTAAATCACCGTTAATATCTACAGTGTCTGATGCTTTATAATTAGACGGACGATGAGCATCTGATTGCTTTAGTTGGTAACTAGATTTCATCATACTTATTCGACTACTTGCTTCTAAAGGTTCACTGTATCCATACGGACCGTATACAGGATATCCGTCAAACGCAAATCCTATTATTTTTGAATGCCCTTGTGCAGTACGTAGATGATCTTTCCCAAAACTATCTACAGCGTAGTAATTATTAGAATTGTAAACTTTTGAGTCTTGCCAAGTTGAAAATATAAATGCCCCTGAATAATATCCATACTCGCCAAATGATGTAGGCGAACCTTGTGATGCATCTAAGTTGAATACATCTTTAAAGTGAACTATATTGTAATTTAATCCCGGGTGTGGTTCTTTTAAGCTGTTTGGCAACGAACCAATAGGATGAGCTGGACTGTATAAGTATGCGCCGTTTGCAGCAATACCAACCGGACCAGTAGATCTATCTGTTAAATTTTCACTGTTCCTAGTTGCTCTATAAGTAAATGTTAAATCTCTACTTTGATCTAAAATCTTATTGTTACCTAAGAACCCTTTTCTTTGCGAAACACCATCATTAATTAAGGGATTGCCTACTGCCGCAGGATATGGATCACCATCTGTAATTACTCGTAATGTTTCACCGTCTAACCCTATTTCGGTCTTACTAGGATATTTCCCGGTTGTATCTGAGATAGCAATGTCTTGTGGTCTAAATGCCATATAAAAACTCCCTATATAGCATATTTATCGTTGTTAGAATGTTCCAAGATCAACTAAACGTAACTCAGGAGTACCAAATGTGCCCATGTCAACACTTGTAGAACCTATTATCCAATCAAGGATATTATCTACTGAATCTGCGAATGTGCCGAAATCAAAACCGTCGTCTAACTTATCTTGGAATACCTTCAAATCTCTGATATCTATGCCGTGAACTAAACCTGTTACATCGCCTGTTACTGCTGCGTTAACTGATGTTGCAGAAACTGCATTAACATTTGCTATGCTAAAGTTTTGGGCATCTAAATTACCACCTAGCTGTGGAGTAGTATCTGTAACAATGTCTGATTCTGTATTTGTAATTGTAAGTGTATCGTTTACTAGGCTTGTGCTAATACCATCGCCGCCAACGATATTAAGTGTGCTGCCTTCTGCAAGCACAATACTTCCGCTTTCTGAACTTACGATTAATTGTTGTAGCCCGCCTACTGCATCAATAGTAAGTGTATTCTCGCTTGAAGTAAGTGTAAGATTAGTTCCACCTACAATTTTCTTAAATTGTAAGTCATAACCTATTTTGTTTGCAAACAGGCCTTCGCCTACTGCACCTAAATTTGATGCTGTAGTTTGCTCGTCGTCACGCAAGTCGAGCTCTTCAAAGTTTTGATTAATTTTAATCATTGCTTCTCTAAGGTCGTCACCTGTGCCGTCGTTTGCAATTTGTCCTACATTGATAAGTGATATTGCCATTTACTTCTCCGTTACATTGTATTTAGCTTACAATGATGCTTCCATTAGCTGTACCGTGTACGCTACACTGGTAATAAAATGTGCCTCTTGCATTAGGCGTAAAAATAAGTTGTCCTGATGTAGCACCTTGGTTAGTAGTATCGCCTACTAAGTTTGTAGTTCCGCTACCTGGTGTATCCTTTATGTAAATAGGATGACCTGCACTGCTTACTGTAAATTGTATTGTATCACCATAGTTGATATTAATATCTATGTTGTTACCAAAGATACCACTAGTCCTATCTTGTCCAGCAATTTCAAAGGAATCGTCAGTGTTGTCTGATATAAAGATTGCAAATGTATTTCCTGCTGGTCTTGCCGGTGACGCATCTGCTAAATTAACATCTACCAGCACACTCTTGCCAGGCAACGTAACTGTAATTATTTCGCTACCTTCTGTTGTTAAATCTCTATTAGTTGTTATATCAATGCTTGCCGAATTGTTAACAACAACAAAGCTACCTGTCAGTGCTTCGTTAATATCCGACGAGCTTATACCTTCTATTTCATATGGAACATTTGTGCCGTCAAATAAGTCTGTTGTTGTAAGACTAATTGTTACACCAAAGCCTTCGTCTATATTAGCAGAACTTGTTTCTAATGCATATGTAGGTGTAAGACTTGTATCTAATATATCAACAGTAACAGGATTAGCAAAAGGATCGTTTAAACTAAATGTTAATGTTTCAGTTCCTTCTGTAGATTGATCTATTGCTGTTGTTATAGTTATAGCACCTACACCGTTAGTTAATGTTATGTTACCTGTAAGTGATCCAGCACTTAAATCTGAATTGTTTATACCTGTAATAGTATAGCCTATATCGCCGTCAGATACGTTTGAAGTTTCAAGATTAAATGTAACACTTTGTCCTTCTGTAATTGATGCTGCTGTTCTTGTTAAGTTATATACTGGGCGTTGTGCATTTGTACTAGTATCATTAAGTTCTAGTCCTATTTCAGCTTCGCTGTTATCAAGTGTAAGTATAAATGACTCAGAGCCTTCTGTTGTTAAGTCTGCTGTGACAGTATATGTAACGCTTGCTACACCATTAGCATCCATAGTAAATGATCCAGTTAATGCTGCGTTGTTAATGTCTGCTGATTGTACACCTGTAATAGTATAAGGAACTACAGTACCTTCAGCTATTTGCAAAGTAGTCAATGTTATAGTGAATGATCCATCTTCATCAACTTCTAATATATCTTTAGATAATGTAAACGTAGGATCAGTTGGAAACTGTCCTTGTATCAACTTGTTTGCATTATATTGATTCCAAGCAAACTTGTTTGGTCCGTTCCATAAACTACGGCTGTTGCTATAGTCATTGTCTAATCCTGTTGTAAACAACTTGTCATCTTGTGCATTAGACATAAACCATGCTTTAACTTGTGTAGGTGTTGCACTTGGATTAAGTCCAGCATATAACGATATCATACCAGCAACTTGTGGCGCTGCCATACTTGTGCCGCTTATATTTGCTTGTTGGAAGAATGAACTACCTTCCCCTTGTTCGTAGTCTGCTGTGCCGCCTATATCGCTTACAATACTAGCTGCACTCATAATATTTGTACCTGGTGCAAATAAATCAACGCCTGGACCACTATTACTTGATTGTGCTTTTTGTTCGCCTTGTGATACTGAAACTACACTATCTACATTGCCTACAATAAATGCTTGATCATCATATGGTGAACCACCTTGATGATATGTTCTGTTACTACCGTATGTACTACTTGTATAATAATTGTCGTAGTCTGTGCCGCCATATTCATCTACTTTAGTAAAGTTGTTTCCGGCTGCTATAACAACGTGTATACCTTCGTCAATCATTTCCTGTACATCAGTATCTACACTTGCTACTCTTACAGGATGCCTAAAGCCACTGCCGTCAAAATATCCTGTCATACCTTTGTTAAGATCTCTACTAGTACCAGTCCATGTTGCACCTCTGTAACTACCACCAGTAATACCTGAATATATACTGCTGTATTGAAAGCTCATGTTAACAACCGTAGGACGTTTATAGCCTGTACCAGCTTCTGCTGTTTTGTTTCTGTGCCAAAGTTTAATTAAGTCAAAGGCTGTTGATATTGGAATACCTACTGATGGATCGTTTGGCCCTTCAAGTCCGCCTACTTTCATTGAAAATATCTTTGCATCTTTGGCCCATCCGTAATTAAGTCCTGCTGCAATGCCTGCACAATGAGTACCGTGTCCTGAATAATCGTTATAGAAACCCGAAGGCTGTGTACCACTTACGCCAGCTGAACTATACCAGTTAATTCTTTCAATACGCTGATCGCCATTAGTAAATAAAAATTCTGGATGTGTAGCGTATATGCCACTATCCATTATAACAACGTCAACTCCTGTGCCTGTAAGAGTAAAATCAAAATTACTTGCAGTTGTGCTTGCTGATCCATTAGTTCCCTCGTAATTATTATCCTGTTCGTTGAGTCTAGTTAATCCCCAATTCACAAAGGTACCTGTATCACTTGTTGTTTTTGTAAAATTACTAATCTGTGTAGCAGAAGGCAGTAATTCGATATCATCTCTTAGTTCGGGCTTTAATTCTACAGCATACACTCTGCTATCACTACGTAATGCAGTAGCTTCTGCATCTGTAAGCATGTAGTGTGTATTTCTATAGCTACCTAAACGTGGGTCTGCAATTACTACTTCTCTGTTAGGTATATCCCCTGCACCAGTAGTTGCAACCATTTCTGTATTGAAAGCATTGTAGTCAACGTCTCTGTTTAGACTTACTACATATTCTTGTTCGCTCATCTATCTGCCCCTTACGACCAAGCTGCTCCGTTACCCCATGCTTGCTTACGCCAAATGTCCGGAGAACCGTTAGTATAATCAGCAACACAGAAGTAAATTGCTGCGCCATCAAATGCTACTTCACCAATTCTATCGCCCGAAGCACCTTTTGATGTTGTAGGAATATTTGTTGTTCTAATTCTAAATCTATTACCGTCTACAGTTGTATCAGTTGCACCACTTGCACCTATAATAATCTCTGCTGTTGCTGATGTAAGATGTCCAGTACCAATAGCAACATTGCCGTCTGTAGCACCATCGCCGCCATCAATGTAAGTTGTTCCGCCTGTACCTGTTGTTGATCCACCTGCTCTTAGTATTACTGTACCACCGGCATCATCATTACTTGCACCTGCTAGTAAAGCAATATTACCGCCTGCTTGTCCTGTTAAACTTGCATCGCCTGGCTCTAGATGTATTGCTTCTGGTACAGATGCATCTGATGTATCAGGTGTAGTAATAGTGAACGTAGTAGTTCCTGCACCAGTAACACCGTCACCTGATAGTGTGCCTGTTGCACCATCTACAACAAGGACGTTTGCATCACTGTATACACTACCTTTAAATCCATTTGGACTTGTTACTTGGTTAGTAAATTGTGTTGTGCCGTCTACTTGTAAGTTATTAGATACTGTAACAAGTGGCGTTTGTAAAATCATTTGTGCGCCACTTGTTGCACCTGTATATGTACTATCAAACAATCTGATAGTAGTTGTTTGTTCTGAATTTTCTATAGTACCCTGTGGCGTTCCTGTAAAGGACATTGTTGAGCCAATGTTTAATGTACCGCTAAGTGTATCTGAATATGTTACTTCACCTGATCCAGCATTGTACTGTAGATATGTTGTGCCGGTATCATTTCTAACTGGTTTAACTACAAATGTATCTTCTACAATGTTGTTTAGAATATTGCCAGTTGCGTTAATTACAATTGAGTTTGCTGCTTGGTCTGTATAGCCTGCATTGGTGCCGAGTGCTACTGCATCGGCACCTTGACCTGTATAGCCGGCGGCGTTTCCAACTGCCACTGCATCCTCACCTTGAGTAAAACTTCCTGCGCCGTACCCAACTCCCACTGCGTTGTCACCTTGATTGTCATAACCTGCTGTTTTACCAACTGCTACTGCTGAATCGCCTTGATATAATTGACCTGCGTTGGCGCCAAGTGCTGTTGCTGAATCGCTTTGTCTGGTATGACCTGCCTTCTTCCCAATTGCTACTGAACTTGCACCTTGAACTATTTCGCCTGCTTCAGATCCAACTGCCACTGCATCATCACCTTGCGTATTTTTACCTGCTTCTTTACCAATTGCTATTGCTTCTATGCCTTGAGTTGTTACCCCTGCAAAAATGCCAAGTGCAATTTTTGTTTCACTTGTTCTTAAACTTGATGTTTCAATATCACCAACAATTTTATTATTAGCACCATCTACAAGTACAGTTGAATCATCACCAAATACACTACCTTCAACGTCACCGTCAAGTGTACCTACGTGAGCACCTTCAAATGTTGCTGCAACTAGAGTTTCTGTACCTAGTGTCCATTTGTCTGCGGTTTCGTCCCATACAAAAGATTTATTAGCTTCATCGCCACGTTCAATTTCGATACCGCCGGACTCTGTTGGCCCTGCTCCAGTAAAGTTACTGTTTAGTAATATAATATTATCTGCAATGTTAACTTCTTCAGTGTTAACTGTTGTAGTTGTACCGTTTACAGTCATGTTGCCTGTAACAATAACATCATTACCAAATGTCGTGTCGCCGTCGATTTGATTTGCGCCAGCAGTATTACCAATATTTACACCGCCATGTGTTCCACCTGCGCCCGGCGAACCGCCGCTTATAGTTACACTTGCACCGTTTTGCGAAGCAGTAGTTTCGTCACCTGCTGTAATAGTTACGTCTGCAGGAGCTACTACACCATTTCTGTCAGCTCCGGTTATATTACCTGTTAGATCTCCAGTAACATTACCTATTACGTTACCGTTGAAAGATCCTTCATGTAATGTTATCCATTGCCCATTTTGTCGAAATTGGAATCTATCATCTGTGCTATTGTAAATTGTATCAGCATCTATTGTAGGAAACGCATCTCTTTCAGTTGTTGTAAGAATTGGAAACTTTGCTGGACCGCCTTGTAGTATAATTCTATTACCTGTGTCAATAACTAAGTCACCGCCACTACTAAATGTACCAACACCACTACCTGTAATATTAAATGATGTTGCTGTTAGTACATCTGCTATAACATTATCTGCATCAATAGTTGTTGCATTTACAGTGGAAAAATATCCTTGTCCAAATTTCTTGGCTACTGTACCTAAGTTGCCTGCGCCGTCTACTGCTGGTGTAACTGTACCTGTTACTTCTGTATTACCTAGCTTTACAAAGTATCCACCTACTGGAGTAATGTTTATGTTCTTACCTGCAATGTAACCTTCAGTTACAGCAAACTCAATATCTCCGCGGATCTTGTTGTTAAGTCCGTCAACAAGTATTGTTGAGTCATCACCGTAAACATTGCCGCTTATTTCCCCAGTTGCATTTACAAGGTTTGCAGTAATTAAATCATTACCGTTAAAGTTTAAACTTGCGTTTGTTACGCCGCCTGTTGTGTTTACTAAATGAAAACCGTAGCCTCCGTTTGCAGCAGTTTTGTCGCCTGCAACAATAGCATTAGATCTTGTTTCGTCGTTAACTAAGTCACCCTGAAAAGCACCAAGTAATGTATCAGCTGTAAGTGTAACAAAATGTCCTTCGTTAAACTTTTTGCTTGCAGTACCTATTGCGCCTTCTGCATTGTTAGTAGGCTGTATACCTGCATTTGCTTGCATACGTGTGTTACCTAAATCAACTGTATATCCAACTGCTGGTGTGATGTTGATTTGGCTACCTTCAATATTACCAATTGCTGCTGCAAAAGTAATTTTATATCCGTCTTGTACAGTTAGTGTATCTGTTTTGTTAGATGCAAACCCTGTAATGTCGCCTGCTGTACCCGGCTCCCACAATTCTGTTGCTGTATTCCAAACAATAGTTTGTCCGTCATTAGCACCGTTGCGTGTTAGTCTTGCAGCATTAATTCTACCGTTGATATGATCAACAAGTAATGTACTATCTTCACCAAACACACTGCCTTGTAAGTCACCTGTGTTTTTAATTTCTACTGTAACAGTACCGTCATTTAATTGTGCATTTGTCACAAAGCCTAGATCGTTTGTTAGATCAGACATTGCTGTCGGGCCACCAACAATTACTGAATATGGTATCTGGTTAGTAGCTGCGTCAAATACTGTGCTACCGTTGTTGCCCTTTATAGATCCTTGAAAGTAATTAGCAAATATAGCATTAAAGCCTTGTGACGTACTACCAATATCACCACCTGGTGCTACTGTTGGTTGTATATCTCCGCTTATTGCAAGATCAGTTACGCTCAACGGTTGTGCATCGCCGCCTAGCTGGAAAAATTCTAATCCGGTTCCTGCTGAATTAACTCTTATAATAAAGTTTTCATTACCAGTATAACTGTTAGGTGCATCTGTTAAGTCTGTAAAGACGCCAGGCTTAATATCCTGCCCGTTTACACTTACAGAAGCAGCATTAATATTTCCTAATGCTGTAATGTCTTGCACATCGACTATACTTGTTTGTCTTAGATCTAAATTGTCACCTGCTGCAAGTTCAGCAATTTTATTGCCGCTGCTGGTGTCAAGTACTAGTGGGAACCTATTTGCCATTCGTCATTTCCTATTGTTATACATATTTATCTTTACCCGCGCCTGCGAGTTCTTACACGGGGATACATTAATCCACTTGTAGGACGGGTGTTTACGTCTTTGTTGTATGTGTTGAACGCCATATTACCTGACGTTGCT
>Ga0233432_10002634_pt1 | contig 16562 bp, 12 predicted proteins | sample SI_122_August201_6_FD_179870 | JGI IMG/M metagenome (GOLD analysis project Ga0233432, IMG submission 179870) | Seawater microbial communities from Saanich Inlet, British Columbia, Canada - SI_122_August2016_10_MG | ecosystem: Environmental > Aquatic > Marine > Inlet | place: Canada: British...
ACTCCCCTTAATATAATCTTTATCTGATGGTTTTATTTTAGTAGATATTATAGATCGAGTCCTATTTAATTTAGTAAATATACCTGGTTTTAAATCATTATATTTACTATTACTTACAACTGTGTTGTTTAAAGAGACTTCATCATAATCTATTTGATCTAATAATAATTGAGCTTGGTTTTTTTCATCCTCTGTAAGTTCTCTACCTTCTGCATTATTTAATAATTCTGATAATTGATTTATATTAAAAATATCACCTGGGTTAATTAAAGAACTTAGTAATTCATTTAATAATTGTTGAATTAAAATTGAATTAAATAAAGTAGATAATAAATTTTTTAATAAACTTAATAAATTATTTTTTCTTTGTCTACTTTGGGTAGGGATAATAACTCTACCCGGAAAATTAATATTTTCTCCTTCAAAATATTGTCCTTTACTTGTTTTAATGTAAGTACCCTGAAAAGGAGTATTATCATCTTGATAGATAAATTCTCCCTCTTTTGAAGGTTTTATTTTAGCTTTATTTTTTGGATAGTATGCCATATTATAATAATACTGTTTGTCCTGTTATAGTTGTAGTCCAATCTTGACCTTCTATGGATTGTTGTTCTGTGGTAACTATAAATGATACTCCTGAATCGTGATAACTTTTGGGAAGTCTAGAATCTATTAAATTAAAGACATTACCTATTACTATACCACTTATTCCATCTAATTTCATATTAAGCTTTAGGGGTATTATATTTGTAATATCAGGTATTATATTATCCATAAGTTTATATTCATTTTCGTTTCCTTGTAATTCATAATTTTTTAATTCTCTTTTTAAAGTTATAACCTTTTTTAAATAATTTCGAGCTTTTGAAATGTCTGAAGGGGGGATAAAATCCCAATCAGCATAAGCATCACCCGCTAATACCCATTCGTGTTTTTTTTGTAAAGGGAGTTCGGTATTTCTTCTTTTTACAGAATGATAATTTAAAACTGATTGTAGTGTGGGGGTATTTAAAACTACTTCGTCAGGGTCGAGGCCCACTCTTTCACCTGCTACAGATGCTATAGATGCAGCTGTAAAAATACCTAAACCTGATCTAATAGCTGTATTTATTGCAGCTGCTTCTTCTTTAGCAATAAGTGATGTATCTGTATCTATAGAAGTGTACCCTTTTAATCTTTCTGTGAATAATTGTAATTCACAAATAGCTTCTATAAATTCCCAATATTTTTGAAATCCTGGTCTATATATTATTTCAGCAGTATCAATGCCGGGATTTTGACCATCATTTTTTAAATACATACGGAGCATTTGGACTTTTTGAAATGCCCTAACTTTTTTATTATATATTGCTTTTTCGACTTTACTTGCTTTAGATTTAATGGGATCATAAAATCTATTATTTAAACCTTTATTAAAACTTCTTAAAGTTACTTCTTGTAATGTTTGGGGACTTTTAGCATTTTGTGCTGCTATTGCAATAGTTGAAGTTAAAGCACTAGGAATTGATATATCATAATTAAAATCTCTTACTATAGAATTTTTATTTAAAACATTAAACTTATGGATAGTATTTTTGTCTATATCTGACTGAAATTCTAAATCAATAACTTTTATTATATTAGGATTTTCAAAATCTGAAAATAATTGGAAATTATGCATACCTGCACAAGAGTCGTTTACACCTTCCCATATTTTTTTAAGAAACTTACCTATTGAAAATTCTGGATTTACCTTAAGGTCATCATCCTCCCTAATATAATATTCAGATTTAAAAGTTTTATATAAATAATTAGCCTCAAACCATACTTCTCGAATTAATCTTTCATTAGAACTATCATATCCTGAGGGGGTAGAACCCCCATAAAGTTTCCAATTTTCGGGTAGTAAACATATTTTAGGGTTTATTGATATGTCAAAGTTGTATATTCTATATAGTTGGTTATCTCCACCAAGTAACGGAATGTCTAATTCTGTTCTGCCATTTAATGTACTATTTTGATTAAATTTATTTTGATTGAATTTTAGTTCTTCTTTATCTTTTCCTATACTACTAAATTTAATTAGATTTATATCATTTAAATGATGGTTTAGTACTTTTACTATATTACCCCATTTAATGTATAATAAAGGTTTTATATCTTTAAAATTATTAACACTGATATTTCTTAAACCTGCAAATTTACCCCCCTCTAAAGATACACCTTGGTTAGATAATTTTGTTTTTAGTTCTTTTCTTCTAGTAAGTCTTCTATCTGGATCTATAGATGTGTAATCTGTGTAGTCTCCAAATTTAGAATTTTCATACGGACTCCTATCTTCTTCAGCTATGGGTCCCTGATCAAAATCCCCTACGTTATTAAAAGAACTACCAAAATTTAAAAGACTTTCTCCTCTAACTAAAGTATCATAATCATCACCCCCATCAGAAGCCACATCACTTAAGGCAAAAGAATATTCATTAAGATCTTCTAAAAATTCTTCTATAAATAATGTAGAGCTATTTTCTTCGCCTTCAGAGCCTAATAAACTATCTAATACTTCACCTATGGCTATTAATTCAGTTGTGCATTTAAACCCCCCATCTGGTCTTACAGAATAATTAAAATTTTTAATTATCCCATACATACCATCATAATTGTAATCGTACTGTTCTTTTTTTTCTCTTATAAGTCTCTGTATAGCTTCTTGAACATCTAGGTCATTTTCATTTTTTAAAGATTTAGCAGAATTAAAAAAATCATTATTATCAGAAATAAATGACATATTATATTCAGTACTTCCTTTTTTATCATTACTATTTATATAAGGAGATAAACCCCATTCTAATAAACAAGGATAACCAGGCCTCATATACAATCTTTCTAAGATACTTAATTGATTTAAGTTATGACATTCAAAATTTATTTTAGCTTCTCTTAAAGATCCATAAGCTGTTTTGGTTTCAATATTAACACTAGTAATACCTGGCATAGGAACATAACCATAACCATCTGAGGGGGCGTCATAAGCTCCTCCAAAACCCGACCTATTTGTGAGTTTACTTGTGGTTGTTGTCCCTTCACCTTCTCCTGTTGTGGTAGATATAGGTTTTTTAGTTCCGCCTTCTAATACATTATTTATAGCAGTATTAGGACTATTATCTATATTAACGCCAGAAGCTAATCTGATACTACATTGTCTTTGGAGATGGTAAGTTCTAGTGTTTTGACCAACTTTAATTTCTCTTTGTTTTATTTGGTCTTTTAATTTTTCTTTAAAACTTTCTTTAAATATAGACATTATTTTGCTTTATTTATATTTTCAAATGTACTTAAAATGTTTGAAATATTAGAGGGTATTCTAATTTGTATACCAGGTTTTATTAACAGCCCATCTCTTTTAATTTTATCTGGATTTGCTTTTGATATTACCCACCATAATGAACTATCTTGATAATAGGTGTTAGCTAAAATGTCTAATCTATCTCCTATTTCAGTTAAAAGATATATATCATTTATATTAGGGGCTATTTCAGGATATAATGTGGTTGTGTAATATCGATTTTGTTTTTCGTCTATTTTTATAGATGTGTCTTTATATCTGTTTGCCATAATTTAGTAATTTTGTGATGGGGAAAAATTAAAATCATTATCTGGGAAATTACCAAATTGATTTTGTGGGCCCATTAGTTGGTCTATATCACTTGTGTCCAAAATGTTAGCTGTTAGGGGATCTAATCCGTTAAAATTAAATCCTTCTGGGGATTTTGGTAGAGCTTCTCCTTCTGAGTTAGCTGCGGGTCCTTTCCATCTTGAATTATTAGGCATAATAAATGTTGAGGTAGTACCTGTTTGTGGTATAAAATCATGAATAGGAGTAAATGAACATTTTACATCTAAAACATGTGGTAATTCGTACATAATTTTATCTGAACCCCCTTCAGGGTTGTCCATAGCTATTTCCCAAGGGTAATCTTTCTGCCATGATATTCCTATATTTGAAAAGAATCCAGGTACACCATCACCATTGCCTCTTAATAAGTCCCCTATTGTTGCTTTTACGAAGGTACCCATCATTCTACCATCTTTCCCATAAGTGGGGGCGGTTGAACTTATTAAATAATTTAATTTTCTGTATATTGGTTTTAATTCATGTCTAGTTTGAGCTGCTACTTTAAAACTAAAACTAACAGATCTTTTAAAATTATTATATGTGTAAAAAGGTTCACCTCTACCCGCATAATTAAATTCATTCCAGTTACCTGTGTAATTGTCACTATAATCGTCTAAAAATGCTCTAAAAGCTAATCTAACATTTTTTCCCGGGGATATAATATTAAAATAAAATTTAATAAAGTCTCTTGTGTTTTTTATTGGGACAGTTCCATTATTAAATATATCTAGATAGTTTATTTTATCAATTGTTTTATATGTAAAAGAATCTACTCTTTGGTCTGATATTTTAGCCCCAAAATCATTTGTAATAGTACCCGGGTTACCTGCTCTGATTCTATGGTTATTTTCTCTATAAGAATCTTCGGGTCTTGCAAATTTTTCTGAGGATATAGGGATGTAATTTCTATCGGTTCCACTTAATGAATCTGGGGTCTGGAATACTTGATCAATTACAAGTGGGTTTAGTGTTAAAGTGTGAGTTTTATCTAGTCCCCCATTTAAATCTTCTCTAAAATTAGCAGGTATTTTTGAATCTTGATATTTTCTTATAGTAGTTCTACCAATTCCTAATATACTACTAGGACCAGATGAATAATCATACAGTATATTGTTAGTAATTCCTAATAGGCCTTTTGCTTTATCTACTATGACTTTTCCCTTATTAACTGCTTTATCTAAAAAATCCCCAAAACCTGTGCCGTTTAACCCTAAAGTTTTAGCTAAACCTGTTCTTGAAAATGGATCCACAGATTCTGAATTTATTAAATGATTTTCTCTTAATTCAACTAACCTATTTTTTTCAGTTTTTATATTAGCTACTGTAGTAGCATATTTTGTTCTATCATCTCTTATAGGTAAAACACCTGCTCTATCAAAGTGGACCCCACTAAAATTACTTGCTACTTGGGCTAATGTATTTATTCCTAAATTATATGTTCTATTTTCTCCTCCTGTTAATTCTGTAATATCTCTTAAGGCTCCTTTTCCGCCTTCTTCAATTTTGGGATTCATTAATTGTAATCCTACTTGGGTAGTTAAAAAACCTATACCTCTTTGTGATAAGAAAAATTTGCTTATTCTAGCTACATCTTTAGCTGAATGTTCTATAGCTGTAGAAAGTCCACCACGTATAGCACCATCTGTTAAACTATCTATAAATCCTAAAAAACGTGAAGGGCCTTTATCTAAATCAGGTATTCTATTTTTTTTATTTATAAAAGGTTCTCTACTAAAACCCTGTCTTGGTCTATCATAAAAATTTTGTGTTCCAAAAGCAAATGTTTTTTGTTGAAAATCAAATCCACTATTAAATATAGATGTTGAACTACCATAATTATAATTATTTTGAAAACTATAATCTTGTGATACATCAGAAAGTGATTTGCCTTCTTCTAAATTTGATAGTAATTTTTTTAAAGCCATTTTATTGGGGTAAATTATCTAAATATTGGGATGGGTTATTTGTGTTTAAATCTTGGTGTTCTGATTGTCTCCGAATTACATTTTCTGAGGAATTACCATAAGTGTAACCATAAGCTCTATTAGTTAATAAGTACTCATGTAGATCTTTTTTACCTATTTTCTTACCTTGGTACTTTCCTGGGTTAGCTATACGATGAAAATAACCATTCCCCCCATCAACTCCATTTAAATCAGGATAATCTAATTGTGATTCTAAATTTATTAAATTATCTTCTTGTAATGTAGAGTCTTCCCCTAAATCAAATTGAGGACCAGGTTCGCCATTTAAGTCTTGATATGGTGAATCTGTGGGGATTTGGGCTAATGAGTCTTGTTGTAATGTTGATGTATTACCTAAATCAAAAGGTGTTCCACCTGGTTGGGTTTCCATATTTCCAACAGGTTGATTTCCCCCTACTAAATCGTATAATGATGATAAATTTTTAAGTGCCATAATATATTATTTATTATACATATTAAGCAAATACAGCGTCTACTGAATTTACTGAATTAAATCGAACTGAATTAAAATCAACTGATATTGCACGTGTTGCTGCTTTAGCTGCCATGGTTACAATTTCTTCAGGTGATTTTCCTCCTCCACCTCCACCTAGGTTAGTACCTGCTACTAATCCATCTTGGGAATTTAATTTAAAAGAACCTGCGGGGCCTGATATAAATGATGCCCCTCCAGGAGGTATAGCAACATCATCTACTGAAGTTGCTGATGACATAATAGCAGCTGTCATCCCACCTACGGCTAGTGCTGCAATACCCGCTCCTACGGGTCCTAATACTGCGTTAGCCCCAAATATTCTTGCTATTGCAGTTCCTAATGCGTTCTTTTTTATTATACTTGAATAAATAGCTATTCCTGCTAATGTACCATAAAATCTAGCAGAAGTTGCAGTTAATGCTTCAAATATAGTAAATATAGGAGATAATATACTAGCTATACTAACAAATGACGCTTGTATTTTTTCCATTATTACTGCTAATTTTTGTTGTACATCAAGGTTTTCAAGATTTTTTAAGGTTTCGGCGTCTCCTTCAATTCTGGCTCTTTCTTTTAATTCAGTAATAGATGCTTGATTAAATAATTGATCTGATAATTGATCTGATGTCATACCAACAGCACTAGCAATTGCATCTTGTTGTAAGACATTTAATTTACTAAATTCATAAAAATCACCTACATTAGATGCAATTTCTCTAGTTAGTCCTTCATAATCACCTGTTAGAGCAAATAAACGAGCTTGTTCTAAATTTAATTGTTTACCTGTTAATAATTCTGCTGATAATTCTGCTTCTATATTACTTTGAAAGTTTAGTAATGCTTGACTAGTACCCTTAATTGCATCTAATTCAAATCCTAATTCTCGGGCTACCGCAACTGTTTTAGCTAGCGCTTCAGGGTTAGCTGCTAATTGAGATCTGATTTGACCACTAATAGAGTTAGCTTCATCTAGTACTCCTTGAATGTCTAATCTAGTTCCTAATTCAGCTTCAACTCCTTTTACTACTCCTACTTGAGATAATAATTGAGATTTTATTGATCGACCTGTTTGGACAGATGTTTTTGATAAATTTGCTTGTGACTTTGCGGAAAGATCTAATGTTCGGGCAAATCTTCCTATTTCAACTGCTTGTTTAGCTAATAAAGAAGTACCTATCCCTAATTCTTTATTTAAACCACTTAAAGCTTTTGCAGCTGCTATTGAATTAGTTGCTATATTTCCACTTAAATCTGCAGATTTCCCTAATTCAGTAGATAATTTTAGGGCCTCAGTTGCACTTAAACCTAAATTTTTCTGAAATTCAACCTGTCGTTTATTGGTTTGAATTAAAGTGTCAAAAATCTTTTTTTGAATATTTAAATTTTCCTTATTTTCTTCCGCCATAATGTGGTTTTGTTATAAATATAAGAAAAAAAAAGATGTCTTATGACATCTATCTTTTTATATTGTATGTTGACGTGGGGTTTATGTTGGGTTTTGAAATTTCACTTGTTTGGTTTTTATTTTGAGCTTTTTTCATTGCTTTTTCTTGCTCTTTAAAATGATCATTTATAATTTTAATATGATATTTTCTTAACCAAATAGGCATTTCATAAACTTCAGAATGGATAAAACCCCCACCACCATGAAATACTAAATCGTGTACTTCTCTAAAAATGTTAGCTCTATGTTCAGGATTCAGGCCAAAAAAAGGTAACCCCAATAGGGATTGGTACCTCCTTTACCACTTTACCATCAGGACCTTCATAATCAAACATTAACTTAACATCAGGCATTATTTCCTTGATATGGTTTCTAAATGATTTTGAGTCTATTGCTAAAAATTCATTGTCTACGAATTCTCTAATAGTTTTAATATCATAACTACCATCTACAGATAAAATAGTATATTTCATTCTTGTGGTTAAAAAAGCACTGTTTCCTCCTAATTTTTCTAAGCCCTTTAATTCTTGTTCCATTTTAACTTCATCACCATGTGTTAAAAGTTTAAATGTAAGATTTCTTTTAGATACAGGTAGGGCAAAACTAAATTCATTTTTACCCACTGTTATTTTAGACTCATCTAATTGTTTATCATCTATTTCTGTTAGATCTACAGTGGCTACTTCTTCTTTACCTGTTTTGGGGTTTATAAAATTAAATCTATAATCTTTACCATATCCTAAAATACGGGATGCTACTAATATAGCGTTTTTATCTCCTACTAATAAATCATCATAATTTATAGGTGAAATAATTAAAGATTGTAGTAATTTATCTATTACTGTACCATTTTGGATGAGATTTTGATTTGTAAGTATATCTTCCTCTCGGGCGGTCATATACTTCATTTCAACTTCTCCTTTTCTTAGTAAACTGTCTTCGGGGTATAATAGACCTTTTGAGGGCAATGTAACCATTTCTGAGGGAAACTTATAACTTGTTTGTTCCATAACTTATTTTTATTTTATTCAGATATACATATATAGAAAAAAGAAAGGACGTCATAAAATGACGTCCAGCCTCGCAACTTCGGGAGAGAAGTATAGTTTAAAAATTTAGGATGGCGTAATCCATTCTAATAGTAAGTTGAATGTCGGTTGGTTCTGAAGAAGACCAATCTGCCTCTCCAAAGTTTGCTTGAGAACAAAAAGCTCCTTTTAAAATCCATTCTTCAACTACATCACCTACAGGGCCTAATGTGTTAAATCTAATGTCTTTTTTATAGAAATCAGAATAACCATCTCTACCTGTAACTGACTCATGTGACAAACGAATCCATTCCATTACTGCTTGGGCACCTGATGGTGTTATAGGATCATATAATGTACAAGTTACATCATTCCAGTCTGCTTTTCCCTTAATCTTTCTTTTTACATTTATATGATCAAGAGTAATTTCTGAAAATGATATAGTTGGTTTTTGTGCTTGTTTAATTAAAAACGCGGGAATACCATCTATAAACATTACAAACCTATTTTTTAGTTTCGGCTCGAAAGCCGTATACATCATTTCGTTTGTGTTTAATATTGCCATTGTTGTCTATTTTATTATAAATATGTAATTTTTAAATTTTTATTCACCAAATGTCGCACCTGTAGGAAGAACATTAAAGTCTAAAATGATAAATTCAGCTGTTTTAGTTGGCTGTAAATAAATAGCACCTACTAATTGGTTTCTGTCAATTACATCTGATGTATTATTTGACTCATCCATTTGAACTCTAAAGGCAAATAAACCTTGTCTTGATTGTATTGATTCTAAATATGGGTTTACAATATTTAGAAATCTATTACGTGTTGCTGCTGTGTTTTGTTCGAATAGTAAATATCTTGAAGAACTACCAATGAATTTTTTAACAGCAATTAATAATCTACGAACATTAATTCTATCTAATGCTGATGATTTTAATTGTAATGTTTTCTGACCCCAAATACAAACCCCAGTTTGTGGGAATGTTGCAATTGGATTTATTGAAGCTTCATACAAATCATCTCTTTCAGCTTGATTTAATCTAATTCTAGCTTCTAACACATTTCCTAACACACCTCTATTTAAACCTGCAGGTGCAAACCATTCAGCTTGTAAAGCATCACTTGCTGCAATAGCACCAGGTACTACTACTGATGGTGGTACAAATATTGGCATATTTCGTGAAGTATCAAGTACTTTAACCCATGGATAATATGCCGCAGCATAGTTAGTGTCTAAACCATCTGTTGCGTTTACAGCTGTGTTTATTGAATCATTAACTTCATTTAAATCCATTACATAGAAAGCATCACTTCGAGCTTCTACCATATCAATTGCTGCATTTGTAACTGAAGAATGTAATGTTTTAATTACACCTGGTAATGCTAACATATTAATGTCATACTCGTCTTGATTTGAAAGTATGTCTAAAGCTTTTTTATACCCTTTATACCCTGCTGTACCTGTACTACTTAAGTCAAAGCCATATAAATTATCATCAGTAATATTTTCTCCTGTTTGTGGTACTACTGTTGGGTTAATACCATCTGAGCCACCTTGGAAAGGTACTGAGAATTTTAAATAAGTTTTAGTAGGACCTACTGTTCCTTTACTATCTAACGAGGCACTTAATGATTTACCTGCCCATCCTATACTTGAACTTGGATGAACATTATAATAACCTACATTAAAATCACCTACTGCGTTAGCTATTGGGTCTTTAGGTACAGGTCCTATCCAGTTAACATTATCTGTAGTGTCTGCAAAATCCCATCCTAAATAAGTAGTAGTGCTAAAGTTACTATTATTATCTATATGTTGTGTTTTTAAAGTAGCATTTGGTAAGAATGCTGTTGTATCGCCTAATGTAAATCCTTTTATTGTGTCATTAATAGCTTTAAATCCATAAGGGGATAATTTAGGTGATAAGGCACCTTCTTCAACTTGTGAAGTTACTTCAACTCTACAATATTGTGATATATTTGGATAATTACCTTTTAATTCTACCTTACCTAATGTTTCATTATATTGTGCGTATCTGTCACCTATTTTTCTTGATATATAATTTACATCGCTAGGATCTAATGTACAATTATTGTAAGTTTCTAATACTGATAAATTTTTATCATTATCACTATATCCTCTAATAATTACACTAAATTGTGAATACTGTTCTTTACCATTTATATTTGCTGGTTCTTTTAAATTAGCAATTGATACTTTATATTGCATGTTAGTATCTGTACCATCAGCTAAAGTATAAAATTTAAATAAATTTGTGGTGTTTTTTACTACATCTAATTGTGATGTAATAAATGGTGTAGAAGCCGCACTGTACCCTTCACTAAATGAGCTTGTAAATTCAAGATTATTAGTATTTTTTAATAGTACTATATTAATACCTGCTTCATCAACTATAGCTAATTGTCTTTGTTTAAAGTTTAAACGTGGAAATGCTGAAAATTCATAATTATTAGCTCCTGTTTTGCTATTGTTTGCATTACCTCTTACACCTAATGTTTGTTCTATATAGTCGTTTTGTGTAGTTACTAATGAAGCTGAAATTGTTTTAGCAGTAGATGCACCCGCAGATCCCGATAATGTTAAACTAAATGAACCTGATATTGATATGGCAGCAGGTGATAATGATGAATTACCTAATTCTAAAGATAATGCATCGTCTTTATTTTTTGATGGAAAAAATACTGAAAGTATTTCACCATGTCCTGCTGTAGTTGTGCTAGCTACACCTCCTGCTAATGTAATTATATCTTTGTTACTTGATTCAAATGTACCAGTAGCTGAACCTGTTGAAAATATAAGACCATTGCCCCCTGCACCTGCATTAGATGAAGTTAACTGTAATGTTGCTGTTGCGGTTGAAGCTGATACTATACCAGAAGCATTAGTATTTATTTCATCCCTTAGATTTTCAGCTGTTAATTGAGCTGTTGAACCTGTTGAAAAGAAAAATACTTGACCATCTGAATCATCTGAGGGGATTGGATTTCCAGAAGCTATAAATCTAAATATGTCTGATCCGTTTGTAAGTCTAAATTCTTGATTATCAACTGCTGGTGTTGCTATTGCACTAGCACCTTTGGCTTTTACTCCTGCTCCCCCACCTGCTGAACTAGAAGCTACTAAAGCTATTACTTGTTTAGTGCTACCATCAAATCTGTATCCACCTCCTGCAAGTACTCTACATACAGTTACAGATCCTGCTGATCTTAAATATTCTCTTACAGTTTGGGGGACATATGTGTCCTTACTTAAATCACCAAATTTTCTTTGAAATTCACTAAAACCGTTTCTTATTACTATAGGAACAAAAGCTGGACCTTGTGGTGTGGGTCCTACAATTGCTGCGCCTATTTGTCCTATACCTTGTGGGAGGAATGATTGATCATTTTCTCTAGTAAATACACCGGGGGATACAATAGTTTCGTTTGCCATCTTTTATATATTATTAAGCTTAATTCATGGGTTATTCCCCCATAAATATAAAAAGAAGGTGTAAACCTAGGTATTTAGTTTTCTACTATAGAAATTTTACCTGTGTCTATGTCTAAAGTGCCAATTCCGTATTTGTCTGAAAGTAATTTAGCGATTTGTTCTTCTTGTTGTTGGAGAGATGTTACTTGATTTTTTAATTGAATTTTTTTAATTTCTAAAGCACCTAACTGCATAGTAACTTGTTGAGTTTGTTCTTGTAGACTTTTTACTTGTTGCAATTCTTCAGAAGTAAGTTGTTTTTCCATAACTTTTATTGTTTAATTATTATTCTTATATACATATATAGTAATTAAAAAGACCCACCATTAATATTTCCTAAATTTGGGGTAATGCCTGTAAAATCACTTAATGATTGAATTTTCCAGTCAAATCTACTTCTTACTAACATTATTCTACAACCACTATCTATTTTAAGAGTATTGTCATATGAAGTACTTCCTACATTTTGGGTAATAAAAGATTCTTTTACTAAATCACCTACGTCTACCCTAATTTCAGTAAGAACAGAACCCGCAACTGGGGGTTGTGAAATAAAATGAGGGGCACCTGTTGCGGATTCAATAAATATTGTGTGTGCTCTTTCGTCTACAGTAGGTGGTGTTATAAGGCCAATAGGGTATATAAGATCAGTGTCTAGTCTAATAAACATAGCTTGGGCTTTAGATAAATCTAAATTATAATATGTTTTACCTAAATGGACTGAGGGGGTTAAAAAACTACCACTATTATCAGCAGTTATTGAAATTTCTTTATACTCTAATATGTCTGTAAGTAGAGTATTTTTAGTAGGAGAGGGGGGAATTAAAGTTAATGCTGTGTCAGTAGAGGTGTTGGTAAGGGTATCTCTAGATGCTATTTTAAATAATTTATTATCTGTTTTAGCAAATATGTCTCCTGTGGATGTATTTAATACAAGGTCATCCTTACTAAAATCATTTAATTTGGGGTCTCTATTTAAGGGTTTTAATTCCATATATTTTTAAATAATTACTAAGATCAAGTTAAGATTAAATAAGCTCCTAATAAATAAGTTGATGTTGAGGGTAATCCTTGGGAAATTTGAAAGGCTTCACCAACAGCGCATGTCCAATCTGTAGTATTTACATCGGTGTTTGAATTGTCTCCTCTACTACCACCTAAAGTGGCTAATGATGAGGCAGTTGCTAATCTCCATCTTCTAAAAAATGTACCTCTTGAAACATTCGCTGATGTTACTACATGAGCTGCTATTACTTTTTTACCATCTATTCCTGGCCATTCATAAGTTAATAATCCTCTTGAATTAGAATCTGTTACTTTACCTACATTGTAAACAATTGTAGGAGAGTAAAATTGGGTTCCTGGTATCCAAACAGTTTCTGTTCCGTTAGACTGATTTTTATAAAATCCGACAGATGATGCCTTTAGTAAATTTGCACTAATTGCGCTTGATTGGCCAGAAGATATAGTTGTTGTATTACCCCGCATTGCTCGTGTACTAGTAGTACCAAATCCAGGAAATGTTGTTTTAGCTGTGTTGGCTGTGATAGCAGATGTTTGACCACTTGTTATACCTGTCTTAGCTGTGTTGGCAGCAATTGCGTCAAAATTTTCATCTGTCATAGCACCCCAAGCATTTGTGGTTGCTGCGGGAATACTAGCATTATTACCATCTGATGAATTGATAGTTAACGAAGTTCCGTTTGCTGTTGTAGATAAGTTAGTAGCTGTATTTGAAGTTACTTCTGATCCTAAATAACGATGTATTTCTTTAACTTCATCTGTTAGTTCTTGGATTTGATATAATAAAGCTGCTTCACCTTCAAATACATCTAATGCTAAATGTTTACCATCATCAAAAGATTGTGATATTTTAGCTAATTTAGTGCTGTCTGTTATTTTATGCTTGTCAATGGGTTTTCTTGCTCTTAATGGCATATTTTTTATTTTTTTATGATGGTTCTATTTTTACATACCCACCGTGAATTTCATCTGTTGCTCCTGCCGATGTTACTAATATAACTAAATAATTGGAATCAGTCCATGGCACATCAGTTATGTCGGCTTCAGACTCTATTGCTGTTGCAGAACATTTTGCTGCAATTGTTTTATTAGTAATATTAGCTTCATATACTGTAAAGTTTTCTCCTGTATTCGAACCAAATATTTTAACATGAGTGGCAGTCATTCCATATGGTATTTCAATGTATACATAAGACTCAAAACTACCAAATGTATGTAAAAATAACTCATTTGAGCCAATATTATCATCTTCAATCATCATTGGCCGGCCACCATCATTTGCTACAAAATCTGTAGGTAATATTTTAACTATTGTACGGCCGGCGTCTTTAACTGGTACTGCAAAAGATGCAGACACACCTGACAATTCAAGTAATGTAGCTGAATTTTCTTTAAATGTGTGTTTACTATTACTACCACCATCAGCGTCAGCTGTGTATAACATGTCAGAATCGGATAATAGTCCTCCTGATAATTTTATATGGCCTGCTACTTCTAACGCTTGTGAGGGGGTTGTTGTTCCTATACCTACTTTACCTCCTGCTTCTAATAAGGCTAACTTAGTAGACGCTAGTGTAGCATGTCCTGTGTATCTAAAAAATGTTTGTGTATTAGTAGTGTCATATATACCAAACACATCATCAGAGTTTCTGACAAAAAATCTATATGCTTGTCCTCCTGTATCTATTAAATCTAAAGAAGCTTGACCTGCTATAGAAACATGTAAATCATTAGTTAAAATTGTTCCCGAGGCTGTCACGTCACCTGTAAAAGTTGTAGCTCCCCCAGATGATATAGACATTCTCTCAGTTTGATTACCATCAGTAGCAGTTTGTAAAGAAATAGCGCCAAACTCAGAAGCTATTTTTAAAGTATTATTTGTATCATTATGTTGTATAAAAGATTTTCTACTTCCATTTTGACTAAAATCTATAAAAGGATTACCAGTAGCAGAAGTTGTGTTTAATTTTAAAACTTCGTCTTGACCCCCATCTACAACTAATTTATTTACCCCCTTTATATCATGAGAATTTAATTCAAGATTACCATCAGATTCTACTGTTATTGCTTCTGCTATATTTCCACCATCAGGTTCAGTAAAGATTGCCAATTCAGTACCATTACTTCCAATTGGGTTTAATCTCATTAATACTCTTGAGGTATTGTCGTTGACTGTCATTTCAATACCTGGATTGTCACTGGTAGAGGCTCCTTGTAAACTTAATCTACCCTCAAGACCTGCTCCTTTTACATTAAATGAACGTAAAAATGCAGCGCCCCCAAAACTTGCAGATGATGCGTATAGTTTTGAATTTAAACTTGCACTTATATCGCCTGAGGCTGTTATATTACCTGTAAAAGTTGTAGCTGATCCTGCGTTTTTACCTATTTGAACAGGTGTGTTATTATTAAAGCCTAAATATGTTACACCTCCAGTGTGTAAGCCTACTTCAGCACCATTACTATGAAAAACATTAGCCGCAATTTGTCCACTTGCACTTATATTACCATACACAGTTAACATATTAGTAGTATCAGGCGTTCCTCCTATTGCAATACGTGCATTTTCATTTGCTGTTCCACCGGATGCCGATACCATAAAATGGTTAATAGAGGATGGGTTAGTAATGCCGGCGTTAATTATTAAACCACCTTGTCCTATTCCAAACGTGTATTCATTTCCTGGATCATCAAAGAATATTGCAGCGTCACCGGAAGAAAAACGAATGTCATTATCTACGTATACAATACCACTTGCACTTATATTACCTGCAGCTGTTATATTACCTGCAGCTGTTATATTACCTGCAGCTGTTATATTATTAAATAATACATTATCTGTGGTTTCCACATCTTGGTTCATGGCATACAACTCATAATCACCTTGACCTGTATTTAACTTAGTAGCATTTACTACATTTGTAAATGTTGCTTCTCCAGTCGAGGATATAGTTGCTCTAATATTATTACCATTGGTTTTAAAAACAATAGGATCTGAATTTTGACTTCTTATCTGAAAACCATCTGTTCCATGATGTCCTATGATTTTATTACCCCCATCAAGTAATATTTGATCAGTTATTATATTACCACTTGCACTTATATTACCTGAGGCTGTTATGTGACCTGTAAATGAAGGGTTGGCTATTGGTGCTTTTGCATCTATGTTTGTTTGTAAAGTAGAACTAGAAGCGTTAAGTTGAGTAATACTTGATTTTGCATCTATGTTTGTTTGTAGAGTAGAACTAGAAGCGTTTAATTGTACTATAGTTGAGTAAGATGATAAATCTTGATCACCTGTGTTTGTACCTGATAAATTAGAACCAACAATGGTACCACTTGCACTTATATTACCTGAGGCTGTTAATTCGCCTCTTAAATCAAAATCATTATACGAAATAGTTTTGGCACTTGTACTACTTGATATTATTAAATTATCATCTGGTACTAAATATAAAT